>OLSX01001116.1_pt1 | contig 26244 bp, 19 predicted proteins | sample 1673141 | NCBI WGS metagenome assembly OLSX01 (sample SAMEA3136759, study PRJEB25190) | human gut metagenome | biome: human gut; feature: human-associated habitat; material: faeces | place: Austria | collected 2013
AAAAATTTATATTTTTTCAATTGTCTACTTGACGGGAAGCAGTTCACACTGAGACAGCCCCTCTTTTTTTATCCTTCCATCAATTGCTTTTTAATCCAGGCAATTTCTTCTTTATAAGGTGGTGTTGATTTCTTTGGATTTTCCGGGTCTTTGATATACGGAGTCTCCAGAATTTTCGGAATCGCTTCAAAGCGCGAATCTCGAATAACCTGCATCAGAGCGTCGCTTCCTAAATAACCTTTTCCAAAATTTTCGTGGCGGTCTTTTGCTGCACCGAGCGGATTTTTACTGTCGTTAATATGGAAAGCAGCAATCTGGTCAAGACCAATAATTTTATCAAATTCATTCATAACATTTTCGTAGTCGTTCACTAAATCGTAGCCGGCATCATTTACATGGCAGGTGTCAAAGCAGACACGAAGTTTAGCCGGATGATTGCAGCCGTTATAAATAGCCTTCAGTTCTTCAAAACTGCGTCCGATTTCTGTGCCTTTTCCAGCCATTGTTTCCAGTGCGATAAACACGGGAGTATCTTCGTTTAAAACTTCATTAAGTCCTTTGCAGATTTGTGCAATACCGGCTTCTGCTCCGGCACCAACATGTGCACCCGGATGCAGAACTAAAACGGTTGCGCCCATGGCAGCAGTACGCTCGATTTCTTTTGCCAGAAAATTGACAGCTAATTCGTAGGTTTCCGGCTTTACCGTGTTGGCAAGATTAATAATGTAAGGCGCATGCACAATAAAGTTTGCCATATTATGTTCCTCCATCAATTTTCTTGCCTGTGGAATGCATAATTCCGAAATATCTTTACGTCTCGTATTCTGGGGAGCACCGGTGTATACCATAAATGTGTTGGCATCATAAGAAAGTGCCTCTTTTACCGAGTTGACAAGCATATCTTTGCCGCTCATTCCCACGTGAGAGCCGAGTAATAACATAAGAAATCCTCCTTTTGCGCGCCGGGGGGCGTGTTTGTGATGTTCTTAGTATACACGTTTGGGGGGAATGTGTAAACAATAGATAAATTGTTTGTGCCAAGTGTTCATTCACTCTTTTTTTGTTTCCGTAATTCAAGAGAAAAGTTTTGTGTCTCGTGGGCGCTTTCGCTAATGGAGCTGCGTAGCAGCAAGGGCACTGAAACTACCAGTACCTCTTGCTGACGCGCTCCAAACCCGCGAGCTACAAAATTTTTCTCTTGAATTACTGGAATCCAAAGAAACTGGCGGTGAACATTTGCCACAAGCTAGAACTTTTGTGACTCAGTCGTTCATTGTTTTACAAATACATTATGAAATGTTTTCTGAATGCCGTTATAAGATGATAAAGAAAAACTTAGTTTGGGATGATGGGTCTGTCAAAAATGTTCGTTACTAGTTCCTTTGCCTTCCAATAATTCCGTAGGAAAACTTTGTGACGAGTGGGTTTTGAGTGCGTCGGTATGTGTTGCAAGAAGTCCAGTGGACTTCTGTTCTGCAACGACCGAAGCGTAGCGGAGACCTCTGGTAGTTTCAGTGCACATACCGCTACGCACTCAATAAGCGGAAGCGCCCACGAGACGCAAACTTTTTCTACGGATTTACGAAAACAAAAAAATAACAAACACTTGCCACAAAGTTAGTGTATAATTTTTATTGGCAAAAATAAAGGGAAGAAGGAAATACCCTCTTCCCAATCATACAGTTTTTCTTTATGATGTTAGTTGCTAGAAAAACAATAAAGGAGACTGTATGATGAAATTAATTGTAGACGAAAACTTACTATCTTTCAAGGTGTTAGAGCAAAAAATATTCGATTATGTTTGTGAACTTGGCCGCCAGATTACCCAGCAGATTCTGGAAGCCTATGATACAGAGCTTGCAGAAAGTCGCGATAAAAAGCATTATCGGGGAAAAGGGAAACGAAAAACCTGTATCAAAACGGTATATGGCGAAGTAGAGTACAAGAGAGCTGTATATCGTACAAAAACGGAACAGGGAGAAAACGCCTATGTCTATCTGTTAGATGAAGCCATGCAAATGGATAAGATTGGATTGATTTCCACTAATCTTGCAGAAAAGATAGCGATGACGGTAACGGAATCACCTTACCGCGTAACCGCAGAAACCATAAGTAATACCTGTGGACAAAGCATCAGCAGCGGAGGTGTATGGAATATGATGCAGCGGCTTGGTGAACGGCTGGATGAAGAAGAACAGTATGCCGTAAAGGAAATGCATGCAGACCGGACGCAAGGAGAAAAAATCATTCCTGTGTTGTTTGAAGAAATGGATGGCATATGGCTGCACATGCAGGACAGCAGTCATAAAAGAATGAAAAAACAGGAAATGAAAGTGTTTACCATGTATGAAGGCTGGGACAAAGACCAGCAAAGACGAAGCACCCTGGTAGGAAAAACCATGTTGGCAGGAATGGAGACAAGCCGGCTCTTTCATGAAAAACGGGAGGCATTAATAGAGAAAAAATACGATGTGGATGAAATTCAGCAGAGAATTCTAAACGGAGATGGAGGAAGTTGGATTAAGGAAACATATGACCCGGATGCGATTTTTCAGTTAGACCGTTACCATGTTTATCAGGAAATCCTGCGAAAGATAAGTGACCGAAACGCACAAAGAGAAGCAAGAAATCTGTTTGAAGAAGGAAAAACAGAGAAATTGTTAGAGTTTCTTTTGGTGTATGCAGACAGTGTGGAAACGACGGATGAAAAAGATAAGAGGAGCAGAAATGCACGTGAGTTATATCGATATCTTAATAACAATAAAGTCGGACTGTTGCCTTATCAAAAGCAGGGAAAGAAGATACCGGAACCAGGAGAAGGGATTGTATACAAAAACATGGGCGTGCAGGAATCCCAAAACTGTACCGTAATTACCATGCGGATGAAGCACCGCCGGATGAGGTGGTCAATCAAAGGAGCCAGTAACATGGCAAAAGTATTGTGCTGCAAAGAGAATAAAGAACTTTGCCATACCATTGAGAAATATACAGATGGATTAATTTTTAATGCACGCATGAATGAAATCATGGAAACATTAAGTGCCGCAAAAACATCGAAAAAAGATGGGAAAGGAAATCGATATGTAGAATTAATGAGAGGTCATGTGCCGTTAATAGATGCAGCAGCAACCGCATCCAGAAAGGCATTTCGGAATGCGTTTATAAGATAAAGAAAAACTGAGTTTGGAATGACGGGTTTGTGACAAATGTTCGCTGCCGGTTCCTTTGGATTTCAGTAATTCCGTAGAAAAACTTTGCGACTCGTGGGTTTGAGTACGTCGGTATGTGGCACTGGTAGTTTCAGTGCCCATACCGCTACGCACTCAACGAGCGAGAGTGCCCACGAGACGCAAAGCTTTTCTACGGAATTACTGAAAACAAAAAAAGTGCCAACGAACACTTGACACAAACTGCCACAAACTATCAGTTGATTTACTCACCAAAATCCGCTATACTTAAACTTAAATGACATTAGGAAAGAGGTACCGGAATGGATAACGCAACCGAAGAAAGCATTATGGATATCATCGGAAAACTGAAAAACATCGATTACATAAATCCGGAAGACATCCCTAATATTGATTTATACATGGATCAGGTTACGACATTTATGGACGAACATCTTGCTGCATGTAAGCGTCTGGATGACGATAAAATACTTACAAAAACCATGATTAACAACTACACCAAAAACGATTTTCTTCCGCCACCGGTCAAGAAAAAATATTCCAAAGAGCATATGTATCTTCTGATTTTTATTTACTATTTTAAAAATGTATTATCAATCAATGATACGCAGAAAATCTTCCGCCCGCTGACGGATATGTTCTATAACAATAAATCAAGGGATATTTCACTGGAAGAAATCTACCGCGTCATTTTTGAGATGGAGCGCATACAGACAGATAATCTTACCAAAGACATTTTGAGACGATTTAAGTATTCACAAAATCTGTTTCCGGATGTTAAGGATGAAGACGAAGCAGACTTTCTCTCCCGTTTTGCTTTTATCTGCCTGCTCAGTTTTGATGCTTACCTCAAAAAACAGTTAGTGGAGCGTTTAATTGACGAAACTCTTTCCGATGAAGCGAAGCAGAAAAAAGACAAATAAATTACGGATAGAATTGAGGTTACTATGAACGAATTACTTGCAGGATTAAATGACAAACAAAAAGAAGCGGTTCTCCACTTTGAGGGACCGCTCCTTATTTTAGCGGGTGCAGGCTCCGGAAAAACCCGTGTTCTCACCCATCGAATTGCATATTTAATTGAGGAACATCAAGTACCGCCCTACCACATTCTTGCCCTTACCTTTACAAATAAAGCGGCAAACGAAATGCGCGAGCGTGTGAATAACATTATTGAATATGGTGCCGGCAGTATCTGGGTAAGTACCTTCCACTCCACCTGTGTTCGTATTTTAAGACGATTTATCGACCATTTGGGTTATGATAACGCCTTTACGATATACGATAGCGATGACCAGAAATCACTGATGAAAGATATTTGCAAACAATTAAATATTGATACAAAAAAATATAAAGAACGCACTTTCTTAAATGCTATTTCCTCGGCAAAGGACGAGTTAAAAACACCGGAGCAGTATGCTGACGAAGTAGCAAAAGAATACAACAAAAAGATTTTTGGACGGGTTTATAAAGAATACCAAAAGCGTCTAAAACAAAATAATGCTTTGGATTTTGACGATTTAATTATGCTTACTGTGCAATTATTCCGGCAGAATGCGGAAATACTAAACCATTATCAGGAGCGTTTTCCATTTATTCTGGTGGATGAGTATCAGGATACAAACACCGCACAGTTTACGTTATTAAGTTTGCTTGCCTCCCGCTACCGGAATCTTTGCGTGGTTGGTGACGATGACCAGTCGATTTACCGGTTCCGCGGTGCAAATATTCACAATATTTTGAATTTTGAAAAAATCTTTCCGGCAACAAAAGTAATCCGCTTAGAGCAGAATTATCGCTCTACTAAAAATATTCTTGCGGCTGCCAGCGGAGTAATTAAACATAATTCCATGCGTAAAGAAAAAACACTTTGGACAACGGCTGAGGCCGGTGCTCCGATTTCCTATGGGCGCTACGATAATGAATATGAAGAGGCTCAGGGCATTGCCGCTGACATTCACCGTCAGGTAAAGGATGGCATGTCCTACAACGACTTTGCTATTTTATACCGCACCAATGCACAATCCCGTGTGTTTGAGGAAAAACTTATTTACGAGGGCATTCCTTACCGGATTATCGGTGCTGTCAACTTTTATGCCAGAAAGGAAATTAAAGATATTCTCTGTTACCTGAAAACAATCAATAACAGTGCGGACGATATCGCGATTAAACGAATCATCAATATTCCAAGACGAGGCATCGGGCAGACAACCATCGGGCGTATTTCGGATTATGCTTTTTCGCAGGAAATGCCATTTTATGAGGCACTCCGCCGCGTGGACGAAATTCCGGGATGCACCCGCGCCAGTGCAAAAATTCATTCCTTTGTCAGCCTGATTGAGCATTTTCGCATGAAATTACGCGGCGAAATGTATTCGCTTGAGGATATGACTCAGGAACTTTTGGATGTAACCGGTTATGTCCGTGAATTAGAGGCAGAAGACACCGATGAGGCAAATGGCCGCATCGAAAATATTGAATCTCTGATGAATAAGATTGTTCAATATGAAGAAGATAATAATGGCGGCACATTAAACGACTTATTGGAAGACATCGCTCTCGTGGCAGACATTGACACGGTATCCGATGACGCTGAACAGGTGCTTTTGATGACACTCCACAGTGCTAAAGGACTGGAATTTCCAAACGTTTATATTTGCGGTATGGAAGAAACAATCTTCCCGGGGGCTTCCGCCGTATTTGGCGATGACCCATCTGAACTGGAAGAAGAACGCAGACTCTGCTACGTGGGAATTACCCGTGCCATGAAAAAGCTGACGCTTACCAGCGCAAATCAGCGTATGCGTAACGGCGAAATGAATTTCAACCGCCCATCACGCTTTATTAACGAGATTCCGCGCCACTTGGTGAAACAGACCTATGGCGCAGTCCTTAAACCGGAGACCGAAAGTAAACCAACTGAATTTTCGAGGACAAAAGCTTCTCTTTATACCAAGGACCGCAAAAATCCATTTGCCAATAACCCTTACATCCAAAAGGGAATGGGAAGTGCTTCACCTGCCGGTGCTCCGGATTATCAAGTTGGTGACCGGGTGTCACACACGAAATTTGGGCAGGGCATTGTCCGATCCCTCACAAAACTAACAAACGACTATGAGGTTGTCATTGAATTTGATGGATTTGGACAGAGAAAGCTCCGCTCTTCGTTTGCCAAACTGACAAAATTATAATTTGATAAAAAAAGTATAGTATTCCATAACTATTCGTGTTACAATATGGTTAAAGAATCTTTTTGAGAAAGGATGGTTTTTATTATGTCAGGAAAATTTGAGGAAATGATAAACAACGCTAAAATTACTGAGTTGTTAAACAAGAAAAAAGCAGAGGAAGAAAATAAAAGTTTTGTTCTTTGGATTTTGGCTATTATCGGCGCAGTTGCTGCTGTAGCTGCTATCGCATTTGCTGTATACCGTTATATGAATCCAAAGTACGCTGATTTTGATGGTGACTTTGATTATGACGAGTTTGAGGATGATTTCGAAGATGACGACATTGATGATAATGACGTTTATGTAAAGAAGACAAACTAGTTTTTATTCTCCTTTCACCCCAAAAGAACCGCCTGTACCGGACATACCGGTGCAGGCGGTTCTTTTCATTTTTTTCTCTTCTATTATCCTAATTCCGGAACTTTTTTTGAAATTGCAACTGCTAATGCTCCCGGTCCGATATGACACGAAACACTTAAGGAAAGCGGGTCAACAAAATCCACCTCATGTCCCGGGAATTCTGTCTCTAATTCTTTACGAAACGCCTGTGCCTCGGTATCATCTGCCGTATAAGCAACATGCATGTAAAAATTATCCCCATCCGGATCATGGAAACGTTCTTCAAAGTCATGGCGAATTGCCTTAATCATTGTGCTTTTTGCCGCCTTCAAAGTTTTCACTTTTGCATAAGCATCTAACTTTTCTCCCTGAATCTGCAAAACCGGTTTGATTCTTAATACGGTTCCGATAGCTGCAGCCGCCGGTGTAATTCGTCCACCTTTTTTCAGATAAGAAAGCGTGTCCACCATGATATAAATACTGGACTCAAATTTCTCACGAAGCAAAATCTCCTGAATCTGTTTGCCGTCATAACCATTCTGTGCCAGTTCAATGGCATCCATTACGGAGCGTCTCTGTGTAACCGAAATTCTCTGGTTATCTACAACAAAAACTTTATTTTCATACTTTTCTTCATAAGAAAGCATCATGGCAGTTCCGCAAGAGCTGCTCAATCCACTCGACATCGGAATGTAAACGATTTCATCATAACACTCTAACACACTGTCCCACAGTTTCATTAATGTATCCGGTGCCGGCTGTGATGTCATTACATCTGCGCCCTGCGCCAGATATCCATAAAACTCATCCTGACTCATGCTAATATCTTCATAAAATGTATCACCATTTACAAAAAAAGGCATTGGCACAACGTGAATGCCAAGCTTCTTTGCTTCTGACTGAGTAATCCCACTATTACTATCTGTAATTACCGCAACTTTTTTCATCTATGCAATCCCCTTTCAAAAGATACGTTACATCATATCATTCTACTATTAAACTTCGTTTTTGTCAAACAACCGGTATTTCTTTACTATTCTTTCAATCCTAAGAAGAACGGGTTTATACAGACAGAACAAAAATCCGGCAGTCGCTGCTCCAAACAACAGGTTAAAAGGAAGTCCTGACAAATACACAAAGCAAACCACCGATAAGGAAAGCTGCTGTGAAGTAAAAAAGATGGTATTTAAATCAACAATAGCCCCGTAGATGATAACGACAGCCAAAAAGCCATAGAGTGCTACAAGCCATCGCTTACTCTCCCGTCCGTAGAAAAATACGCCGGCAAAAAATCCTACCAGACCAAGTGCCACCATTTGAAACGGGGTCCATGAGCCCTGACCAAAATAAAAATTAGAAACAAAAGCACTTAATGCTCCTGTCACAAAACCTACTTCACCTCCAAAACTCACACCCGCTAAAATTACGACAGCCGCGATTGGCTTTATCTGCGGCAAAAAGAAAAATGCAATTCTTCCGGCAATTGCAAGTGCGCAAAGCGACGCAATCATCGTAAGCAGCATAACACCTGGCCGTTCTTTTTCAAAGTGAGCAAAAAAGCCAAACAAAGCAATCAGTAAAACCGCCATACTCACAAGATAATAATTTTCTCCCTTTAACACAATGATTTCATAAAAAAGCAATCCAAAGGCAAGTATGCCAAGGATACTATTGCGAATTTTTTCTTTTTGCATATTTCTTCACATCCTCAATGGTTATTATGTGTGGGCTTACCCGTCTGGTCACCCGGTTCATCCCTGTCGTATAAAACTGGTTTTCTTCCATAAATTCTCTCACCGGACACTGCACAATGATTTTGCCCTGATACAAAAGTGAAATTTCGTCAGCGTACTTGGCTATAAATTCCATATCATGCGACACCATCACAATTGATTTTCCCTTTTTTGTCCACTCTTTTAAAAGCTCACCAAATATCTTCTTTGATTTTGCATCCATTCCTTTGGTCGGCTCATCCAAAAAATAATAATCTGCCTCTTTTCCGAGTGCAACACAAAGTGCAAGCCGCTGTTTTTCTCCACCGGACAAATCCTTTGGATTCCGCTTTTTTAGTCCCTCTAAACCAAACCGCAAAAATAAATCTTTCGAGCATTGGCTCATTTTATCCCATTCTTTTTGCACTGTCTCTTCTAATAACAAATACATCGGATTTTGCGGCAGATATGAAAAGTTTACCGAACTCATTTTCCCATGATACGGTCGAAACTGCCTTGCCATCAGCCGCAGTAAAGTCGTCTTTCCACTTCCGTTGCCACCCACAAGACACGAAATGGTATTTGCCGCGAAACGCCCCTTTGTTTCCTTTAACACATCCGGTGATTTCTTCTCATAGCGAAACGATATGTTTTTCAAAGATAAATCCTGCAATGACGTTTGCTTTCTTGCATTTTTTTCTTCTTCCCTATCCGGAAGCACTGCGCTTTCATAATTTTGTTCAAACCAGATTCTTGCTTCCTTTTTTGTCAAAAGTCCATCTTCCAATTTCAGATATGACGGCAAAAATTCTTCGAAAATCGTTCCCTTTAACTGGGACTGTATCGTCCTTGGCTCACCCATTTTCTCAATTTTTCCGTCTGCCATACACAGCACTTCATCCACAAAGGCAACCAAATCTTCCAGCCGCTGCTCCGCAATTACAATTGTTACACCAAATTCTTCATTAATCTGGCGAATTAAATCATAGATTCTCCGCGCCGCAACCGGGTCTAACTGGCTGGTCGGTTCATCCAATATCATAAGTCCCGGATTCATGGCAAGACCGGAAGCGATGTTTAAAAGCTGCTTCTCTCCACCACTTAATGACATCGTGTCCCGCGTGGCCAGATTTTCAAGCCCAAAGGAACTAATCACTTCTGCTAACCGTCGTTTCATCTGCTGCTGTTCCATCCCAATATTTTCAAGTCCAAAAACAATCTCGTACGAAACCCGGTCTGTCACAATCTGATTATCCGTGTTCTGCCACACATATGCACAGCCCTTCGCTTGATTGATAAGACTTCCTTCCTCTCTTCCGCGGATTCCCGTTTCACCGGCAAGTTTACGTAATAAAGTTGTTTTTCCGCAGCCGGACGGGCCGACAAGCAAGGTAATCGTTCCCTGTTTTATTTCCATCTGTTCCACAAAAACCGCCGGTGTTACTTCATCCGGGTAGAAAAACCGGTAATCTTTCGCTTCGATAAAAGCCATGCTGTTTCCTCCTTTCCGTACATCCAAATCGGAATACCAAGATATAAAATCCAAATCAAGTTCTCCCACACCGGCAGAATTTCCATGTGTATACTTGGGAAAAACCAAACCGGCGCAGGTTCCATTATTTGTTTTCCAATCACAAAAACACTCATCACACATACAACTGTAAAAAGCACATAATCTCCTGCGTTCCATTTGCGCGAATAAAATGATGTGCGCCTTTTTCCTCCATATGATTTTGCCCTCATAGCCATACTGCGTTCCACCGAATCTTCCATCGTTTTGCCAAGCAGTGCAGACCACACATGCGGACGATTTCCATGCAGTGAAATCATCTGTGAAAAATCTTTTTTTGCCTTTGGCACCATACGAAGAATCATGGAAAAAAGCAGTGAAAAAGAAGGAAATCTTTTTCCTGACATCGTCATAATCTTTTCTGAAGTCATCACATGTGAAAAATCGGAAAACAGAAAAATAGTTCCTAACAAAACAACTGCCATATAACAGCCATACAGCACCGCTTCCTTTGTCACGGCGTTCTCATTCAAATAGAAAAGTACCGTCATACCACGGTGATTGAGCAGTGGATTCACAACCACACAAAGTGCCACCACCGTAAGACTTCCCACAAAGGATTTAAGCATTTTCAGAAATCCTCTATTTAGCGAAACATCAATTCCCATCAGTAACAAAAGCAATCCATATAAAAGCGGATGTCCTGCCACAATCAAAAGAACCAGTGTCATAACATAATATACAAACAAAACGACCGGATGCCTTCGCGTCATCGCATTCATGGTTTCCTCCTCTATTATTCATACTCGCAAACATAATAAAATACAATTACATCGCCATTTGATACCTGATAGTTGCTCGCTCCCACATTCGGCGTCTTGCCATTGACCGAATACATCCAACCGCTCTTGCTGCCACAGTCAAACTGATACAGACCGCCAATTCCCTTCACATAATAGGTGCCATACATCGGAGTGAACTCGCTATCTAGGGCGATGTTATTCTCTTTTGTAATTCGCTTCAATATATCATACACGGACTCTTCTGCCGTGAAGGAACATTTACCGGAATAATAAATTCCGGATGCCGGAATCACCTCTTCTAACCCATTTTTCCACAATTCTTTTTTCTTTAAAATCTTCTTACATTCGATTTCAAAAGAAACTTCATTTTTAGGTTTTTCCGTTTGCTTTTCGGTCGGTTTTACTGTTACAGGTTTTTCGGTCGAAACCGATTTTTTTGTAACATTTTCCCCGGATTTTTTTTCTGTTTTATTTCCTTTATCCTTTTTTGGTGCAGTCACAGCCGCCGGCTTAGCAGTCGGTTTTTCTGTATTTTTCCCTTTAATTTTCTCTTTTGGTGTACTTGTGCTTACTGCCGTTTTCTGCTTGGGAGTCTTTGTTGGTTCTACCGATTTTGTTAATTCCGGTTTCGCCGTCTCCTTTTTTTCTACAGATACCACATCTTCTTCCAAAGCATAATGTGCATCTTCCTGATTATTTGTCTTTTGTACTCCCTGTACCATAAGTGCCCCAATGATAACAAAAAACAGTATCACGCAGGCGATAATTCCTTTTTGATTCCACTTCATCTGAAAGCCTCCAAAAAAACTTCTATACGACAGAGTAACAAACAATGGACAAATCTGTCAAGCGTTGGTATAATATCTTGCGATGGTATAAATAATATTAGTAACCATGAGGTTCTTTTAAGATTAATAGGGAAGACGGTGTGAATCCGCCGCAGCCCCCGCTGCCGTATTAGGGGATGGCTTGTACATAAATGTCACTGGCATATGCCGGGAAGGCGTACAAGATTGGTTAAACCTTCCAGATGAACCTTAAGCCGGAAGACCTGCCTTATGGTGTGAAATGTGACCTTTCGGAGGGAGAGGAAATGTTTTGACTATTCATTCTAGTCATCACAGGTCCTTGTATGCCCTTTTTTCGGGAATACAGGACTTTTCTTATGTTATCGCAATACCAGAACAAAAATACGCGATACGCGAGAAAGAAGGTTTTTCTATGAAAAACAAAAAGAAACTTTTATCTGTTCTCTTAGTCTTTGTTATGACGGTAAGCGTCTTTCATGGCTATGCAGCAAAAGCAGCGGATACAGTCAAAGTAACACTTCGCCTTGAGCAGGATAATAAAACACTTGTTACACCGGTTGAAGTTACTCTGACTGATGCAGACAAAAAAGATTATGGAATCGGCCTCAGTACCAAAACACTTACCCCGCTTCATGCGCTGGCTAAGTATCTGACCGAGAAAAAAGGTGCCACAACAGAAACAATGAAAAATTATATTATGGCAAGTACAAGTCAGTACGGTTTGTTTGTTAACGGTATTAGTATTGACGGCAACTCTGATGGCAGTGCTTCCTCTGACGCTTTGGACGGCGTAAACTGGGGATATGCTGTAAATAATACAGACCCGGGTGTCGGTATGAGCTCCTATTCATTAAAAAATAATGATGCAGTCACCATCTATGGACTTTGGGGCGGTGGCACATGGCCAGATAACGTAGAAACAAATTACAGTTATTTTGAAACCAGCACCGTAAACACAACAATTTCCAGCAAAACTACTGTATCACTGAAGGGTGTAGGTTACGACGAAAATTACAATCCGATTATTAAGTCAATTAGTAAAGCAACTGTTGTAGCAGCAAAATATGAAAACGAAGCCAGCGCAGCAACTACCGGAAATGCCATTACGCTAGCACAGACAGATGATAACGGTGTTGCTACTCTTTCCTTTGATAAAGCAGGTACTTATGTACTCTCCGCTTACCGTTTGGACAGCGACGGCAAACACTCCAACATTTCCAGACCATACGCAATTGTGAAAGTGCTTGCTGCAGTTACTACACCAACGGCTACTCCGACCGCTACGCCAACAGCTGCTCCAACCGTTACACCAACAGCTACTCCAACCGTTACACCAACAGCTACTCCGACCGTTACACCAACAGCTACTCCGACCGTTACACCAACAGCTACTCCGGCAGGAGATTCTCTTGGCAAACCGGTTCCAACAAAAACTCCGACTGCCACACCAACTCCGGCATCGGATGACAAGGGTATTAAAAAAGTTGCAAAAAAACCTACTAAGGTAAAAGTTGTTGTGAAAAAGTCAAAGAAAAAGAAAAAATCCGTAACTGTTTCCTGGAAAAAGGCAGCAAACGCAAAAGGATACCGCATCGCACTTTCCAAGAAAAAGAACGGTAAATACAAAAAAGTAACCGATACGAAAAAAACAAAATACACCTTTAAGAAAACAAAGGGAACGTATTATGTAAAACTGACCGCTTATGTTGTAAAATCTGACAAAGCTACTTTCAGTAAAGCAACAAAACCGGTAAAATTCAAGGTAAAATAAGATGAAGAAAAAGACATTTTTATGTCTGATACTCACCGCTGCCATCTTCCTTAGTGCATTTTCGACTTTTCGTAATGAACAAGGTATGGATGGTGCCAGCGTGGTATCCTCTGTAACACCAGAGGATACCGCTGACTGCGGTGCTATTTGGACAAACAAATTTTCCACAAAGGGAATCTCATATAACTCTATTCCGATTATGGGAACAAACGGCATCTATGTCGTAAATTCCAATATCCTTTATGAACTGTCTTATGCAAATGGACAGGTTCTAAGACAAACCACATTAAAAGAAAAAATGAACAGCGTCTGTAATATGCTTCTTGAGGAGCATTTTTTATATATTCCGCTGGCAAATGGCACAATGGAATGTGTTGACATCAATTCGATGACAAGCCTATGGCAGAGCGAGTCGTTTGGCGGACAGTCTCTTTCGACTACCTTTTATCATAATGGATATCTCTATGCCGGCACGACAAATGTTTTGTCAAATGGTACAACCACCGGTCTCTTCTACTGCCTGAATGCAAAAGATGGCTCAACCGTCTGGACTTATGAAGATAAAGACCATCCGGGCGGTTACTATTGGAGCGGTGCCATTGTCTATGAGGATGCACTTTATTTCACCGGTGATAACGGCATTTTAGTAAGCCACAGTCTCACGGAACCGGTTGTATATGATACCGCTGTTCTGACTACGGCAAACATCCGCGCCGGACTGACCTATCACAAAGGAACCGATGCCCTTTATACCGTAGCAAAAGACGGTACATTATTTCAGATTCAATGCGGGAATCAAAAGATTACGAAGGTTTCCTCCGGTAAAATTATGAATGGTGCCAAATTTATTACCTGCACCAGCACACCAACTATTTATAACAATCGTTTATATGTTGGATGTATGGCAGACCAATATGGTTATGTCTGTGTCATGGATGCCCTGACTTTAAAACCTATTTATCAGGTAAAGGGATTTCAAAATGCTGAAGTCAAATCTTCTCCTCTTGTTTCAACCCGTGGTTCTTCCACCGGAGAAGTAACGGTCTATTTCTCCATGAATGCTTTACCGGGTGGTTTGTACGCTTTTAAAGATACAGAAGGAAAAACAAGTGCCTCACTTCACACTTTGTATATTCCACAGGCAAAACAATACTGCCTGTCCAGTATTACAGCCGATGACAAGGGGCGTTTATACTATTCCAACGACAGTGGAACCATGTTTTGTGTTACGCTTGCCAAAGATATCCCTGCCACAAGCACACCGACAGTCACAAGCATACCGGCTGCGACAAGTACGCCGCCTGTTTCTAATTCGCTTGCACCGGCGGCTAAAAAGTCTGTGTCAAAACCGAAGAAACCATATAGCGTTAAGGTAAAGAAAAGCAAGAAAAAATACAAAGTCACCTGGAAAAAAAAGAGCAAAAAATACCAGACAATTATCTCCTACCGATATGGTAAGGGAAAATGGAAAAAGAAAACAATCAAAAAAAATACGGCAGCAACGATAAAAAAAGGCAAAAAAAGACTGCAAATCCGACTGAGATGCAAAATCAAAAAACAGTCCAAATGGATTTACTCCTCTTATACGAAAACCTTTTCATTTCGCCCCTAATATGCTAAGATAAAAAAAGTCATTGGATTTACAAAAGGGAGGTTTATAGTATGAGTAAAGAACAAGAACAACTACTGCAATGGATTGATGAATCCGATAATATTGTGTTTTTTGGCGGTGCCGGTGTCTCAACAGAAAGTAAAATTCCGGATTTTAGAAGTGTTGATGGATTATATAAACAGAACTACGATTATCCACCGGAAACGATTCTGTCCCATAGTTTTTATATTCGTAACCCGGAAGAATTTTACCGCTTTTACCGGGATAAAATGCTGTTTCCTGACGCCGAGCCAAATGCCGCTCACATTGCTCTTGCCAATTTGGAAAAGCAGGGCAAATTAAAAGCAGTTATTACACAAAACATCGATGGTCTGCACCAAAAGGCAGGAAGCAAGGAAGTACTAGAACTCCACGGCTCTGTTTTGCGAAATCACTGCACACACTGTCATAAATTTTATTCTTTAGAAGATATTTTAGCTATGGACGGTGTTCCTCACTGCGAATGTGGCGGCATCATAAAACCGGATGTCGTTCTCTATGAAGAAGGACTTGATATGCCGCTTATGGAACGTGCCATTTCCTATATCCGCGATGCTGATTTGCTGATTATCGGCGGCACATCTTTGGTTGTTTATCCGGCCGCCGGGTTAATTGACTACTATCAGGGCGATAAGCTGGTACTCATTAATAAGGATAAAACTTCAAAGGATAATCGTGCAAATCTTATCCTGCACGAACCAATTGGTGAGGTCTTAAAACCGCTCGCCTGACAAATTATTTCTTAATCTGCATGAAATTGATTTTTGCGGATGCCAGTACATTGCGTGGAAACATCTGGTTTACACCACTTGTTCCACCGTTACCGGTATCCGTTATTTTTTTCGGATAAAGGACAAGAGAAATCTTCTTTTCTTCCTTTAGTTTTTCCTCCATCGCCTCTCCTGCAAGTACAATACTTGGCTTTTCTTTATTGATTAGAGATAAGGTATATGACATCGGCTTTTTCGTTTTGCCATCTGCACGGCAGCCAACAAGTTGAAGCCCATTATGTAAAACTGCACTCTCATCCAAAAGCAGATGCACACCTGCACCGGAGATTTTTTCTTTCTTTTCCTCCACAAGGGCAGAATCTGCACTTCCTTCCACCATATAAATGCCCAATGCCGCCTTCATTTTTTTGATACTTGCAAGAGTCTTATCTATCGTTACCTCATTTGTATGTCTGCCGAATAAATTTCCTCCAAATAAAATAACATCCGGCTTTTTCTCATTCACCTTTTCCACCAGAGAATCAAACGCATGAGCAGTCATATCACTGCCTACAAAGCAATTGGAAATATAAACAATGGAAGTATCCTTAACAGGCTCTTTCTTATTCTCCTGCAAAATGACAGTCTCCTCCCATGATATGCACCGGCTTTTCCAGAAAATAGCTGCACCGACACACATGGTGACAACAAAAAAGCCAAGAATCAATTTGGTCGGATGATTGAAAAAGCGGTATATTTTCCCGCTGCATCCTGCTTTTTTTCCGATAAAACGAACAATGCCACGCACAAAACACAAAATAGGTGTGAGTATCATAACACTGCCATATATTACAGAATATGCATGCATAATGACGGAAACTACATCCGAAATCATTGCGGATATTCCGGTTTCAAAAAGGAACACAACTATTAAAGAAAAAACATGTAAAAACGCGAAAAAGACCACCGGTACTTTCCCGCGTTTCCACAAATCATAATATCGCAAAATAGAATAAAACCATGCTCCTAATGCATAGCATAACGCAATCACAACTTCTATCATAAAAGCACCCCTTGTCGTATGTTTTACTACACGGGTAGTGTATAATAGAACTGCTTATTTGTCAACCATTATTTGGTTTTGAATTTCTTTGTTTTGCTCCATTTTGAAACGGTTTTCTTTCCGTTTATTACCTGATACGTTCGGATTCGTATATAGTATTTCTTTTTCGTTTTTAACTTTTTAATCGTCCGGCTTTGTTTCTTCTTACCGGAAATCGTAATCGTCTTTTTCCCTTTTTTGAAAGATGCAGACGTGCTATATTGAATCTGATATCCGGTAATTGATTGTGCTGACTTCTTCCAGCTTACCGATACTTTTTTCTTGCCTGCTTTCACCTTTTTGATAACCGGCGCTTTCAGAACAGCCTGCTTTGGATTCTTGTTTGTATTTGCCGGTACTGCCGTTGGCTTTGCGTTGGAAGCCGGCGTTTTCACAGGTGTTCCCGAAGTTTTCTGTGTCGGCGTAGGAATTGGTGTTGGTGTTGTCTTTGGTACCGGAGTAGGGGGAGGTGTTACCAGTGGTGTCGGCGTTGGTTTCGGTGTTGGAATCACAAGATTTTCCGGCACTTTTCCTATTTTTACATCCGTGTAATCACTGTACAAATACCGGTCTGTTTTATTTGCTGTTAACCAGTCTTCCTGCTCTTTTGTTGCCGTATAAATCGTCGATGGATTGTGCATTTCATAGAAGATGTAAGTATCCCATGTTTCCAGTTTTGTTCCATCAAAGCCGGTTCCAAGTCCAATCGCCACTAAATTTGTACAATTATAAAATGCCTGCCCGCCAATCGTTTGTATCTGGTCCGGAACTTCCACCTTCACAAGTCCGGTACAGTACGAAAATGTATATTCCGGTATGGAGGTCATCGATTTCAAATCCGGTAATTCGGTAAATGACGTACAACCGGAAAATACTGAGCCTGCCATTGATTGTAAATTCTCTGACATCGTAACTTTATCCGCTTTCAGACTGGTACAATTACTAAATGCCCCATATCCGATTTTCTTAATCTGAGACGGAATTACAATCTGCTCTAAAGCAGAACAACCACTGAACGTATATGGCGGAATTTCTTCTATATTAACCGCCTTTGATAAATCAACAGAAACCAACGAAGTACAATTTTGGAATTCACTACCGCCAAGTTTTTGTAAGCCTGCTCCGAGAACAACCGATGTCAGTTTTTCACAATCCTCGAAAGCTCCCTCTGTTGCTAAATTGGTTATTCCAAGGATTTTAACGGAATCCGGAATCACAACCTGTTCCAATTCACTTCCCTGAAAAGCCTGATACCCAATCTGCGTCAAACCGTTCGGAAGTGATATACTCCGAATGGCACATCCCTTAAATGCCTGCCCATCAATACAAATTAATTTCGACGGAAGTGAAATTGATGTTAAATTTGTTGTTTCTCCAAATGCACTATTTCCAATAAATGTTACGTTATCCGGAATATGAACTGAAGTTAATGCACTGCAGTCCTTAAACATAGTCCCCGGAACTGCCGTCCAGCTATCCGGAATCGTAAATGAACGTAAAGACTTACATCCCCAGAACAAACCGCCGGAATACTTATCCTCATCATTCTCATAACGGTTTGTGCCATCATAATCTGCTGCGGATACTGTAAATTTCCCATCTTCCGGGAACACAACATGGTCTAACTTTTCACAGTCCATAAACGCATTCGATGCAATATGCTGTACAGATTTTGGAATATTAATACTTTTCAAATTTTTACATCCTGCAAATGCACTGCAGCCAATAAAGGTTAAGCCCTCCGGAAGTGTTACCGTATCAATCGTACACTCACGGAATGCCCTCGAACCTATATAGGTAAGATTTGGTGTCTTATCTTTTCCAATCGGCAGTTCAGTCAACTCCGAACAGTTTGCAAATACATCTTTATATACGGTTTTTAATTCCTCCGGATATTTTAGCGTAAACTTAGACATTTTAGAACAATTATTAAATGCCATTTCTCCCAAATAAGTTAATTTTCCTTTTATCGTAACACTTGTAAGGGCTTTACAACCACCAAATGCCAGTCGCGGTAATGTTGTAATCTTCTCCGGAAGTTCAATCGTGGTTAAACTTTCGCAGCGGTTAAACGAATGATATCCCAGTGACGCAACATTACCCCATTCAATTGTTTTTAGCTGGGTCAACCCCTCACACAAATGTGAGGGTACTTTTGTAACGCCGGACTCAAATGTAATTTTTTCAATTGCATCTCCGGCAAGACAGGCACCATCATTTTTCTGGTTCACTTCTTTGTCATCATCCAGTGGATATGTGTCGTAAATCGATGTTGTACCTTCTGGAATTGATATCTCATTTAACGAATCACACTCATAGAAAATGTATTTCCCAAGCTGGCAATTTGTGGGAAGTTTCACTGAAGAAAGCACACTGCATCCATAAAAAGCATAATTATCAATTTCCAAAACACCTTTCGGAATATTTATGGACGTAATTGTCGTGTTATCCCGAAACGCATTCTGTCCAATAACAGTAACATTATAACTTGCCCCATCCCAATCAATCTGGGAAGGTATTGTTATACTTTGTGATGTCCCCGTATATTTTTGCACTGTTGCTGTTTTTGTTTCCTGTGTCAATTGATAGGAAAAATCACCTTCTAAATAATTGACTGTGTCTGCTTTTGATGACTGCCCCATAAACCCTATTGAGAAAAAGAATGTCAACATAAAAAGCATGCTAAAAATGAAACATTTCCTTCCTTTACAAACTTTATCATTCACCTTAACCATCTCCTTTCTTAATTTCATATAAATCCGTTTCATTATACTGAATTAAGCACAAAATGGTAAGGTTACAAATGTCTCATGTTCGCTTTTTTGCTGACATTCCTGTGATTTTAGTTATAGTTAAATTTCAATTTATTTAATGATACATATTTGGTCTGACTCCGCTCGCCATTCAGAATCTGAATGTTAAAGCCGACGCCCTCTTCCAGTTTGTGTGGCATGGAACCATTATATTCTGTTAAATCAAATACCGTGTGTTTCTTCGAACCAATCAACTTATAGTTTCCTTTATCTAAAATATCTGAATCACTGTAGCCATTCAGCGCCTCAGCAGAAACAAAGGCACATTTCTGATAATCCCCCTCAAAATCAAGTTCTGTTCCGGAAGCATCATATACACCAAATTGAATCTCAAATGAGGTGACATCCTGTATACGAATTCCCTTTTTTAACAAATACCGGCTGAAATCAATCGCAATCATACAACTAACTTCCTCATCGTATTCATTTTCAAAAAGCATCAGACCATCGAGTTTATTTACGCCACTCTCGACAAGACCACTGCCAAGATTCATGTAACCAATAATGTCTTTATCCTCCAAATCCGCAACCAATACTTTCGGTTCCGCAACCGTTTCCTGTCTAACCGTTTTTTCCCGGAAATGCTCCGGCCATTCATCTTCTGACAGCAGCAACTCCATTTTTAAAAGAATCAATTTACGAATCCTGCTAAATTCGCCATTCGTAAACTGAATGTTAATCCCCACTGCATCGTGAAGCTCATGATCCGAAAGAGAAACTCCATCTGCTTTGTATCCATTGTAATCCGTAAGCTTGATTTTTGTAATTTCCTTTGAACCAATAACCTTATAATTTGTCGTTGGTAAAATGTCCGAATTACTGTAACCATTTAATTCATCCTCAGAAACAAGTGCACATTTTTCATATTCAATGGAAAAATCAATTTCTTCCTCATTTTCATCATACGCAGCCGCCACCAAATGAATTTCCTGAACATCCTCAACTGCAATTCCCATATGTTCCACATACTCTCTTAATTCAATCGCATACATCGGAAACAGGCCCGGTTCAAATTCCGCAAAAAACTCAATGCCTTTTGCCGTCACCGAAACGCCGTCCTCCTCAAGCCCATGTCCATAATTAATATACGCTTTCAGCATAGGATCTGCCAAATCAACAACCCACTTTTTCACTTTATCCATAGCAACCTCCGTTCTGAAGCCCCTGCTCCCATCAAAATAATTCTACTATTATCATACCACATTATAGCGAAAGAAACAAAGTTTTTCTGCCTTACCAGACAGCTAAATCACTTTACTTTCATCGTCTTTTTAAATCCAGTCTTTTTCTTCTGAATCAGCTTTTTGTACTTCTTTAACTGCTTCTTTGGCACCTTGAATGTAGCTTTCTTATAAATTCCTTTGAAAGCATTCTTTCCGATGCTCTTCAGCTTTGCTGCCTTAATGGTTACTTTCTTTAGCTTCTTGCAGCCTTTGAAAGCATTTTTCGCAATCGAAGTAACGGTATACGTCTTTTTGCCAATCTTTACTTTATTCAAGATGGTAACACTTTTTGCTTTCTTCGATGTGCATTTTTTAACAACCGCATACTTTCCGGAAATAGCATATACTACTTTTCCTTTTGTTGCGGAAGTAACTGCTTTACTTTTTTTTGGAGCCGTTTGACTGTTATTCGGGGCCGGATTTACCGGCTCCACATAATCATCTTTAGAGAGCGTTGGCACTGAATAATTGGCGTAATCTTTTATTCCATTTCCCTGACAATCACTAAAAAACATTGATGTAACAATATGATGTTCATCAATTACCGACTTTGCTCCTTTTAAGAAATATGTATAAACAACCGGTTCCTCATCATCCCACGTAGCATCCAGCAGATACCACTGGTTTCCAATTTTCACCTGATTCCACATGTGCGTCAAACTGTAAACAGTAACACAAGGAATTTGATAATAATCACAAAGTATTTTTATCATTCTCGCATACGACTCACAACACCCCTCTTTATGTGTCATCAGATAGCCAACCGAACGTGTTTCATTTGTTGCTGCTGCACTTAAAATATGAGAATTGTTACGGTAACTGTATGTTTTCACAACATAGTCATGAATTAATTTCAGTTTCTTCGCAGTCGAAACTTTTTGAACACCGGAATTATTAAGCGATTTAATAATCTCTTGTAAAAATCCACCGTATTCTAAAGCATCAGCCTGAAATGCTGTTTTATAATAAGCAAGCACCGGATGGATTGTTCCGGTATAAACACCATCTTTTTCTTTCATTTGTGTGTGGTTAAAATACCGAATCCAAAATATAGACGGATTGTCTAAAACGACTGCTGTACTTGCTTGATACATGTTAGCAATGGTAATTTTATCTTTCGTTACAACTTTCACATTCTCCATTCTGCACTCGCCTTTATCCATGTCAAATTTATAGTAATTATAAATTGTCGTATAGATTTTCTTCTCCACATCTGTAAGCCGGTTGTAATACCATTGATTACTTTCCATTGGTTTTTCTGCGTATGGAATTTCTTTTTCTGTTCCATCACTTTCTACCGTTCCGGCTATTTTTGTCGTACTCGCATTTGAGCTCCACAACGCACGCAAATGGTAATCCATCGCTTTTGTTGTGTCGATGCGGGTCACAATAACATCTTCATCTTCTAAGTACCATCCGGCAAAGGAATGGCCCTGCTTTGTGACATCCTGCGGTAGCACAATATTGCTCTGTTTGTACTTATACTCAGTCGGAATTGTCACTCCATCCGGAAGTGTCCCGCCGTCTAAGTCAGTTGTTACATGATATACAGTGCTTTCATAAATTGCCTGTAGGGAAAGTTCCCCGGATGTCGTTGCTTCTACTTTTGTCATTACCTTGTTGTTCAATGTATTACGCCATCCGCAGACATAAAATCCCTTTCTCTTTACATTGGTCGGCAGGTCAAATTCATCACCGTAGGAGTAAGTTTTCGGGTATTCTCCAACAAACTCACCGCCAAGGGTATCATAAGTGATGCCGTAAGTGCGGTTTGCTGCTTCCACATAGACTTTTAAGTTGTTCTTCAATGCATAATTGGACGGAAAAGGAATGGTTACGGTCGAATTCTTGTCTTCACAAGTCCCGGCACTTACCTCTGTTCCGTCTGCTGTTTCTACACGGTAGCTCTGAATATAACGGTTTGTATTGCATTTCATAATCAGCGAACTGATTTTTTCGCCATACTCATACGTTACTTCGTTTGTTTTGTCCAGCTCACGGTCGCCAAGGAAAGCGGTTGTGTCACTGTACTTTGTATTGAATGTTACCGATGGCTTTTTGTACCATGCTGCATAAAGCGTGGTATCTTTTGCAATATCCCACTTATTCTTTCCGGAACTGTAGTTGATTACAGCCGTTTCACGTTCCGTTACCGGAATCGTTTTTGTCCGGTCAGTTACCCATCCGGCAAAGTCATAAAATTTGGAATACAGATACGGGAAGTCTTCCCATGCATCATAAGTAAACTCATACTCTGTTTTCGACTGTGAATTCGTCACAAACGTTACTTTGTATGTGTTTGGTTTCCAAATAGCATATACAATTACAGTATCTACCTTTCCACTCAAATCATCCACTACATCTCCATCTTTTGCATACGACCATCCGGTAAAGGAATAGCCGGTCTTCTCAAAACGGCATGTTGGATTGGCTTTTGTGTCATAGGTCACATCCAAGTCATCCATGCTGCCGGAAGTGGCACCGTTCCCATCGAATACTACTTTGTGGGTTCTTGCCGTCCAATGTGCATAGAGCGTGTGGTTTTCCGCGCGGGTCATCTGTGTATCTTCCGTTACTTTTGTGCCGCCGTTTTTTGCCGTGTACCATCCGTCAAAGGTGTAACCGTATCGGGATGCCGTTGTTAAGGAATAATCCTTATCAAACGTGTTTGGCAGTTCAGCGTCTTTTACCTCTCCTCCGTTAGCATCAAAGGATACCGTATAGGTGATTGGTTCCAGAATTGCCTTGAAAATAGAGTTGCAATCTACCGTCATGGTGGTTTCCGGTTCTAATTTCTCCGGCTCTCCTACTGCTTCTCCGTTTGCATTCATCAAATATTTTTCCCAACGAATCAGCTTATATCCAACAGTCGGATAAAAGTTTTCCGGCAGATTTGGTGAAAAAACTTCCTGATAGGAATGTTCTTCATTCTGCACGTTGGTATTCTGATTGTTTCGGAAAGAGACCTGATAGACTTCCGGTGTCCATTTGGCGTATACGTCCGTTCCATCCGGAACTTTCAATAAAACGCCGTCTTTGTCGAAAATCTGAGTGTTTTTCTCAAAATATCCTTCAAATACATAGTGCTCCTTTTTCGGTGGATGGATGTTGCCGAAACTGCGGCTTTTCTCATCTTCCTTTCCTTCAAACACGTATACCGAGTCATATTTCAAACCACTGCCCCCGCGGTTTACTTCACCGCCATCCGGAGCATCTGCATGAAGTGTAACTTCTTTTGCGGCTGCACCAATGTAAGGGAACTTGTCCGGGTCTTTTAAGATGGCCGGAATGTTAGTTTTGTACTTCGTTTTGTAAACAGTTTTTAATGTGTTTTCCGGAGTTGTTACTGGTCCGCGGAATGCGAAGTCGCCATCTGTTGAATCTTCTAAATTACTTAATGTTAAATTAGGCGAATTACAATATACAAGATTTCTTTTAAAGCAATTTGTTCCTATTCTTTCAAGCAAATCCGGCAAATAGATATCTACACGTCCGCCATATCCATCATCAATGCTTCCATAAGCTCCCTGACTAAACGCCCAATTATTAACCGTTTTCAGCCCCGTACAAGCCGTGGCGTCAACGACAATGCCTGAACTGGTGACGTTGAAGGAGCCGAGAAAAAACGAATCCTTGTTTTTCGCGTCTGCATCTCCTAATGATTCTACCTTGTGATAGGCAATAATATTTCCCTTGCTATCACATTCCGGTACTTTGTCGGGAATGATAATATTATCCGTTACCTCCTTAGAAAATTTTCCGTCCTGATATACTCCAATTATATGAACATTACGAGCTGCACTGCTTTCATCGCCCGATACTGTATCATATTCCCAGATAATATCTCCCTGTTCTGTCCCTGCGTACCCACTCACCGCATTCTGTTTTCCCTCTTTAATATAACAAGAACCGGCTAACAGGCCGGCAACAAACAATGCGCAGATAGCAAAGGATATAATATTTCTTTTTTTTGCTTTCATAAATAATCTCCTTTCTTAAAGCGATTCAGTTGTACGGCAGTTAATTACTACCGGACTCCTGTTGTTTTTAGTATAGTATTAATATGTCTGTTAAGTGGAGCTAATTATATTAGCCCCACCCAAATACAGATATTATGTGTTAAATTAAATTTTTATCCTGTAATTCATTTAAAATATTTTTAAAAATTGACAAATCTGTATAAGCATCAAATCGTAAATTATTTGATTCTTTTGGAAATTTAAAAGTTTCAGTATTTATAAATTGTTTGCATCTATCAATAAGATTTATGTCTTTGGATGATTCAAATGCTTTATAATATTTCTCAGGATAATATTTATAATCATTTAAATCAACACACACATGTGCTATTACATAAGCGCAATCTTTAAGCAAATCTTCTGCAACTGAATCTATAAAATTCGGTTGTATTATATTGATTTTCTGTATAAATTTCTCCATAATCTTTATAATATCATCCGGTTTATCACTAATGATATTTTTTATTCTAAATTCAATTAAATTTGCAACAAACATATATACTATAATGCATAAATCAATTTGCGTTACAATTGGAGTTGTTTCGCCTTTTATAAATTCATTTACAGAACGAAATTTTTTTCTATTATTTTCTCCATTCTCTTCTCCATAAAAAAAAGCTATTTACTCGCAAGCAAATAGCTCATATTTTGAATCGTCCACTAAAGCAGGACCTCTCTTTACTATATTATAACCCATTTCATAGAAATTACAATATCATTTTTATAATCATATGTCACAATCTTAGATTATGTGCTATTGATTTCTAAATTATATTCAAAATATTACATAGCAATATGCCTTTGTCGTTTACATGTGTTTTATAATAACATATTTCCAATTAGAAATCAATTGCTTTTTTTATTATGCACAAGTCATATAATAAATACCACATCTATTTTCAAGTTCATATTGAAAAGAAAATAAAAGTATTTTATAATAAGCACGAAGGGAGGAATAAAAATGACAATTAAAGAGGTAATCGCAAGGGAAAATGTTATCATAACCTTAGACGATGGCACGGAAATGGATTCAGAAAAAACTCCGGAAGAATTGCTGTTTATTCTTTCAAAAGGAAACACAATTAAAGATTTAGACCACGATGAATTGACAAAAGCTTTTGTTGATGGCTGTGAGAAAGACATGATGAAAGCATTCGTTCAAAATTACGACTTTTGGTTAGGACGATACGAAAGTGGTTATTGGGACAAAGAAACATTCGAAAAACGATTGGGTAAAACAAAAGACCATCCTTTCCGAAGAATTTCTGATGGAGAGGAAATGTGGGAAACATTAAAAAATAGTTTATAGTAAAAGAAGGGAGCTGTCGCACTGAACTGCTTCCCGTCAAGTAGACAATTGAAAA
>OLSX01001120.1_pt1 | contig 26175 bp, 14 predicted proteins | sample 1673141 | NCBI WGS metagenome assembly OLSX01 (sample SAMEA3136759, study PRJEB25190) | human gut metagenome | biome: human gut; feature: human-associated habitat; material: faeces | place: Austria | collected 2013
AACTCTATGAGGTGCGATAAACACCTGTGAAATTATGAATTTCTAATTTTGATTTAAAAGTGCGCTGTTTAAAAGTCCGCGCCTGTCGGAAGAAAAAATGTATGTCCATATAAAATACGCATTACCCGCAAGCACGGGAGAATACACGAAAAAGGTTATAAGACTGCGCGTTCTTCTGCCGAGCGAATTTATAAGCCAGGCAACAACAAAGCTTAAAATATACCCTATCGGACCGGTTACAAGTGCAAATATCAAAGTATTTTTAAGCGCTTTCATAAATGTTCCGTCCGAAAAAAGCAGGCGGGTATAATTATCAAGAGCCACAAAATTCGGTTTTTGCACCATATTAAAGTCGGTAAAGCTTAATACTACCGAGGAAAAGACGGGAATCAGCATAAATACCGTAAAGAGCAATAAAAACGGCGCAAGAAGAATGTAATAAATGCGGTTGTCACGCATTTGTTTTAATGTTTCTTTGGCTGTAAGTTTTTTTCGCATTTACCACACCTCCTAATAAAGCTTAAATTCTTTCGCTTTTCGCGCAAGCTCGTCGTTTATATCCTTATTGTAAATTTCAAGCTGGCGTTCCGGCATTTCGGTTACCGTAAGCGCCTTTCTGAACGCGCTTGTAAGCGAACGCGAAAGCACATAGTTACCGGGTATTTCCCTGAAATTGATTGTTTCTTTAAGCTGACTTGTCAAAACGGACAATTCTTCATCGCTCCACCCTATTTTTGCAAGGGTTTCAAGATTTGCGGGTGCATATCTTGCCGAAATACCCATGGCGGATTCAAGCTCGTTCGCATATCTTAACTGCGTATCGGCGGATGTCCACCATTTCATAAACGAGTACGCGGCATTATCAAGCTTTTTCTTTGCCGCCGATTTCAGCATAACGCAGCCCGTAACTCCTGCATTTTCCGAACGGTTTATACTGCCGTCAGCCTGCTTTGTTCCAGGTACGGGCGCCATTTTCCAAAGTCCGCGTATTTCGGGTGCCGCGCTGTAAAGCTGATTATAAGCGCCGTAGCCCTGTATTGCAAGCGGCATAACGCCTGTGCGGAAACGGTTGAAAAAATTAAACGAACGGTCAAGACCGTATTTGCTGTACAGCTCGACCCATTTATTGAAAGCGTCATAAGCTTCGTCCGAATCAAAAGCGGTTTTCTTATAATCATCCGTATAATATGTACCGCCGTTTTGAAGCAGAAAACGGGCAAATGCGGAAATACCCTGCGAAACGCCGGCGTTGCCGCCTATTTCCTGAATACCTATTTCAAGATTATTGCGTTGAAGCACCTCTAAAACATTATAAAAGTCATCCCATGTTTCGGGAACTTGGAGCCCTAACTGCGAGAAAATATCGATTCTGTAAAACATAACCTCAAAGGACTGTGTTTCGGGTATTGCATAAACACCGTCTTTATACAAAAGCGGGGTCCACGCCGATTCCTCAAAATTTCCGTTAAGCTCGTTTACGCCGTATTTCCCGAGTTCAACAATAGCCTCGCGTGCCGCAAGATTCATTGTATATTCGCTGCCTATGTTAAGCGCAACATCCGGGCCTTTCCCCGCGAGGGTGGCTTGCAGGAGCGTAGCGCCGGTATCCACCAGACTCAGACTGATTTTCGTATTCGATGAATTTTCATAATCCTGCTCTATCATTCGCTGCAATATTTGCAGCTGGTCGCGCCCGGTAGAGATCCAAACTGTAAGCTTATCGGTGCCCTTTTCCAAAGAACCGTAATTTGAAACAAATGAAGCTACAAATCTCTTAATTCCGTATAACGCCTTACCGAAAAAACTTATTCCGCCTTTTGGACTTGCGTCGTTCTTGGCGGTAAGATAAATACAGTCAAGCTCCAGCGGCTGCTCACCTACCGTCATTACCAATGAACCTATGCTTTCAATATTATCTGAAAGCGAGCTGATACCGTTCTGCATTTCATACGGCTTGTTTATCATATTTTCAAGCGTTTCCAACGCCTGCTTGAGGGTTGAAACGGCATTGCTGTTCTTTCCAGAACGGTTGATTGAAAGTTTAACTGCCTTATTCAATTCACTTACGGCTTTTTTCAAATCGTCCGTTAATGTCGGTATTTTAACATCAAGGTTATAATCGCGGTAGCTGTCGGGTGAAGTTCCCGTCACCACTATCATATCTCTGTAAATATTGCTCATTTGAGTAAGGCATTCATTTATCTGCCTTGCAATTTCGCTTGTACTTTTTGAAACGCATTGTAAGGTCAAAATGTCTCCCGGTTTCAAATAAACATAATAGGGAGTTTTATCGCCCAGTGTTTTAATATACCATTTTGCCGAATAATCAAATTCAATGCTTTCCGCCTCGGAAAACGGTATTTCACCGTTTACAAGCAGTTTTCTGCAAGAGGCGCCGCTTTCATTGTAGCTTTGATTGGCTCTGAACGACAGTGAGTAAAGCCCCGCCTTTTCTATATCGGGTTTCCAGCTTATATATGAGCCTTCGCGACTCCAGCCAGACTGCCCAACAGTATTGAGCTTTATAACAACCGGGTCGGCGGGCAGGGTTGCTGCGTCCGCATGGTCATAGGTGGGATAAACCCCCGTATCGTTCTTTTCGTAAATTTTTTCAGCCTCAAGCCGCAACGTTTTTCCGCTTTCGGCATTGGCGTAATTGCTTATGTACTCCTCATAAGACACCGCACTTTGTTCATTTGCAAGCTTTAAAGACGAAACCGCAATAATATTTTCCGTTTTAAGCGTTATAATATGCCGTCCCGCAGTGAAATAAACAATGTAAGGTTCGACGTAAAGACCGGAAGAATCATATACATAATTCTCTATCCACCTGCATTTCTGAGCAGAAACCGGACGAACATCGTTTCCGTATTTGTCGGTTCCTATCTCGCCGTCGGAATAGCAGCGGTCAAGCTCAAGGCGTTCTGCTTCGTCAAACGGTGCTTTACCGTCCGCTTTTACGGAAATTCTTATCGTGGAGGAATCCTCTTCAAAAGTCCGATAACAGATTTTAAGACTGTAAATTCCGTTTTCGGGAACTTCGACCGAAAAATCGGCAGTATTGTTTTCTTTTCCGTATTTGAACGCCGTTTTACCGTCAACAGTTGTATTTCCGCCGAAATCTGCGTTCACTTCCGTTTTCGGTTTAACCTCTGCACGGTATTTATTGTAGTAGCTGTAATATGAAGTATCCTCGGCGGCTGAAATTGGGGTTTCAGCCGCTGCTGCATTAAGCATTGTTCCAAACGGTAAAACAGCAACCGTGACTGCTAAAGCCGAAAGAAAAGAAACCAGTTTATCCGTTATCCGCTTCAAATGTCTTCACTCCTGTCAGTTTAGGTTTATCTTCTTGCCTTTGCGCCTGCGTATAAAGAACACCGTGAAGAATACTCCGGAGGCAACTACCAAAACTCCGCCGCACGCTATCAGAATAATTGCCCAAACGGGTAATCCGCTGTCGTCTGCGTCAGTTCCCTTTTTGCCGGAAACACGCTTTATTCTCTTGATCTTCTTTGTAGTTTTCTTAACATCCTCGGTGTTATCCGAAATATCCTCGCTGCCGTTGTTATCATCGTTGTTGTTGATTACGGTATTATCGGGCTTTTCTTCCTTGGTATCGTCCGATGTGCCGTTTTTCACCGCAACTACGGTTTTTATAAAATCGGATGAATCGGTCTGTAGATATTTAATACTGCCGTCAAATGTTTCATTAAAGGAAACACCGTCGGAATTATAGGCAATACCTATCGCATTTCCGTAGAAATCAAATAATCTGGCGGATGCACGGTTAAGTGTTACGGTCACATTTGCCTCGGTATCATCCGTCCACAAAATCCACATATTTTTCTTCGCTGCGGCATTTGTGTATTTTCTCACAAAAACGCTTTGAGAAAGCTGCTCTGAACCCGCATATTTATATCCTGCCAGCAGATTATTAAATGCGCCGTAGCCTATAAATACCTGATTTGCGGCATATTGATTTATCCTGTCGGTCGGAGCACCTAATGCACCCCAATTGTTTTCAAGAAAATATTTATTACCGCCCATATGCGTTTCATACTGCATCATATAATCCACATAATCAAGTTCATTAACGATTTGAAGTGTTCTTAAAAGGTAATCTGCCTTTTGTTCTTCCGTAACGCCCAGATCGTTTTCACATGATGACCAGCCAAGCTCGGTAAGCCAGAAATGTATGTCTTTTTTTGTGTATTTATTAAAGAGCGCCTTCATTTCCTCCAACTGTGCCTTGAAATTACCCTTTTCGGGTGAACTCGGGTATACATACGGATGGAAAGAAAACATATCCATATAATCCGCACCGCCGGCTTTGAGAATTTCCTCGGCGTATTTTGTATCCGTTCCAGAAAGAACGCCGGTGATTATCTTGCAATCGGGATCTGCCGCTTTAAGTATGGGATAAACATATTTAAGCATTGCGGTATATCCCGCCCCGTCGGTCACCTTTGAATAGTTTGTTTCGTTGAACAGCTCGTAATATTTTATTTTACCCTTGTATTTCTCAATCACAGCCTTTGCATATGCGGCAAACTGTGCCAATTCTTCATCTGTTTTCGGAAAGCTTGTCGAGCCGTAAATATTGCCCTGACTGTTAATAACAAGCTGAATTTCAACTCCGTGAGCTTTTGCCGAATCGAGATATGTATCCCACCATTCGGGGAATGTATACACACCCGGCGACCGTTCAACATTCTGCCATAAAACATCTTCGCGTATTACCGATGTTCCTGCTGCGACCATCATATCAAAATACGCGTCAATGCTGTCTTTGTCATATTTATTTGCCAAATACCCGCCTGTCATTGCATGAGCAGAGAATGCGAGTTTTGTTTTTCCCGACTGATCTGACGCGTCGCGTATACGGCCGACCTTTAATGTATCAATCGGATATGTATAGCCTGTTTCGTTCTTCATTTTAAAGCTCACGGCAAATGTACCGTATTCCGCTATTGTGGAAAGGTTAATAGTATAATCCTGTTTTCCGCCGGGACCCACGCCGGCCTCAAAGCTTCCGTCACTTATTACTACTCCGTCATTACGGGTGACCTCATAATATATTGTACCTATTTCTTCAAGATTTACATTGCTTTTAATGGAAACGGTTTTCTCAATTTCAAAATCGCCCATTATGTTTTGCTTGTAAATACCGCCGAGCAACTGGTCAGACGAACGCGCCGCACTCAAGGTCAGCGGACGGTTATTTGCCTGCACCGCAACCAAATCAAAATCGTCGAACCAGACCGTTCCCATATCGTTTTTAACCCCGACTGTTATATTTATGTCGGAAAAGCCCTGATGTAATTCGTCAAGCATAACTTCATAATGAGTCCAGTCCTGATTTCCGCCGATATTTACAAGATCATATTTTCCTCTGATATACATACCTCTTTTACCGTCAAGATGATCATTGCCGAAATCCGAGGTCATAAAAACAGAAACAAAAGCATTTCCGTCCGATAGCATATCCTGCGTTTTTGCCCAAAAGCTCAGCTTGTAATCAAACGAGGTATCAAGCGGTATAAAGCCTGTTGTAGCAGTCGGTATCGCACCGTTGCCGTCTATACGCATTGATTTTGCACCGTTCTTTTTTATTGCAGTATCGGCGCTTACGGCAGCTTTTATAGAGGGCGTCCACAGAGCGTTTTCAAAACCCTTTGCAGCTAACAAAGGCTCGCATGTATATTCAAATACGGCAATTTCGCCTTTTCGCTCATCCTCGGTAGCAACATACGCTTTAACAGTAGTGTCGTCGGTAATTATAACGCCGTCCTCGTCATTGTAAAGCAATTTTGTATCGGATGTATGCGGGTCGCTGCCGTCAACGGTATAATAAATATCCGAGTCTTCGCTTGCGGTCATCAAATGTACGATTGTCAGCGGGTCAACATCGCCTTCGGGAGTATCGCTTGATACAACGCCCGCGCCCACTTCAACATTTGACTGTTTCTCGCTCATAAACACATTATCAACCCAAGCCTCGCCCTTGCCCTCAAGGAAAATATAAACAACAATGCTTACATCGTCATAATCGGCAAACTTACGGCAATTGACCGTATAGGTTGACCAGTCGGTCGTTCCGCCCGTGCGGATTATTTCTTCAAGACCGTAAACCCTGAGCCACGAAGCACTCTGCTGCCCTTCAACGGTGAATCTTTGAAGAATACGCACAAATACCTTGTTTTCCTCAACATCCTTTGTTTTAAGCGACAATGAAAGTGTATAAGTCTTTTTGCGGTCAAAGGTTTTTTTAGCGTCGGTTGCAACACAAACCTTTCCGTTTTCGGCAGTTCCCGTCAAATGAGCAGCTTTTTGGGAATTATCTGTAATATCACTTACTATCTGCTGTGACGAACCGTTTGCGGTTTCATTGTACCAACCGCCGTTTTCAAATCCGCCGTTAACCAGCATATTTTTTTCCTCGGGGTCTTCGGTCAAATCAAAGTTATCAAAAAGAATTGTACCCTTACCGTTTACACACAAGGATATTTCAAGTACGTCTTTCGTAATACTGAATCCCGGTGTTGAGAATGTTTTCCAATCCGAAACATCAATTTTCTGCTCCTTGTTGTAAGAACCGATTATGTAAACATCGTTTGCACCGCTGAATCTTATAGTCTTCCCGTTCTGTTTAATTTCAAATTTTACAGTTCCTTCAAAATCTCCCAGAGTTTTAAGAGCAAAGCTTAAACAATATTTAACATCTGTATTCCATTCGTTGAAGGCGCCGTCCTTTGAGGTTGTTATAAATGTTGCGGGAGAAACAGATGATGCCTTGCGTTCCACCTGCAATGCATAATTGCTTTCGGCAGCACCGGGTTCTACAATACTGACTTTAACAATGCGAAGTATATTCTTTTTCGTCCATACCTTATTTTCCTCAAATCCGCCGTAATTGAAAACGCCGGAATATTTTTCATCGCCTGCTGCAAATACTAAAGAATCGGGTGTCAACACCGAAGCCAGCAATGTGAAAATCAAAAGCAAAGAAAGACAAAGCGACATTTGTTTTTTCATAATGTTCCTCCTTTAAGAAACCAAGAGCATAGTTCTGAGCAAGCCTATATCGACTGCATTAACAATTCCATCACCGTTTATATCGGCAGAGTAAAGCGGCGATTTATTTTGAAACTCGCAAAGATATTTTTTTGTCCGTATCAAATCCCTTATATCGGTCACACCGTTTTCGTCCGCGTCCGAAATTCTGCAATCGGGTATTTTCTCAAATTCCGTCAGCACATCAGGCAACGCTGCCAAATGATACCACTCAACGGTTATATCATCAATACCGTATTCGTAAACGCTTTCGTAATTACTGTTGTAACCCTTGAACAAAGCCTCTGCCTCGAGCTTATCGCCAATTCCGGAAAAGAGCTTTATATCTTTAAGCCTGCAACCGTTATCGGCTTTTACCGTAAGAGTAAATTTTCTGCTTTCTTTGTTATAGCTGCCGAACACTTTTCCGCCGATCGGATTTGTCTCAACCGGCACTAATGCAATATCATCGAGCCAGACGGTGCCGCCCGAGCCGTTGACGCAAACCTGCATTTTAAAGACAGCACCCGTCATTGCAAAATCTCCCGCAATAAATGTGCCCCAATCGGTGGGTAAGCTTACATCTCCGCTTGCAGACGCGTCGTAAGCCTTGCCCGCAAGATACCATTCGCCGTTATATCCGGTCGGTTTCACATTTCTGCCCGTTTCCGTTTCAATAACGCGAATGAATATTTGTCCCTTAAAGTCCTCGGTCGCTTTTGCCGCAATACGCAGGCAATACCTTGTGTTAAGCGCCATTTTAGAAACGGTTTCTTCGGTAAAATATTTTTCCAAAAACATAACCGAACCGTCACGATTACCGAAGGTTATTTTAACGGAACTGTTGTCTTTAAAGCCTTGCGAATTATCTGTTTCCGTTGTTCTTTCCTTTACATCCTGCGGAGTCCATGTTCCGTCCTCAAACCCGCCGCCTGAAAGAACATTGTCCTCCTGCGCCGCAGATATATTATATATACCGTTTTGCTCCGTACTGAATGTAACCGACTGAATTTCATTGTCTGCGGAAAGTAAAAGATATTTAACATCGCCGTTCATATTGAATACTGCGGTACTGCAATCGGCTGAATACGAAAGTCCCGTTTCATTTCCGTTTATATCAAACAGTCTGCCGGCATTTTCTTTTAGCTTTAAACCAACAGTACCGTTTATATCATCGGTGTTTATAATATACAGTTTTTTCCCTGCTGCCTCATATACATTTATATTGACATTTTCATTCAATTTCAAATTGCCGGTATATGAAAATTCGGCAGATAACGCACTGTGTGCTGCTAACGCCGTATACAACGGTTTTGCCGAATACGGAGTACCGTCCTTGTAATCGCACCAAGGTGCGGAAAGCGCGCCCCAGTTACCCTCAAGCGAATATGCGTCCGGCCACGAATGTGTTTCGTAAATACAATAGGCTTTTACATAATCAAGAGCGTCCATTTCCGAAAGCGCCCTTATATGGTATTCCGCCTTTTTTTCTTCCGAAACGCCGTAGTTGTTTTCGGCGGCGGTCCAGCCTATCTCGGTGAGATAGAACGGTATATTCTTACTTGTATACTTCGTAAAAAGATCATGCATTCTTGTTATTGTAATGGTGAAATCAGCCGTTTCGGGAGACAGCGGATAAGTATACGGGTGAAACGAAAACGCGTCCATATAATTTGCTCCACCGGCTTTTAATATCTCCTCGGTATACGCCGTATCAGCCCCGGATAAAACGCCTGTAATCACTTGATAATCGGAGTTTATACTTTTTATTGCAGGATAAACTGTTTTTAACATTTCGGCATACCCCGCACCGTCGGTAACGCGCGAATAATTTGTTTCATTAAATAACTCTATCAGGTTTACTTTGCCTTCATATTTTCTCGCCGTTACCGCCGCAAAATCGGCAAATTGCGCTATGGCGCTTGTATCCGTCGGGTAACTGTAAGCATTAAGGCACAGAATTATTTCTATACCATGGCGCGCCGCAGTTTCAAAAAATGTGTCCCACCACTCGGGGTATACATATAAACCGTTTGCTGACTTTATATTTTCAATATAGCAATCTTCTCTTAAAAAGCTGACTCCGATGTTTTTTAGTATTTTAATATATCTTTCGATATTCTCGGCGGAATAATCGTAATTAAGGTAATTCCCGGTCACGGCGTGAGCCGAAAAACCAAGCTTTGTTTTCCCCGAATTGTTTCCTGCATCACGGTTCTTTGATAAATCAAGCTCCGCCACATTATAAGAAAAACCGTTTTTATCTTCAAAAGCAACCGAAAGACTATATTCACCGTAAAGCGTCATTTTATCCGCGTTCATCGGCAAAGTGAGCTTTTCATAAGCCTTTATATTTATATCCGATTTACAGGTATAAACGGCATTACCGTCTTTATTTACTATACTGCAAAATATATTTCCTGCTTGTGTATCGCCGCTTTTATTATACAGGGTGAAAGTGCCGTCCGCAAGTAATTCGCCATAGTAAATATTCCCTATTTCCGATATGTCGGTCACGGTGAGCGGTCTGTTATTTTTCGGTACCGCGGTAAGGCTGAAATCACGCAGCCAAATACTGCCCGCGCCGTCAAGCCCCGCCGTAAGACAGATGCTCGCATAAGTTCCCGCAAGATTATTCAAATCAAGCTCGTAATCGGTCCAATCCTGCGTTGTTTCAAAGCTGAACGCTCCGCGCTCGGATTTAGCATAAAATCCGTTTTTACCGTTATGCCTTTCCGTTCCCATTCCGCTTAAAAATACCGAAAGATAAGCGCTGTCGGTATTTGCCAAATCCTGTGTTTTTGCCTTGAAGCGCAATATGTAATTATATGTAGAGTCAATCGTTAAAAATCCGCTGTCAGCGCTGCTGCCATGTGTAAGCCTTATTGAACCGTCTGTCTGCACGGCAGCTGAGCCGATGCTTTGCCAGTCATTGAAACCCGGCACTATTCCGCCGACAGTATAATTAAATTCCGAAATCCGCGAAGTAAACTGCGGTTTTCCCGCAACCGCCTTTAAAGTGACATCCTCTGTTATATATATTCCGTCTGTGCTGTCATACAAATACGCGTTATTTGAAAAACGCGGGTCAGTTCCGTCAAGTGTGTAATAAATATCGCGTTCATCACCGGTAAACAGGTATACCGACTTTGCTGCACCTAAATTCCCCGACGGAATATTTGATACAACTTCCAAGGTCTTGGGGTCTCTATGAGGCTTGATCGGCGTTAATGAAACACTGTCAATATAAGCCGCGCCTTTCCCTGTAAGGTAAATATACAACACAAAATTATCAGCCCATTTTTCAAAGCGTTTGCATTCTGCGGTAAGCGTCTGCCAATCCTCTGTTCCGCCTGTTTCTGCAATACTTTCATTTGAATATGCCGTCAGCCATTTTGACATTTGCGTACCGTTTACCATCCCGGTCTGCAATATTCTTACATATACGCCGCTGTCGTTCGCATTTTCCGTCTTGACCGAAAGAGACAGGTTATAAGCAGAGTTTATATCTATACCCAAAAGGGTATTTAAAAGCATTGCATTGCCGCCCTCCGCGCCTGTTATGCACGCTGACTTTAAAGAGCCGTCGGTAACCGTATCGCTTACCGAAACATACGAACCGCCAGATACCTGATTTTGCCAAAGCCCGTTTTCAAATCCGCCGTTTTTAACGGCGTTTTCCTTTTCCGGGTCGGGGCAAATATTAACATCGTCAATAATAACCGTTCCCGTTCCGTTTATTTTAACCGAAACGCTTACTTCTCCGTTTCCGAGTGAAAACGGCGCGGAAACGAGCCTGTACCAATTTTCAAAGTATCTCTCGGAATTTTTGCCGGCGCTGCCCAAAAGATACATTGAAAGACCTGCGGATGATATTACCGCCGATCCTTTTTGTGAAAGCTCGGCATATAAAACTCCAGAAAAATCGCTTGATGTTTTAACATACATTTCCAAGCAATATTTTTCTTCCGCATCAAACTCGGTAACGCTTGTTTTTGATGAAAAAACTGCCGGATTTACGGTTTTCTTTGCACGGGTAACGCTTAATGCATATTCGCTGCCGTTTCTCCCGCCGTTTTCAAGAGATACTTTATCGGTACGTAATATTCCGCTTTTAGTCCATATCCCCTCTTCAAACCCACCGTTCGCTATATTACCGTTATATTTATAACCTTCTTCTGCGGCAAAAATTGCACCGTACATAGAAACAGAAACAATTACTGCCGAAATTATAAATGATATTATGCGTTTCATTTTTTCATCCCCTTTTGTTTACGAACTGAAAAGGTATCTTTAGCTTAAAAACATCTTTTCAACCCGTAATCCCTATACTCCGGGTATCCGGAGTATAGGGTCTCTTTAAGTTCCTTATTATGACAGACTGTTTGTAAGGAGATACTTCCTTAAAGCCGCCATATCTGCGGTGTCAATTTCAAAATCCCCGTCTTTATCCATATTCGGGTTTGTCATATTCGCAGAATACAGGTCAATCCCTGAAAAATCGGTTATACTCTTTGAAAGATATTTTTTGAGCTTTATCATATCAAGAATATTTATATCACCGTCAAGATTTACATCTCCGGGCAGCAGATCCTCAAATAATTTAAAGCTTGCGCTTACGCTCGGCCACTTCCAATGTTCTCCGGGATTATCGTCGGGTGCTAAATAGAGGTCGCCGTCAGCAGAATATCTTCCGAAGCTATAAGGTGAGAAGATCGTTGTTAAAGCGTTCGTTCTGTCGGCAATTGCAGGCGTAATTAAATTATACGCTACAACCGAAAGACTCTCTAATTCATAACCGGGGTCTGCAACAGCGGTAACGGTATATTTCTGTGTTTCTTTATCAAACTTGCCGTAAACCTTGCCGTGTACTGTTTCGGTTCTGTCGGGAACAAGACGGATATCATCTATCCAAAGGTCGGTATTCTCAGTTCCTCTTACATAAAGTCTTACCAGCAGTTTTCCGCCGGTTACTCCGAATGAATTTGTACTGTATATATCCCATGTGTTCGGAATAACATAAGTTTCTTGTGGATTTACAAGGCCTAAACCGTTAACCCATCTCAAACCAACATCGTTATTTACATTTATTTGCTTATAGTTTGCACGATCTTGTTCTTCTAAAGTGAACTGCAAGCATCCCTTTGCATTTTCAGCACCCTTTACAGCAAGCTCAATATGATATTTTGTACTTATATCAAGATTTTCCATGACTTCCGCAGGCAGAATAAAGTAAAAGTTGCTACTGTCGTAAAATCTTCTATTAAAGTGAATCTTCATGCTCTTGTTTCCGCTGAACTTCTCAGCATCATCGTGAGTGTTTGTCATAGCGCCCTTATAAATCTCGGGTTCATCAAAACCGGGAATTGATTCTTCCATATCGGCAAATGTTAATCCGCCGTCATCATCATTGGCATGACGGTCAACCACACAATCCGGCAGCGGCATTTTATTATAAAATACCGCGCTTTCAGAGACGAACTGTGAAACATGGTAATTCCAAATGCCTATATTATCAACCCATACTTCACCCGAAAGACAGAAGACCTGAACCGAAACACCGGTATTTTCATCCAAACGACCGCTGAATTTATATCCGTTGTCATATGTCAGGCTGTTAACTCTGGTCCATTCGGTAAATATGCCCGGTTTACCGTCTGCGGTGTTATTCTTTGAATACGGAGTTTTAATTCCGCCGTTGTTTTCGTTGTTATGACGGGTCTTATAATATCCGTCATCAGTGTTGTCAAAAATTATGTATTCGCCTTTATCGTTTTGAGCACCGTACTTAGCCCAGTCTACATCGCCGTAAGGAATAAATGTAACAAAAACAGTGCCGACAAAATCACTCGACATTTTAACATCGCCGTATACAAAGTATTCGTCAGCCCAACCTGCAGCAGAGTCTGCTTCGCCCGCAAGCTTTACCGAATCACGCCACGATCCCACATTACGGTTTGCGTAGGCTGCGTCGGTTTTGGTTTTCCCGTCGGTAGTTTCCGCTTTCACATAAAATGAACGCATACCGTCGGATGAATCGTTTGCGGTTATTTTCCCGGCAAGTGCACGCTCTGCATATATAGAAGAAATATCATTCCAAAGTCCGGGGCGTTCAAGACTCGAATCCGCAGAAACGGGCATATCCCATGAAAATGTTACATTTTCATCCGTAGTATAGCTTGCTGCCGACGCCGGCAATGATAATGCTGCCGTTGCAGCCAAGGAAAGTGTTAAAATTGCTGATAGTATTTTTTTCATTTCTTTCAACCTTTCTGTAATTTTTTCAGCGCGAAGAAACAGTATTTTCTCTGTCACATTCCTCCTTTATAATAACAGCGAAAACGTGGCAATTCGCTATTGTTTTTTCTGTAAACTCAACAATCCGAACTGCATCGGATTATATGCAAGCGGATCTCGCCAACTGCCTATACCGCCGTAAAGCTGCATATAGCCGTCAAGCGAGCGAGGATCGCTGTTTGCATAGCCTACCCGCAGCGCAAACCCAAACGCATAGCAATTATTAAGCGTAACCCCGGCAGGTAAAAGCTCCTCCCACTTAAAGGCGGCGCGGTATTCGGTAACATTGTTCTTCCTTTCAACCGAAAGTTTAGCGGTTGTGTATCTTCCGTAGCCGCGGTCAAGCACCGTTCGCCAGCGCCACGCAACATCCTCGCCGGTGTTTGAGGTCTTTGCTATTCCTATCTCGTTATACCGCGTTATATTTTTATTTCCGTCGTACAACGGTTCAAGGCAAAATTCAATGAAATCTCCGTCCCATATATCCTGCCAATTTGTATTGGCAGAGCCAAGCTGCAAATGCGTTTTATCATGCACCGCGGCGTTAAGGTAAAAATACTCCTCGTCATAGGAAAGAGATATATCGGCTTTAAGCTCCGGCACGGGTGTATCCGTTACCGAAACATAATCTTCGGGAGCTGAAAGCGAAATAACGGTATTTCCGTCATCACGGTACGGGATTTTCATAAAGCTTACTTTTTCATAGCCCGTTTCTTTTCTTCCGTCCGCTAAAGATACTTCTGTAAATACACCGTAGGTCTTATACATATCCGTTTTGGGTATTTCAAGTTCTGTTTCGGCGCTTTCCCCGCGGTTAAGAGCAAATCCCGAATATGCGTCGAACACGCCAAGCTCGGGTATTTCAAAACGGATACGCCCTTTAAGCATTGCCGTATGGCTGTTAAGCCGCATTTTAAGGAATTGTTTGCCCTCTCTGAACTCAGGTATCAACGCAACGGTATATTCAAAATCTTTATTTTCATAAGGCAGGCGGGAAACAGAAATAAGCCTTACATCATTACCGGTTATGTAAATCGGGTTTTCGTTTACTTTGATTTTATCGCTTACCGATTTTCTGTTTCCGTACATATCGTAGAAAGATATATCGGTACCCGATAATGAAACAGATTTTTCACCGTCAAGCGACCACATTAAAATGCAGTTATCATACCGCATTATCTGCAGCTTTTCCCAAACCTTGCGTTCAAGCAGCTTTTTACCGGAGGTCATAAAATTAAGCTGACTTACCGCTGCGTATGATTCCTTTGCGGCGTGCGGCACCTTGCGCGCGCTTGCCTCAACGAATCCCCAATGCTGCTCCATTTCAAACGGATCGCAGCCGTCATCGCGGAAATCGTACATAATTGTTTTATAAATTGTATTTCCCGTTTCGGTAAGTGCGAAAAGTCTTGTTAAATTTGCTGCCTGGTCTTCACGCGACGCGCCGCTTTCATCGGCGCTCGTGGTCCACCCTATCTCGCTTATCCAAACAGGCTTTTCGGGACCGTATTGCTTTATAATATCTATAAACAGCTGCGTATTTTTTTCGGTGTCTCCCTGTCCGTTATCGGGATATGTCGGCTGGCAGTACGGATGCAGCGATACCGCGTCGCAATAATCGTAAGCTCCCGCCTCAAACACGCGTTTCAGCCAATAGGTGTGCGGGCTGCATGTGACCCCCGCCGTAATTTCAACTTCGGGACACTCTTTCTTTATTGCCGTATAAGCCGCCTTAAGCATTTCTGTATAGGTTTCAGGCGGAGCAGCCGCAGGATTAAAACCACCCAAAAGATTAAACTCATTCCATATTTCGCAATGCCGAACCTTGCCCTTAAAATGCTTCAGAACGGTTACGCAATATTTAGCATATGCGGCGCGCCCCTCATCCGTAAACGGCGCGTTCCCGTCGTCGTGGAATCTGTTGCCGTAAAGGAACAGCAAATTAGGCTCAATTCCGGCTTTCACAAAGGCATTTATCGTGTTCTCGTAATTTTCCGGGATAATTACCTTATTCATTTCCGGCTCGGCAAAGCACCAAAGAAAATCATCTCTTACAGAGCGGCAGCCGAGATCCTTTATCAGCGGTATGCAATCATAGGTTTCCCAAGTATCATGGTATATCATATGTATGCTTACGCCGCATTTTCTAAAATGCTCGTCGCTCTGGCGTATATGTGAAAACGGAATACTGTCTGTTCCCAAATTTTCCCCAAGAGCACCGTACCCCGTAATATCAATACGGAAAATACCGTATGCATCGGTTAAATCTGGCAACGCAAGTTCTACCTTAGTTTCGCCGCAAACCGAAAGTTCAGAAAGAAATTCGGTTTTCTCCCATGGATAAACAATTTCACACTTTAAACGCATGGGTCGTTCTGCCGTGACCGTAAAATTTAAGGCTAACGGAACATCGTCGTTCTTATAAATATTGGCTTTTCGTTCAATACAGGGCTTTACAGTCGCCCCGCATATACCGAAATCGTCGCTGATATATCTTTTATCGCGTCTTAACAGGTTTTTATCCTTATACATATATGCACCTCCAAAGGTAGTTGCATTTTATTTAAAGCTTATTGCCGCCGTAAACTATTTTACCGAAATTCTCGAACGGATAATCAACCGTTATTCTGCCCTCCAACGCGTCGGAAAGCCCCGAATAAATATCAGCCCTTCCGTCATTACGCATAACAAGTCCGCTGGTGAAAGCCGTATCGTCAAGCGGTACGCCGTCGCAGCAAATGCGTATTCTGTCCGACGCGGGATAGCAGCGCCTTGTTCCGATAATTTTGTTCATTAAGGTTTTTCGCTTTTCAGGGTCAAAAACAGCGGCTATGTTCACATATACCCTTTCGGTGCGTCCGTCCGGTATGGTTTTCGGGTATACCATATGACCTATTATGCCTATAAGCCCGCTGTCAAGATAGTAGCACTGGTTGCAGCCGCCGTAGCCGTGGTTTTCTATAAGGTCAATAATCTCGGCATTGTTTATTACTTTTTCGTCAAGCTCATCAAGATTTTTTATCTTGGTAAACCCGATAAAACCGTTAGGTCGCGAAAAAACGCCTATTCCGTTCGGCATTTCAACAAGGCGTATATCCTTCATCATAGCGGGTCCGGTTGTAAAATACTTTAAATCTTCGGGCGAAGTGCCGCGATAGAAATATGTGCTGTATGAAACAGGCTCACCCGAGGTTTTAACCACATGAACCCCGCCGAGTATAAGCTCTCCGCCTATTATGGCTATAAAAGGATCTTCAAGCTCAAGGCGGTCAAACTCCTTAACGCGATCGTATACATCGGGTGTGGTTTCGCAAAAAAGATATGTATGTGAGCTTGCCCAAGCGTCATGCGGTTCAACCCTGCCGAAAATATACTTTTTGCCGCCGGATATAAAGGGTATTGAACAATTATAAACATCGAGCTTACTGTCTATGCCGTTAAAAGTAAGCACCGAGCTGTCGTATATTTTTTTCTCGTTTTCAAACTCCTCGCGAATAACGCTCCAAGCCGCGTCGCCGTCTCTGTTTTTTTCCATTTCTCGTAACCCCTTTAAATTGTTTCTCCGAACATTATTTTAAAACCGAAATCATTGTAGTCGGATATAATAATATCAGTACCGAGCTTTTTATGTAACTCGCGCTGTTTTTCCGCGTTTTGCGGCAATCGGCTTACCGTAAGTGCACCCATACCGACCCCGGCGGATATTTCCGATCTTCCGTCGCCCACGACCAATATTTCGCTCCCACTTGCATTAAGTGATTTCATAAGTCGTTCCATTATAATATTTTTGGGCACTTTATCCGTCCAGGTAGAACCGACAATATCCTCAACCGGTGCATCGGGGCAATCTATAAACCCAAGCGCTTTCGCTTCTTCAAACATTCCCATGCCCTTTTCTACAACCGCACCCGTTACAAAATAATTTTTTACGCCCTTAGCCTTTAAATATTTAAGGAAATCCAGCGACCCCGGTATTCTGAACCTTTCAGGGTCATCATATGCCAACTTTAAATTCCTGTCACGGCAATATCCGTTTAAAACCGCCTCATAAAATTTAAATAGTCTCGGTGTAAAATCAGTGAGCAGCTTTTCAAGCTCCGGACTGTCGGGGGTAGCGAATATTTCCCTGCCGCCGTATATTTCATCTATCTTCCGTCTGTTGTCTTCATGGTCAAAGGCAACTTTCACCGTGCCTTCTTCAGCCGCGCGGCGTATAGCCCACTCCATTTGAGTCAATGCCGAAAGCCCTGCGGATTCAATGCAGAAATCGTCCGTTTCCTTATTGCTTTGTTCCCCGCACAGGTCAATGAGCCTTTTAAGGTTATCGGGGCTGTCAAAATCGGTCGGCAGACCCTTTACTATAACGTCGTTAAGCACCGCGCTCATAACCGGCGGCCAATCGCGTATAAGTGAATGTGTGCCGTCAATATCGTGAAAGGCATATTTGATATTGTATCCATCAAATTCTTTTACAACACAAGCGGCATCAGGTATGCATTTTACAATCATATCAGTTTCCTTTTCGTCAATTTTACTTATTTCACTTATATTATACCGATAAATTTGCATATATTCAACGCACAAATAAAGGATAAAATGCAACTAATCACGGATTATTTGGCTTCAATGGTAAAATATTGAAAAAGTGAGACTGCAACCATTCTTTTTAAGGAAATGCGGCAGTCTTATTTACTCAAAACAAATTAAATCAAATAATCAAATACCAGCGGAGCGTCATAAAAGCTGAGGTTTGAAAGGTTATAGCAAAGCGGTGTGAAACGGAGTGTTTCTCTTTTACCGTTTTCAAATTCAACCTGAACATTAACAGAAGAATTACCGACTGCCGTGCGGGAAATAGTGCCCTCATCAAAATAGCTCCAATCGGGCAGCGGCTCATGCGGCAAATTCAAAAATCCGTCCACATTTTGTTCGGGGCATACAATACCACACTTTCCGCTGGGAAGCATTTGCGGAATATACCCGGCAGGCACATCGCCCTCGCTTAAATCGGTCTTTTTTCCCCAATAGTAAATTGAGGGCGAAAGCACAAGCGGTCCGTATTTTAAGACGTAACCCTTATCGTACTTTTCGGTGTAATGCCCGATTTTCCCGTTGATTACTGCCCTGTAAACTCCGTTTACATATTTTTCTTCAATGCTCTTATCTTTAACAAAGGTCGGTATGTTTACCTTTAACTTAAAATCCTTCGGCATATTTTTAACATTTATTACGGTATATACCGATCGCGGATAATCTGTTGAAACATTAACGGTTATATCCGGTTTACCCGGTACGGCAACCGTAAATTCACCTGAAAGCAAGAAATTAACGCACAACTCATTGCCGCGTAAAACAACTGCGTGCTTTGCAAATTCGGTCATTGCAAGACCGCAATTTTCCGTACAGCACCACCACGCCTCCGAAAGCCCCGTGCCCGCGTAGCCTCTTTCGGTTAGATCGCGGTGACCGAAACCGCCCGTAATCAGCTGATTGAAAAACAGAGCATTATATAAAATATTTTCCGTTCTTTGGTAGGTCTCATCATCGCCGCTTATAAACGCGGAATTGAGATTAAGCATCAGCCAATCTGCCACCGAGCAGCCTTCGTTACGGTATCCCCTCGGGAAAACCTCGGATACGCCGCCGTCAGCCATTTCATAATGTTCTTCAATTATCTTCTTTCTGAAAAATTCAGGCTTTTCATTCAGGCTTTCATCCCCCGTATAAATAGCCGCTAATTGCAAACCTCTCAATGTGCCCAGGAATGTATGAGAATGTGCATATTCAATTTTGTTTATATAACTGCAAAGATCCACGCAAAAATCAAGATAACGTTTATCGCCTGTTATGTTATAGAGTCTGGCAAAATTTTCAACAGCTAAAGTTTCAAATGTTGACAGAGTTCCGTTTTCACCCGCTTCAATAAACTCGTCTCTGCGGGTCAAAATATGTTCAGCATTCTTAATAGCCGCATCCAGCGCTCTTGAGTCGTTCGTTGCCTCGTAATACCTTACCAAAGCGCCGAATATGTGATCCATACCCGCCGAACGGTATTTATCAAGCGGTTCATTATTAGCATTTACGCCGCTGTACCTACCTATCAATCCGGATGCTTTTTGTGAGCAGAGTACACGGTCGAAAAACTCGGCAAGCCTTTCGTCATTTTTACCGTCTATTCCCTCGGCGCAGCTTAAAAATTCCAATGTCCTGCCGGACAGATCTCCCGTACACCAATGCGCGTGTCTGCTGCTTAAATCCGGTCGTTCCAAATCCATAAGTATAAAATCCATACTGTCCATTGGGTATAGTGCCGTACGCTTACGTGCAAGCCCTATTCTGAAAGCCAGTTGAGAATTTGAAAGTTTGGGTTTAGCTTGAATAACATCCATAGTTTTTACCTCCGAAGCACATTATAAGCCGAATTAAATAGTTCTTGTTAATTTTACTTAATTCAATCATATTATACAAATAATTTTAAACATATTCAACGCACAAATAAAGGGTAAAATGCAACTAATCACGGATTGTTTGACTTTATTTCCAAAATAGTGTAAAATAAAGAAAAGCAAACCAGAAAGGTGATTTTATGTCACATAATTTTTTACGGCCAGAAATAATTGAAAAGCAGTTGGATTTTTATTCTAAAGACTTTCCGCTTTCCATTGATTTCAGATCGTATAATAAGAAAGAGATGGAGCTCACAGAAGAATCAAAGCTCCACTGGCACGATTATTTTGAAATCGAAATACTCGTCAGCGGAAAATGTCTTCATGTTCTCAATAACCGGAATTTGCAAATAGGCAGAGGCGACGCATATATTATGACGCCGGTAAACTTTCATAATATATTTGCCCAAAGCGAACATTTTACAATGTATCACATTGCATTTGAGCTTTCGGCAATTTCAGACGATATTGCAACTTTACTCACAGCTGATTCCGCAGCAGTAACGGTACATTTCAACGAATTTGAGGCGAATATGCTTTTTGCCGATCTCAATTTTTTATTAGAGCAGTTTAAACACAGAAAGCCAACTTCAAAATACATTTTAAGAACGGGAATTGAACAGCTTATAGTATGGATGCTGCAAAAATCCGACAGAGCTGCACCGAAACAAAGTTCAACCGAAATTGATGTAATACAGCAATCCATAAACTATATTCGTCTGCATTTCAGAAACGCTCTGCATATGTATGAAATTGCGCAGATGTATCATTTATCTTCAAATTATTTCGGAGAGCTTTTCAAAAGCACTGTAGGTATGTCGTTTAACGCATATCTTTCTCAAATACGACTTGAATACGCCTATAACCTACTGATAACAACAAAAATGTCGGTAAACCAAATATGTTATGAATCAGGTTTCGGCACAGTATCGTATTTCTGCAAAGAATTTCAAAATAAATACGGCGTCACACCGAGTAAATTTAAAAAGGAATACTCAACGGAAAATAAGAAAACAGATGATTAAGATTTAAATACTTTCAGAAAATTTGCAAACACTTATAATACTTTTGTAACATTATTTTTTATAATCGTCAAATGTGCGTTTTTTAGAGATTCCGAAACCAATAATAATTTTTTTAAGAAAAAGAATAAAAAAACAGACCGACTCTCACTGAATATACTGCTGGGATGTGTCGGTCTGTTCATCCTAATATAAAACTCAATATACTAAATATGAACCCTATTCTTTTGTTACTGCTCAATCTCCCCCACAATAAATAAAAAATCTTCCCACATCTTTTTGTTTTTATCCGATAAAAGCTCTCTGAGTTGTTCCTTTTGCTCCTCGGTAAAGCCGTACTGCTGCGCCATTTCATCCGGCGTTTTATGCGTCACCCGAATATACAGATAAGTTCTCGTAACGCTTTCTGTTGTTTCGACAATATTTCCGTTGCCGTCATCAGTCGCGGTCACAACATTCTCAGTCCTTGACGCCGTATTAAAGGATATTTCATTCATTGCCCAAAAGATTTCCTTTAATATCTGCCGTTTGCTCTCGTCAATAGACGCAACCTCCTGCGGATTGTTAGGATCGCCTGCGGTTTTAACGGCGTAAACCGAGAGGACCTCCGGCCATACGGCACAGGTGCCTGACATTTCAAGAACATCATACGCGACCGTGCCTTTTGTCTCGTTTATTCTTGCCTGATACTCGGCGTTCATATCCGAAATAACGGTCTGCATATTAAGTCCGTTACCCGTATCGTCACCGCTGAAGAAAATACCGAAGCAAGAGCCGGCAATCAGAGCGATAAGGCATATCACAACGATAATAACAACTGCAACCCATCCGCCTGCGGCTATGGCTGCAACAAGCGCCTTTATTCCTGCAATCGCCGCTTTTACTGCGGCGGCTATGGCTTTTGCCGTAACAACTGCCGCCTTGTATGCCGCTTGCGCTGCCTGACGAGCCGCCTGTGCCGCCATTTTTGCGGATTTTGCAGAGGCTTCCGCCGTTTTCTTTGCGGCTTTGGCAGTTTTCTCTGCGGTTTTCACCGCTGTTTTCGCCGTCTGTTGTGCTGTTTTTACGGTACGCTGACCTGTCTTAATACTCTTTTGCAGGGTTTTGGTTGTAGCTTTCCCCGTAGATTTTGCGGTTTGCTTTATACTGTCCGCTTCTTTTCGAGTTTGGCGAATTTCCTTATGCAATCGCTTGCCGCTGTCATAAGCTTTCTTTGCGGTTTTCAGAGTTGCCTTTCCCGTATCTTCGACAGCCCTCTCCGCCATATACTTGATTTTGTCCTCGGAGTATTCGTCGGGTGTAATTTGCCCGTCATCGGCAAGATTTTGTACTTGGTCTTTGGTTCGGACCGCCGTGTTTTTTGTTGCCTTTGCAAGTCCTGCCGCGCGGTCAAGTGTTTTAATATCCCGTTTGCTTTCCTTTGTTTTGATATCTTTCATCGGGACACCTCTCTTATCTTACATTGTCTTTGATGGGCGTAGGTGTATCCTTTTCGGCTGTCTTACCGTTTAAGAAATCAAGATCGGCTTTCACTGAGTCCTTAATACGGTTGTATCTTAGCTTATCGGCAAGATTAAGCGATTTGTGTTCCAAAGCCAAAAATCCGTTGCTCATTTTGGCAAAAAGATTTTGAAGCCTCGCAAGCACACCCTTGTCATGTTTTGCAAGCTCATTTTCCTTTGCTTCTTTACCGAAAAAGAATCTGCCTGCATTGATAAGATGCTTTTTTGCGCCGCTGAATTCCATTCGTGCGTTCTGCACATTCTGAACATTTCCGTTCATGGAAACAGCAAAGCTGTGAAAGACCTTGCCGAGCTTATCCAGCGTTTCGGGAATCTTCATTGCGTTGATGGCGTTTTTAAAGGCTTTTTTGCCTTTCTCCTTAAACACCTTAACGGCATTTTCCGCCGATGCAATCAGATTGTTCTTTGCTTTGCTGACCGTCTCAATTCCTTGACGGATTTTTCCGTCCGCCGTCTGGATAAGGTTTTCGCATTTATCAGGGAATACATTCGTTCCATTTCCGTTCAATGTTGTTCCGTCAGCCTTTGCATATTTAGCCCCGTTCGGGATAACAGAACCTGCTTCTCTTTTAATCTCTACGGTTTGGTTTCCGCTGTTAGAATCATCCTTATCCGTTCCATCGCTGTTACCGGAATCACCCGTATCTGTTCCATTGCCGGAATCACCTGTACCCGTTCCGTCACTGAATGACTGGTCTCCCACATTGATAAGCCCAGTTGAATTCAGTGCATTTTTGTTTACATCGAAAAGGCCTTGTGTGGTGGATTTAACTGCCGTGCTGATATAACTGCCAAACGGGGTGGCAAGTGCTATCATTACCGCCAGCACCAACACACAAATCACTATCCATCCGTAATTTGATAATGTTTCTTTATCCATGAGTTATATATCTCCTTTTTCAAATTTTTATGGGGGTTTGAATTATAATAAAAATGACTTTCTCCCTTTTGCTTTTGGGGAAATTCAAAAATCTGCAGTTTAGGCATCCTGTCATCAGTACGATTTTGCAAAATTTCCTCATATCGTTTTTTACAGTCCGAGGACATCATCATCGTGGTCGTACATTTCACGAACCTTCTGTCTGTCCTTATTGACTTCGCTGACAAGATGGTCATACATCGTCTTGCCCATTGTGTCCAACTGGATTTCTTTTGCTTTGTCTAAGAGAACCTGTTGGTCTTTATTTTTTTGCTTCAATTTCTGGATGGTCTTTCTCAACTGCAGTATCTGGTTTTCCAGTTGGAAGATGGTGTTTCGTGCTGCCTTGACGAATGGCAACTCGTTAAACTTGTTGACCACCTCCTGCATCGTTTTTTTGATATATTCGGGGCGATACCAACTTCGGTCTATATATACCTCCAACTCCTTCTCAGGCACGGCACGATACCCTTTTTTGAGCGGTACGGTGGGATATTCCGCTATCTGCTTGCCCGGTGACGGTTTCACAGAGTCGATTGCTGCCGATACTGCTTGCTGAACCTGCTTGACACTTTCCTCCGCTTCGGTTTGGAGTATCTTTTCCCGTTCTTCCAGTTCGCCCTCTCTGGCATCCAGTCCCTTTGCCCTTTCGGTGAGTTTGGTATCTTCGGTGGCGATTCGCTCCTTCTCCTTGTCCAGTTGCTCATTGACGATGGCTCTCTTGTTTTCTATGGTCTGATTGCGATTCTCCACGATGGTCTCCCTTCGCTCTAAGACTTCCGCATATTCGGTGAGTTCTTCTTCCTTGCGACCGACCCATGCTTCTCTTGCTTTGAGGGCATCGTCTCTTTCCTTCTGTCGGTCTCTTTGGTAATCTTGAATCGACTTGGTTTGAATCCGTCTGCCGGATTGATAACCGATACTGAGCCCGTGCTTCTTGGCAATACCGACCATTCGGTCTCGCTCCTTCTTCTGCCACTTCATTTGGGCGGTGAGCCAGATACCGTCCTTGTCGGCTTCTTTGTCGGTTTGGAATCCCATTGCCTTTAATGCACCGCTGAGGGAGTTCTGCACGGTCTGCCCTCTTGTTTGATAACTCACAGGCACATAGGTAAGATGCAGGTGCGGAGAGAGGGACACTTCATCGCAGTGTATGACCGCATTGACGATTCGGAAGTTCGGGTTCTCTTGTTGGAAGGTGTTCATATACTCGGTGAGAATCTCCTTCATGCTGTTTCGGAGTTCCTGTTGCTCTTGTGGCGAGAGAGAATCAAAATCATCTATGTTGCCGACTTGGACTATAACCTGCTTGGCAACTCTTTGGTACTTATCTTCTTTGTGGATGTCCTTGTAATGTTTTTTCTCTATCTTCATTTGCTGTTTGATTTGCTCCTGCTCGATTTGTATTTTACGGATATACTCGAAGTACGATTTCGGTAAGTCCCTAACTCTATCTGCATGACGATTTTTTATTTGTTTTTGGATATACTCCTCATATGCTTTTTGAAAAGTATCTTCATAGAATTTTTGGAGAGGGACATTCTCAGGGTAAACGATATTTTCACTGATTCGGTCAGCATCAACATTTTTTGGAATGTGCTCTCTGTTGTCATGTTCTATGGAGAAGTTATCTCCTTCGTGGAAACTCAAACTATAATCAAAATCCATTTTTGCATACCTCCTTTCTGTTGGTCGAAATAAGTATGACAGATTGTTTTTGTGGAAAGTTCGCCATCGGGGTAACCCAGTATATAGTTGGCGAAGTATATACACTTCGTGTATATCCACGCCAACTAACTGGGCCAGACGCTGTCTGGACTGCTCCTTCCGGAGAGGATTTAGGGGGAACAAGTTCCCCCTAAAAACCCCATTCACTGTCATTCGGAAGAATAACAGTGCTGCCAAAACAGGTCACTGAGGTGACCGTTTCGGCACTTGTTTTTATCGTGCTGATGCACTCAAAAAACAAAAAGGACTGTCTGAAAACAGTCCTTTTTTTACTCGCATCTGCAAAATGTACCACATATGTGGTATCTTTTGATACCACGATGCTCGTTTTTGTACCACATATGTGGTACTTTTTTAAGTACCACTGAAAAATGCATTTTGTATCACATATGTGGTATCTTTTTGATACCACAAGAGGGCAAGAAACCCCCTCTTGATGTTCCGTGCCCAGAAAACATGGTATCACCGGATGGAGGGGAACGGTCGGCGGCTGCCCCGTGCTTCTCGTTGTATGTGAATCAATCCTCTTGTTGTATGAACACCGGCTTTCATTGGGGGAGGTAACATTCAATCCTCAGAATTCACTCATATCTTTTTTATGGGAATCTTCGCAAACGAAAAAGGAACGGGCTTTGATGCTCGTTCCTTTTTCGAGAGGTTATATCAATGTCAAAAAATTATACAACTCACTGATGGACAATAAGAAGTATGAATCGCTGCTTTTCAAATCGAAGGCATCTCCTATTCTGCAAAATTTACTCATAACTTTTTTGGGGAGAACGTCTTTTTCTGTGTGTCCTTCAACTTCATGCAGGTCATGACTTGCGATATGGGGACTTATCCGGGCCACCGCAGAGGTGGCCTTATTTGCTTTTCAAGGGGTTTATCTTTACCACAGCATAGGCACATTTCGAGATATCTTAACTTCAATTCGTAAGCATATTTCGAGATATCTATACCACAGCATACGAAAAGAAGGAATCATCCGTCATGCATGAAGGAAAGTTACAAAAACTGGTACTTGTATATATAGAAGAGAGGGACAAAAAAACAAGAAAACCGTGAAAGCCGTTGATATATAAGAGCACTGAAAAAGGTGTGTTTTTCACAAACGAAAGACATACCTTTTTCTTGCGTGAGCAAAAACCGGGGGTAATGCAGCCGAAAATAAAAAATCCGGGCAATCA
>OLSX01001121.1_pt1 | contig 26175 bp, 20 predicted proteins | sample 1673141 | NCBI WGS metagenome assembly OLSX01 (sample SAMEA3136759, study PRJEB25190) | human gut metagenome | biome: human gut; feature: human-associated habitat; material: faeces | place: Austria | collected 2013
GCTTCTTCAAAGTGGCCATCAACAGGGTCACCGCCTGGCGCTGACCGCCGCTGAGACTCTGAACGGGGCTGTCCGCCAGCTCCCAGGCGTCGGCGCGCTCCATAGCCCGCCGGGCGGCGTCGTAGTCCTCCTTGCGGTAGCGGCGGGGATAGGAGAGGTAGGGAAACCGGCCGTGAAGGACCATCTTCCGGGCGGTGATGTTGGGGATGGTGCGGGACTGAGGCATATAGGTGATTTTCTGGGCCATCTGACGGCGGGTGAGTGACTTAGCTGGCGTGCCGTCCACCAGGATTTGTCCCCCGGCCAGGGGGTGAAGTCCGGCGATGGTGCGCAGCAGGGTGCTCTTGCCGCTGCCGTTGGGTCCCAGCAGGGTGAGCACCTGGCCGGGTTTCAGCTCCAGGGAGATGTCCTCCACAACCAGTTTGGGGCCGTATCCGGCACTGACGTGGGAGAGCTCAATCATGAATTCGGCCTCCTCTCTGCCGCAGAAGCAGCCAAATAAAGAACGGGCCGCCTGCCAGGGAGAGTACGATGCCCACCGGCAGCTCGAAGGGGGCGAAGAGCATCCGGGCGGCCAGGTCACAGAAGGTGAGCAGGGCCGCGCCGCCCAGGGCGCAGGAGAGAAGCAGTGGGCGGCTGTCCTCTCCGATGCACCGGCGCATGATGTGGGGCACGATGAGTCCCACAAAGCCCAGCAGCCCGGAAAAGCTGACGGCAGCTCCCGCCAGGGCGGCGGCCAGAGCCAGAAAGACCAGGCGCAGCTGCTTGACCGGCAGCCCCAGGCTCCGGGCGGTGTCGGACCCCAGAGCCAGGATGTCCAGCTCGCTGGTAAGGGAGAGGAGAATGAACATCGCCACCAGAATCACCCAGAAGGCGGGGGCCAGCCGGTCAAAGGACAGGTTGGTGAGGCCGCCGATGCGAAAGTCCGAGTAGCCCAGCACGGCGTCGGGAAAAAAGGTGACCACGGCGTCAATGCCGGCGCTGAAAATGTTGGACACCGCCACACCGGCCAGCACCAGCAGCACGCCGATACCGCTGAACAGGAGTGTGCCAAAGCCACCGGTGACAGGCAGCTGGAAGCCCTTACGGTTGACAATGTTTTTCAGAACATACGAATTGTTGCTTTCGCCGCCATTATACGTTGTTGACGTCACTTCGCCATGCTTGGTTACATTTCCGTTTTCGTCAACGGTCGTCGCACTCCAAGTTTCACTTGCCTTGATGTTCAGCTCAAGTTTAACCGGCCCATTCAGCAGATTATAGCCATTAACAGTTTTCGTCTCAACCAACCAATATTCGCCATTTGCTAAACCTGCAATATAGTTCGCATTACGACCATTATCATAATTTGCTGTATCGATTTTTCCATCTTCACGCGATGTCAAAGTCTGTACAAAGACCCACTTCATGCCGTCGCCGGGAGCCTCAAGCCCAACCTTTTTGTATGTTTCTTCATCGACCGCTGTGCCTACGCCAGTCGTACTAACTTTTTTGTACAGGTCAAACGTAACACCGCTCAATCCAACGCCGGCTTCATTCGTCTTGTGAATTTGAATGCTATACGTGTAAACCGCTGCACTATCCTCAATGTGATTTTCCGTGCCAGTAACCGGATCACCTTTCTCGTCGATTTCGTTCGTGTAAACCAGTTTTGCTTTATTGGAGTTGCCATTGCCGCCAATCGTAAGCGCCGTGCCTGTATCCAATGTAGCGTTATAAGTAATTTCAACTTTCTGCCCTGCGAAATTTCTCATTTGGTTCGGCTTAAACTCAATAACAAAGCCGTTCGTATTGTCAGCATTATCCTTCACTTCATAGTGTGTATTTGCTGTCAGGTTTGCAATCGAGATGCTACCCTTATTATCCTTCAAGCCCTTCGGAGAGTCACTGACCGTAAATACGCCCAGCTTATCAATATTTTGGGGGATAGTCACTGTGATTTTGTAAGGAATCACATCGTCCTTGCCATATTGCGCTACATTTTTCCAAGCCGAAGGCGTTCCAGCTACCGAAACTTCCTTTTTCAGGTCAGGTTTATGGTTTGCTAAAGTAAGTGTCAGGCTGGGATAGGTCGTATTATTGTACTTGATTGTGCTGTCCTGCATGACTTCAAATTCATACTTTGCTCCATCCAGGATGTAGCCGCCCTTTTTGCTGTCGCCCGTATACTCTTTCTCAAAAACCTGATATACACCTACCGGCAAATGCGCAATAACAAGTTTGCCAGTGTTATCCGTAGTCAACGTATAATCCTTGTCTGCTTCATCATCATGTATAACGTCAATCCACGTATCATCGTCCTGCTTCTTCTGCAATCCGAAGCTGACCCCTGCTAAAGCGGTCTGCTTCTCGTCTCCTACATAGAACTCTTTCTGAATCGTCACTGTACCCATGGCAGTGCTGTTTTTCGGATAAACGTGTACATCATACAGCCAGTCGGCATTTGCTTCGGAAACCTTAGAATCTTTGGTATAGTCTACCGTCCGCGTCATCGGGACAGAAACCAAAAACGGTTCCGTGCGCTGGGTAACCTTCTTCGGCGCTTTTGTCTCAACAACCAAGTACAGACCATATTCCAAATTGTCAAATGTTGCCAAACCAGTATCTGCAGCAGTCACTTGCGAGTTCATGTCTACAGCCGTCACACCCGTTTTAAAAGTAACTGTATCGTTTTCATAGTCTATCGAATCGTAGTAGTCACTTGGGTCTATCTTACTAAGGTCTTTACCTACAACCGTACCTTCACCGCTGTAATACGCCTTTAGCCACTCTTCATCCTGCACTTTATATACATGGAACGTGACGCCGCCAAGCGCAGTTGCTCCCTGCGGTACTTGTTGTTCCGGGTTGCCGTTAGCTGTATTTCCAGTACCTGTAAAATCATACTTATGAATTGTAATACTGCCAGTGCCTGTTTTCCAGACAGGCGTATTATCCTTGGTGGTTGCGCCATCCGCCGCGGCGGCGGGGAGGGCGCAGACGCTGAGGGCCATTACGGCGCTGAGGACGCCGGTAAGGAAACGTTTTAGTTTCATCTGTCATAACCTCTTTCTTTTTAAGATTATCGTAGCGGGGAAATCGGGGGCCATATCAGGAACGCTTGCCCCCTTTCCGATTGTAGCGGAATACCAGCACCAGCAGCCCGGCCACCAGCAGCGGCAGGCCGATCAGCAGCCACAGGCTGGGGGCGTCCGCGCCGGTGTGCGGCAGCGTAAAGCCCTTGCGGTTGTTGATGGTCAAACTCACCGTGTAGCCCTCGGCGGGTGTGCCTGTAACCATATTTACTTGCACCGTGTCGTTTATCCGGCATTCGCCTTTTTGCAGGGTAAACTCGATCGGTGCGGCCAGCAGGTTGTAGCCGTCCACGGTTTTCAGCTCCGTCAAACGGTAGCTGCCCGCAGACAGGTTTGTAAAACTGCACTTGCCCGCGTCGCCGCCAACACTCTCGGTCGTCCCGGACATGAAACCAACGTTGTTGTTAAACGTCGCATCAACGCCGTTGTCGTTCAGCTTTTCCAGCTTGAACTCCACGCCGTTCAGCGGCCTGGTTGTGGTACCGTTCTCGTCAAGTCCCTGCTTGGTGATAGCCAGCTCATACACCGGCGGCACCTGCGTGTTGGTCAGGGTAAGCGATACCGAATCATCGTTGTTCGTTATGATTCTCGTTTTGCTGTCAACTTGGTAATTATAGTCACCCAGTTTCAGCGTGCCGTCGGCGGTGTAATCGTCTTTTCCCGTTGCCGATTCCACCACGCGGTACTCATAATAGGTAGGGCCGTTGATGTCATAGGCATCCATGCCGGGGAACGTGTGTGTCCACGTTCCAGTGTCGTTGTCCTTCTTCAGTTCAACTGCCGTGCCCTGCACATTTTCCCAGTCCGTATCACTCGTACTGCCCTTATGGCGGCGCTGCAATTTGATCCAAATCGATGTCGGCAGGTCACCTTTGGCATCCTGCCATTTCTTTTCTACAACAATAGCGATCGGCTTGCGTGCCGTGTTGGTGAACACCACCCGGACGCCGGGTACCGTGTTGCCGTTCTCGTCCGTCTTATCTGCAACAATAGTGTCGCTGGCTTCTTTGCCGTCTACTGACTTGCCGTTCACGGTGATGCTCTTGATATACTGATTCTTCGGGGTTTCTTCTGTGATTGTAACCTTCGTGCCAATCGGTATCCCTTTCAGCGTAAAGGGTTTGTCGACTTGAACTTTAACTGTTTCGGTTACTTTCTTGTCACCTTCCAGGCCCAGGCCGCCGATGTTCGAGTACTGCACGGTAAAGGTGTACGTTTCATTCTTCAAAGCTTCTCGTTCGTCGTCCGGCACCTGTTTGGTGATGCTCAGCGAGCCGGTTTTGACTTTGTTGATGAATTTCACCTTCAACTTGGTGAACTGGTCTGTACGCGCCGGGTTACTGTACGAGCGGAACACGATGGAGTTTTCCGGCTTTTGGGTTTCTGCTGTGTAGCCGGTGTTATCGAACCGCTGTCCGTCTTCGTCGTTGCCATCTTTGTACACTTCCTTACGGCCATCATCCGGGGTTGTGCCATTGCCCTGCATTGTTGGGTGATTGGCTACAAGGTCAACTGCGTCGTCGTCCACGTTTTGCGTGACGAGCTTGCCGTTCTCGTAGATTTTCCAGGTGGTGGCATACAGGTCCGTGTCGGGGTATTCTTGCAGCGAGATATAACTGCCGCGCCGGAACTGATCTGCAAAGGTGACGGTTTCGCCGTTTTGCAGGGTAAACTTGCCGTCTTTGCCCACCGTGTTGGTCTTTTCGCCATTGCTGGTGGTATACTGTGCACCGTCCGCGTTCTTCAGGCCTTTTGCCTCTACCGAGCCGTAGTCCGGGATGGTATACTGCTTGGTCGTAAAGCCGATGCCGGAGCCGCCGCCTGCATCCGTTGTTGCCGTCGTGTTCAGTGCGGCATAATGGGTCGCCCAGTTTTTGATGCCGACCGTGAACTGGCGGGTGGACTTCGTGAAGTAGGGTTGCAGCAAGCCGCGAACATCGTTCGCATCGACCTGTTTTTCCACCTGCAGCTCGTTATGGTCCGGGAAGTTGAACGCCACCGCCATGTTGGACTCCCACATACCGCGCTCCATGTAGTACATGGTAAGGGTGTGCTTGGTGTTCTTGGGGAGCAGCATCTGGTTTTTGCTCTTCCAGTTGAACTGATAATTTGTTTTATTAAACTTTACGTTTTTGGTGTTGCTGCCCAGCGACTCATAATATAGTTTGTTGCTATCTTTGTTGTTGCTATCTTTAATCTTGCTGACGTAGGATGTAACGGTGTTGTTTTCGCCGTCCGCGCCAAACTCCAGCAGACCTTGCGCTTTTGCATGGGCACCGCCGACATCCAACACCAGCTGGTCATCAATGAACACCCACACATCATCATCGCCGGAGAAGAAGAACCTGATGGGGACGGTTTGCTCCTTTCCATTGTCATCATGGCCAACCACAATCTGGCCGTCCTCTGTCAACGTAAAGTCAAATTGCAGTTTAGCACCGTAACCGTAGTTGTACTTGATAACATGATCGCCTGCATATTGGTTGAAGGGGAAGAAGCCGTAGCCGTCTACCTTACCATTTACTGTATTACGATTTCGGGAGTGTTCTTTTTCAGCGTCACCATTAAAGCTGTCAAGGTAATAGCTGTCTTTTTCGTTTGTATCTTTTTTCAAATACAGCGGCGTCTCGTTGCTATCATAGTACCAATACTGCGCTATGTCTTCCTTGGAATCGCCGTTTGTCCCGCTAAAAACGTTCTTCTGCTTAAAAGGGAACGCAACATCTTTGTAGACCTTGCCCAGTACAGCCTTTGCAGAGTTTTCTCCGGTCAGAAATGCTTCATTAAAGTGCGGTTCTGCCAAATTTGTTCCGTACAGGGTCGGGTTATGATTTCCGTCGCGCGTATCGCTTACCAAGCCTTGGAAGGTACTCGAATCAAGGCTATGATCACTGTTAGTATGACAATTTACATCAACGTTTGCATTGTTGACTGCCATAAACGTCCAATACAAATCCTTCGCTTGATTGCTTTGATTGCTTTGGTTGCCCCATCCATACAAGGCAAGATTAGCAGCAATATCGCTAAAATGTGCATTGTCTATTTGATTTGGCTGGAAATGCCCTGTATACAACGGATACTGAACCGCTTTCTCTGGCGGCGACGGCTCATAATCCTTGTAATAATCGCTCAACGCGCGGTTAAACTGCTCAAATTCAACAAATGCTCGATGTGTTTGAAATTCTTCTTTGCTGTAATCGGCACGTGTTTTTCCGTTCAGCTCGTAGTCCGAGTAATAGTCATACAGGGTACTGTCGATATACTTCACATCGTTTTGCGGCGTAAAGGTGCCGGTATCCAGCTTTACTATCTCAGCGTTCTTGCCGCTTTCCACGTCGCGGATTGCAGATTTTTCACCCCAATAGCCTCCACGATACCCACCACCGTAGGTAATGTCATCGCCAGTGTCCGCATAGAAGCACGGCTCTGTCAGATTTCCCCATGTCAGCTTGTCCGTTGCACGGCCATTGATATCGCTCGTCGGCAGGGGGTCTGTATCGGAGAACTGTACTTTCGTGTAGCCTTCCGGGGCATTTACATACCAAAGGTGTCTTGACTCGGAACGATCCTCCAGCCGGGTCATCTCACCTTTCAACTCCTTCTTGTCGGTTCCGTTCAGGATATAGTAGAGCTTTCCGTCGTTTCCCGGCATTCCGTCTGTCGTTGCGGAATCTCCACTATACGACATATCCGAGAACGTCGCGTCAAAGTAAATGCGTGTTGCGTTGGGCGCACCCCACTGGACGTCAGACGACCCATTGTAGATAAAGCAATCATTCGTTTTGGCGTTATACTGGAATGTACCTACATAATCCGAAGCAACATCATCGTTGTAGAAGTTATAGTACTGTTTGCCGATGGGTTGGTTCTTTTCATCGGTGAATCTGACATAGGCGCAAGGTTCACCCGGAATCGTGATTGCGTCAGAGACTTTGCCTGCGGGAACCGAGGGAATCGTCTGCTCCTTGCCGACTACCTTGTATTCACCATTGACTTTTTCGTAGAACGTTACTGTGATATTGGTGAGAGCGTTCTCCGTTTTGTTTTGAAAATAGATTTCCTGGCCGCCGTAGCGAACGTGCTTTTTGACGATATCGTTGTAGTCAGCCAACTTTGAAACGGCCGCTGCATCGGTGATCACAATACTCTCTTTATCTTTGTCTCCTTCAAAATATTTGTCTCCTTCAAAGCATTTTCCACCCATTTCATCAACAAACAGCCAACTGTTACTGTCGTTATCCGTAGTTCTTATCCTTATCCGCTTTGATGGATTGTCATTATCTCCAACTTGGAACTGCACCCACACATAACCACCATTTGGGCAAGATTCTGAACCATTTGCGGAAGATAGCTCAATTTCGTAAATTGGCCGCTCGCCTGTTTTCGTGATCTCGCCACTTTTCGTCATGGCGGCCTTATACTCGCCATCATTATTACCACTACCTGCACCGCGACGCCCGCGGAAATAGATTCCTTCATCTTCTGCGTCAGTCCATTTTGTAGGCGGTACAAAATAGATTGTGTAATTTCCCTTCGGGTGTTCTGTTCCGCTCTCCGCAACTGCATTGACTTTCGCGAAGGTTACAAATTTTTCTTCGCTTTCGCCGTTCTCCTCGTCATCCGGTATCGGCGTCACGGTGGGCGTCGGTTTCGGGGTGGGGGTCGCGGTGGGTGTCGCCGTCTGGGTCGCAGTGGGCGTTGCCGTCGGCGTGGGGGTCGTGGTCGCGGCGGGCGTCGCCGTCGGCGCGGGGGTCGGGGTCGCAGTGGGCGTCGCCGTCGGCGTGGGGGCCGGGGTCGCGGTGGGCGTCGCCGTCGGCGTAGGGGTCGGGGTCGCGGCAGCCGCGCCGTCCGGGGCGGTCTTGTCCTCGTCGGTCTGCCCATCCGGCAGGGTTTCGACGGTGGGGTCGTTCCCTTGCTGCATCGTTTCCACATTCTGCGCAGAAAGGGCGTCGTCGGCGCCCTCCGCGCAGACGGGCAGAGCCAAACCCGCCAGCAGGCACAGAGCGGCCAGCAATGCCGCCGCGCGCTGCAGTACAGAAAATTTCTTTGTCATCAGCCTGCCCTCCCTTGCCTGACAGAACTTATTATTCCACAGCCTGCTGTGGAATAGGAAAGGGGCCGGTCCCTTTCCCGTTGCGCAACCGCTGGTGCGCAACCTCGTTAAAAATACGCAGCAGCCTTTTTTGCCGCTGCCTATCTGGTTTTTACATTTCTTATATAAAAATATAGCACTCTTGTTGCGAAATCGCAATATATCCAGCTTGATTTGCTTAATTTCGGCATTTTGCGAAAAGAGTCAGTCATATTTTTGTACACTTCGTCGGTTGGTCTTGTACAACTCGTGTCGAATCAGTTGCGCAGTTAGGCAAACTTGGCAGGTTTTGTCAGATTTATTGCGCGTTTGTTGCGCGAATGTTGCGCAAAATTTGTTTCGTGGCGGCTATCGGCGGGGAAAGCGGGCAAGTCAGGCACGGCGGCAAAGCCCCCTTCGGCCTTCGTTTTGCCTGGGATACGCAAAAAAGCGTGGGCGTTCTGATGGACAGAACTCCCACGCACTATAAACTATGGATTTACGCCTTCGTCGGCTTGACCTTCTCGGCAATAACGCAAATTGCCACGGTCAGCAGCATATCGGGCAGGGTGTAGCCTACCGGGGTGTCAACGCCCATCAGCAGGCGGTAGGCGATGAAGCCCACCAGCCAGATGACCAGATTGCGCGCGTCGGCGGCCGCGGCAAAGCGATCGCGCTTTAAGATAAAGTGGTCGGCGATCTGCACCGCGATCATCGGCGCAAAGACCGAGCCGATCAGGTACAAAAAGCCCGTGATATCGTCCATCGGGAACAAAATGGCCCCCAGCGTGCCGATGACCGTCACGACGATGGCCGTTTTTTTGCCGTCCAGTTTGTCGGACAGGCTCTCGGCGGAAATGCCCGCGCTCCACGCATCCAAAAATGTCGTGGTAACGGTGGAAAACACCAGAATGACCAGCGCGGCAATGCCCAGCCCCGCCTTGACCATGATGACGGCAATGTCATACTCGCCGGTAAAAATCGCCGCACCCATGCCGATGACGTACATCCAGCAGGACACCGCGCCGTAGACCAGCACGCTGACCCAGGTGGCCTGGGTGGGCTTTTCGGCGTCGCGGGTGTAGTCGCTGATAAGCGGCAGCCAGGACAGCGGCATCGCCACAGCCAGCTCCACCGCCGCGCCGAAGGTCAGGCTCTCGCCACCGACGCCGACCATGGCGTTGCCGGAGAAGAAGATGACCTTGCACAAAACCAACGTCAAAATAAACAAAGCAGCCATCGTAATTTTGTTGATCCAGCCCAAATCGGTGATGCCCACGGCGATCCACAGCACGATCAGCGCCCCGATGACCAGGCACCACACCCAGCGGCCGATTGCAAAAATGCCGCCGACCGCCAGTGCGCCGTCGTAAATCATGATGGCCGTCCAGCCGACGAGCTGCAGGACGTTCAGGAACGCGAACAGCAGGCCGCCCTTCTGGCCGAAACTCATCTTGACGGTCTCCATGGCGCTGCGGCCGGTGCGGCCGCCGATGAGGCCCGCCAGCAGCATCATGGCACAGCCGATGATGTGGCCGATGAGAATGGCCGCCAGACCCTTGGCCATACCCAACGGGGCAAAGGAGGTGCCGGTGAGGATCTCCGCCAGAGAAACGCCTGCGCCGAACCAGATCAGTCCGTTTTGGAAGGTGGATGTCTTTTTCATGCCTGCGCCCCGCCTTCCGTTCCGAAGCGGTCCGCCATATCCCAGAAGGATGCCTCATAGCGGGAACACGCCGTAAAGATCTCCTCCAGATAGCGGAGCTGCTCCTCGGTATAGTCCTTGGTCAGCCGCTCCAGCATATCCTTCAGGATCACGTTGTTGCCTGTGTAGCGGGGAGTGATGTAGCCCCGTACCCAACGCCCGTACATGGGGTGCTCGGGAGCGGAGGGGCACTCCTCCACGATCTTGCGGGCGATGACCTCATAGCTGTAAGCACAGGAGAAGATGGCCGTCAGAATTTCCGCCTCACCACCCCGATAGGCAACGCTGAGCATATAGGAGGTGTAAGAGCGGTTATCCTGCTGGATAGGCGTGTGGTCCAGTTCCTCCTGGGTGATGCCGAAATCGGCCATATAGCCGTTGTGAACGTTGACCTCGCCGTCCAGGATCGCCTGGATGTACTTGGCAAAGAGTTTCATGACCTCCACGCTCTTGCTCTTGGCTACGCCGATGGCAAAAACCTTGGTATAGTCCATGAGATACCAGTAATCCTGAATGATATAGCTGCGGAATTTCTTCTGGTCCAGCGTGCCGTACTTCAATCCCTGCACAAAGGGCTTTTCGTGGTAGCTGGCCCAGATATCCTCGGTGGCTTTCAGAAGCCGATCAACAGTACCCATCATTTTGCCTCCCTTCTGGCAATGGCCCGCCGCATAAGCGTCAGCGGCAGCACCGATACGATCAAAATGCTCAAAATCCCCTCCGGAAGCCGGGAGGACAGGTTAAAGGCCAGACTGTAACCCCAGGCGCCCCAGCCGTCCCATGCGTTCTGGGAATAGAAGATCACACCGCTGATCACATGACCGAAACAGCGGATCGCCACCGCCAGCGCCATGCCGCAGATGGCCTTCCAGCGCTTGTCGCTGCCGAACACGCCGGCATAGCCCAGGCAGGAGAAGCAGACCAACTGCTGCACAAAGATCTGCGCCCAGTGGACCGCCTGCCAGCCGGGGATCAGGATCATCGCCAGAATACCGCACACCCAGCCGCTCAGCATGGACAGCCGATAGTCATACAGCAGGGCCAGCAGCATCAGGGGTATCCAGGAGCCGCAGGTGATGTTGGAGCCGGTGGGCAGGGGGATGCGGATCGTGGCCAGCACCAGCGTCATGGCGCAGACGATACCACCCAGGCACAGGTCCCGGGCCGTCAGCCGGATGCCCCGGCACAGCCAGACCGTTGCCAGCAGGTAGCCCACAGCGAATAAGATCGCAACCGTAGAGGTGATCATTCCGTAAACGCTCCTTTCAGAGCGAACATATGGTTCATGGGACCGGAGCCGTGGCCCAGATCCAGCATGGCCGCCAATGCGCCGGAGATGTATTCCTTGGCCCGCTCCACGGACTCGTCCAGATCATAGCCCTTGGCCAGATTGGAGGCAATGGCGCTGGAGAGGGTGCAGCCGGTGCCGTGGGTGTTGGGATTGTCGATCCGCTTGCCGTGGAACCACTTGCCAAAGCCGTTCCGCCACAGGAGATCGTCGGCATCATTGACCTTATGGCCGCCCTTACACAGCACGGCGCAGCCGTATTTCTCGCTGATGTACTTGGCGGCGGCCTCCATGCCGGTAGCATCGGTGATGGTCATGCCGGAGAGGATCTCCGCCTCGGGGATGTTGGGGGTCAGGACCGCCGCTAACGGCAGCAGTTCCCGGCACAGGGCCTCCACCGCATCATCCCGCAGCAGCTTTGCCCCGGAGGTGGCCACCATCACGGGGTCCACCACGATGTTCTCCGCCTTGTACTGCTTCAGTTTTTCCGCGATGACCACGATGAGGTCGGCGGAGGAAACCATGCCGATCTTCACCGCGTCGGGGAAAATATCGGTAAAAATAGCGTCCAGCTGCTCACCCAGGAAATGAGGAGTGGACTCCAGAATATCTGTGACGCCGGTGGTGTTCTGGGCGGTCAGGGCCGTGACGGCGCTCATGGCGTAAACGCCGTTGGCCGTCATGGTCTTCATATCCGCCTGGATACCGGCGCCTCCGCTGGAATCACTTCCAGCAATGGTCAATGCTGTTTTCATGTGAATACTTCCTTTCTCTTTTACAGCACGTTTTATAAAGCGATACAAGGTGGTGCCCCCAATGTACCGCCTGAACACAGGGCAAGGCCCTGAGCGTTCCGAATTTACTTGTTGAGCGGTTCCCAATGGCCGGGAAACTCCGTCAGGGACGTGAGATAGACCTCCGCCGCCTCTTTCAGCCCCGCCTGATCTGTTTCCCCGTGGGCGTCCAATACGCCGGCAGTGCGGTAGCCCGCCGTCTTGGCGGTTTTCAGGGCGTAGAGGGAATCCTCGAATACCAGCGTTTCTGCCGGGGCCGTCCCCAACGCTTCCGCCGCCAGATGGTAGATCACCGGCTCATGCTTGCTGACGCCCACCTCGCCGGTGGTGAAAACTGCTTTCAGGTAGGGCAGCAGGCCCAGCCGATCCAACGCGGCGGTCACGTGCGCCCGCGGGCTGGAGGTAGCCGCCGCCATGGAAATGCCCCGTTCCGCCAGAAATGCCAGCAGCGCCGCCGCGCCGGGCTTGGCAGGGACCTCCTGAACATAGTAGTCCTTCAACATTTGGGCAATGCCGCCGCAGATTTCCGCCTCGCTCTGTTGAAGCGGGTAATGCGCTTTCAGATAGACAGCCCCCTGCTCCATGCTCATAGAAAAGAGGATCTCATTCAGTCCCGGCTCCGGAGGAATGTGCAGCTGCCGGAGATACCGAGCGCCCAGATCTTCCCAGATACCCATAGAGTCCAGCAGAACGCCATCCAAATCGAAAATGGCCCCCCGGATCATACCCGCAGCATTTCTTCCACGGTGGCTTTCAAATCAGCGGCGGCGGCTTTGACATCCTTGGCGGCGTAGATAGCGCTGATGACCGCCACGCCGCAGATGCCGCTGTCCGCCAGCTTGCCTACATTCTCGCCGGAAATGCCGCCGATGGCCACCACAGGAATGGACACGGCCTTGCAGATAGCCTTCAGGGTCTCGTAGGACATCTCCCCCACATCGCTCTTGGAGCTGGTGGGGAACACGGCTCCCACGCCCAGATAATCCGCCCCCTGCTTCTCTGCCAGCAGAGCCTCCTCCACCGTGTGGGCGGAGACACCAATGAGCTTGTCCGGTCCCAGCTTGGCCCGGGCATCCAGCGCCGCCATATCGTCCTGCCCCACATGAACGCCGTCAGCGTCCATGGCCTTGGCGATGTCCACGTTGTCATTGACGATAAAGGGAACATGCCGCTCCCGGCACAGGGCTTGCAGTTCCTTGGCTTCTTCCAGAAATTTGCCCTCATCCAGAGACTTTTCCCGGAGCTGGATCATGGTGACGCCGCCATCCAGACTCTCCTTGACCACGTCCACCAGCGTCCGTCCGTTCAGCCAGTGCCGGTCGGTGACGGCATACAGCAGCAGATCTTTGGGATCACATTTCATATTGAACACCTCTGCATCTTTTGAAATCCCGGCGGGCACCGCTCTTGTCTGTCCGGCACAAAGGACCGGATAGAAAACAAAACGCGGATATGCCTGAAAGACATATCCGCATTACGAGCTCCATGAGCGTGTCAGCGACGGTATCTCCCTACGTTGGCATTATCCAAATCAGGTTTACGGGTCTGGGCAATACATCCCACTCTCAGCCTGCTTGCGCAAGCTCCCCTGTTGACAAAGGGTATCATAGCACTATTCGCCCCGGTTTGCAAGGGATTTTTCCGGATACGGGGGAAATCGGTCAATTTTCCCCGCTCTGCGCGGACTGCACAGAAATTCTGGCGAAAATGCAGTGCATTTCGCAAAAACTCCGCACATCGAGGACATCTGTCTTTTCAATGACCGCCATGAAGGGACCCATTTGTGATCCTGCACGAAGTTTGTTCGGAGGGGTAGACAAGTTTCCGCCGCGGGTGTATATATGTATACAAGTATACAGCAAGCGTATCGCTGGAAAGGAGCCCGCCATGCTTGAATTATCCGCCAAAACCAATCTGCTGGAGGAAAATGACTACCGTTATTCCCTTCAGGATGTGAAGGACCCGGTGCTGTACCGGGACGTATATAACTATGACGAGGTCCCCAAGGTGGCCTTCAACCACCGGCGGGTGCCTACATCCATGCCTGCCGATATCTGGATCACGGACACCTCCTTCCGGGACGGCCAGCAGTCCATGAATCCCTACACCCCGGAGCAGATCGAGCACCTGTTCAAGCTGCTGAGCAAGCTGGGCGGGCCTTACGGCCTGATCCGCCAGACGGAGTTTTTCATTTACAGCAAGCGGGACCGGGAGGCCATCGAACGCTGTCAGGCTTTGGGGCTGCGCTTCCCGGAGATCACTACCTGGATCCGGGCCACCCGGGAGGACTTCCGGATGGTGAAGGACCTTGGCATCAAGGAGACCGGTATTCTGGTGTCATGCAGCGACTACCACATCTTCAAGAAAATGCAGATGACCCGCCGGCAGGCGTTGGACTACTATCTGGCCACGGTGAAGGACGCCTTTGACGCCGGGGTCATGCCCCGGTGCCATCTGGAGGACATCACCCGTGCGGACTTTTACGGCTTCGTGGTGCCCTTCGTCAACGAGCTGATGGAGCTTTCCCACCAGGCCAAGATCCCCGTCCGTATCCGGGCCTGCGACACTATGGGCTACGGTGTCCCCTATACAGAGGTGGCCCTGCCCCGCAGTGTCCCCGGCATCATCTACGGTTTGCAGCACTATTCCGGCGTGGAGAGCGAATATCTGGAATGGCACGGCCACAATGACTTCTACAAGGCCGTTGCCAACGCCGCCACCGCCTGGCTGTACGGCGCCAGCGGCGTGAACTGCTCCATGCTGGGCATCGGTGAGCGCACCGGCAATGTGCCGTTAGAGGCCATGGTGTTTGAATACGCCTCTCTCCGTGGCTCTCTGGACGGCATGGACCCCACCGCCATCACAGAGATCGCCGACTACTTCGAGCACGAGATCGGCTATCACATCCCCCCCATGACGCCCTTCGTGGGCCGGAACTTCAACGTCACCCGTGCAGGCATCCACGCTGACGGGCTTTTGAAGGACGAGGAGATCTACAACATTTTCAATACGGAAAAGCTGCTGGACCGGCCCGCCGCCGTAGCCATCAGCAAAACCTCCGGGCTGGCGGGTATCGCCTACTGGATCAACCAGAACTACCGGCTCCGCAGCGACCACCAGCTCAGCAAGCATGACGCGCTGGTGGAAAAGCTGAAAGTCTGGGTGGACGAACAGTACGCCGGAGGCCGCACCACCGCCCTTTCCAACGAGGAACTGGAAGAAAAAATCGCAGAACTGTCCGGCGGCGTGCTGAAGCCCCGCCATTGAGGAGGAACCCACCATGATGAGAGATCACAAGCCCATTTCCATCGCCGATCAGGTTTTCGAAAAGCTGGAACGGGATATTCTGTCCGGTAAATACCCTCAGGGCGAGATTTTGAGCGAGCTGCGGCTGTCTGGCGAACTGGGCGTCAGCCGCACCCCCATCCGGGAGGCCATCCGGCGGTTGGAACAGGAGCGCATTTTGGAGGACTCCGGACACGGTCTGGTGGTCATCGGCATCTCCCGGCAGGATATGCTGGATATCTACGAGATCCGCCTTCAGCTGGAGGGGCTGGCCGCAAAGCGGGCCGCCGCCAGCATCACTGACGATGTACTGAGTGAAATGAAGGAGGTCCTGGACCTGCAGCGCTTCTACATTGAAAGCGAAAAGGAGCCGGGCGAAAATTCCGATCAGATCAAAAACCTGGACTCCCGGTTCCATGAATTGCTTTACAACAGCTGCGGCAGCCGTCCCTATGCGGATACGCTGATCTCCCTCCATAAGAAGATCATCAAGTACCGCAAGGCCTCCGTCACCCACCACAGCCGGGCAGTCCACGCCTTAGAGGAGCACACCGCCATCTACGAGGCCCTTGCCGCCCATGATGGGGACCGGGCCGCAGAGTCGTCCCTGCGCCATGTGGAAAACGCCCGGGCCAATCTGGCAGACATCATCCAAAAGGAGGGCTGAACCATGGGAAAGACATTGACAGAAAAGCTGATCGCCGCCCATCTGGTCAGCGGCAGCATGGAGCCGGGAGCTGAGGTGGCTCTGCGCATCGACCAGACCCTGACCCAGGACGCCACCGGCACCATGGCCTATCTGGAATTTGAGTCTATGGGCATTGACCGGGTCAAAACAAAGCGGTCCGTGGCCTATATCGACCACAACACCCTCCAATCCGGCTTTGAAAACGCCGACGATCACCGGTACATCCAATCCGTTGCCGCCAAGCACGGCATCTGGTTCTCCCGCCCCGGCAACGGCATCTGCCATCAGGTGCATCTGGAGCGCTTCGGCGTACCGGGGCAGACCCTCATCGGCTCCGACAGTCACACCCCCACCGGCGGCGGCATCGGGATGCTGGCCTTCGGCGCGGGGGGCATGGACGTAGCCGTGGCTATGGGCGGCGGAGCCTACTACATTACCATGCCCAAGGTCATCAAGGTCGAACTGACCGGTGCGCTGCGCCCCTTCGTCACCGCCAAGGACATCAGCTTGGAGGTCTTGCGGCTCCTCTCCGTCAAGGGCGGCGTGGGGCATGTGATGGAATGGGGTGGTCCCGGCATCGCCGGGTTATCCGTTCCGGAGCGGGCCACCATCACCAATATGGGTACGGAACTGGGGGCTACCACCTCCATCTTCCCCTCCGATGAAGTGACCCGCGCCTTTTTGAAGGCGCAGGGGCGGGAAGCCGACTTCACCCCCCTCTCCGCCGATCCCGACGCGGCCTATGACCGGGTCGTTCACATTGATCTGGACACGCTGGAGCCGCTGATCGCCTGCCCCCACATGCCGGATAAGGTGGTGCCCGTCCGCAGTCTGAAGGGCGTCAAGGTGGATCAGGTCTGCGTTGGCTCCTGCACCAATTCCTCTCTGTACGATCTGCTGAAAACCGCCGCTATGCTGAAGGGCAGGACCGTGTCCCCCTCTGTCAGTATGTCCGTGTCCCCCGGCTCCCGGCAGGTCCTGACCATGCTGGCCAACTGCGGTGCGCTGTCGGATATTCTGGCCTCCGGTGCGCGGCTGCTGGAATGTGCCTGCGGCCCCTGTATCGGTATGGGCTTCTCCCCCAACTCCGGCGGTGTGAGCCTGCGGACCTTCAACCGCAACTTCGAGGGCCGCAGCGGCACGGCGGACGCCAAGGTGTATCTGGTGTCCCCGGAGACCGCCGTGGCCGCCGCCCTCACCGGAGAGATCACCGATCCCCGCGATTTGGGGCTGGACGCTCTCCATGTGGATCTGCCGGACCGCTTTCTCATCGATGACAGCGCCGTGCTGGCCCCTGCCACCCCGGAGGATGCGGCCCAATTGGAGGTGCTTCGCGGTCCCAACATCAAGGAATTCCCTCAGGGCAAGCCTGTGGGGGACGCCATCACCGCCAAGCTGACCCTAAAGGTCGGGGACAATATCACCACCGACCATATCATGCCTGCCGGCTCCAAGATCCTCCCCTACCGCTCCAACATCCCCAAGCTGTCGGAGTTCTGCTTCGCCGTGTGCGACAAGGAGTTCGCCCAAAACGCCAAGGCAGCCGGGGAGACCATTTTGGTAGGTGGAAGCAACTACGGACAGGGTTCCTCAAGGGAGCACGCGGCGCTGGTGCCCCTGTACTTAGGCGTCCGGGCAGTCATCGCCAAGAGCTTCGCCCGTATCCACGCCGCCAACCTCATCAACGCCGGGATCCTGCCCCTGACCTTTGCCGACCCCGATGACTATGACGCCTTGACCCAAGGCGAGACCCTGACCCTCACCGGCATCGACGCCGGTCTGGACAGCGGTACCATGACGCTTCACGCCGGGGATCGGGAAATCCCCGTCTGCGGCAGCTTCACCAAGCGGCAGGCGGCAATGCTCCGGGCGGGCGGTCTGCTGAATTACACGAAAGAAGGCAATGACTGATGGATCAGAACACATATATCGAACAGGCGGCGGCGCATTTCCGTGCCTTACTGACTGAGCAGTTAAACCGGCAGGCGCGCATGTCCCAAGGATCTCCCGCCAAGGACTTTTCCCGCATGGAGCGCATCGTCATCGGCCTGATCCCCGGTGACGGCATCGGTCCCATCCTCATGGCCCAGGCCCGGCGGGTGTTGGAAAAGCTGCTGGCAGCAGAGCTTGCCGTCGGCCGGGTGGAACTGCGGGACATCGAGGGGTTGACCATTGAAAACCGCACTGCTCAGGGCAAAGCCATTCCTGACGAGGTGCTGGCCTCCATCAAGGACTGCGACGTGCTGCTGAAAGGCCCCACGGAGACTCCCAAGGGCGGTACGCTGGAAAGCGCCAATGTGGCCATGCGCCGGGAGCTGGACCTGTTTGCCAACGTGCGGCCTGTATCCGTCCCGAAGCTGGGCATCGACTGGACCTTCTTCCGGGAGAATACGGAGGGCGAATACGCTCTGGGCAGCCGGGGCGTTGAGGTGCCCGGTATGCTGAGCATGGATTTCAAGGTCACCACAGACGCCGGTACCCGCCGGATTGCCAAGGCCGCCTTTGACTTTGCCCGGGCCAACGGCAAAACCAATGTGGCCATCGTCACCAAGGCCAACATTATGAAAAAGACCGACGGAATGTTCACCCGCATCTGCCATGAGGTCGCGGCAGACTATCCGGAGATCACCGCCGAGGACTGGTACATCGACATCATGACCGCCAATCTGGTGAACCCGGAAATCCGCAGCAGGTTTCAGGTATTCGTGCTACCCAATCTGTACGGCGACATCATCACCGACGAGGCCGCCCAGATTCAGGGCGGCGTAGGCACGGCGGGCAGCGCCAACACCGGCAGTCAATATGCTATGTTCGAGGCCGTCCACGGCACTGCCCCCCGGCTCATCGCCGATGGTGAGGGAGACTACGCCAATCCCGCCAGCATTTTGAAGGCGGCAGAGCTGCTGCTGCGGCACATCGCCATGGCGGACAAGGCAGATCAGCTCGCCGCCACTATGTACCTCTGCACGGAAACGGAGCAGCGAGTGATCATGACCGGCCACCGGGACGGGGCCTCCTGCGCCCAGTTCGTGGATTATCTGCTGGAAAAGCTGTAAAAGCAGCATCCAAACGGTTTACCTGTCCATATCGTCAAAAAGCGGTCCGCAGATGTCTGCGGACCGCATTTTGGTATGTTAGAACAAATCAGTCAACATGACAGAAAAACAGCAAAATAGGACACATTCACATTGCTGACTTCCACATATGGCATTTTCAGAAGGAAAACAGAGATAGACTTCCACAGAAACTTCCATCCCAACGGCGGAGGACGCAAAAAGAGAGGGAACCGGTTTCCCGATTCCCCCTCAAAAGATTTTGGTTTTTGCGGAACTTACTTGTTGAAGTAACGCTTCAGCATGCCCTCCAGAGCCTTGCCGTGACGGGCCTCATCCCGGGCCATCTCATGCACGGTCTGCTATTCGCTGGCCTTTCAGGCCGCTCATAGCATGGGAAAACGAAAAATTCCGTTTCCACTTTCCACTCTATTGACATAAGCGATTTTGAAAAAGTCCACCTTTTTTCCAACAGGAGGACAATCAAAATGGCAGGTAAAACAACAGGCGTTTATCAGTTGTCAAATGGGCTTTGGGCGTTCCGCTACACAGTCTCAATGAACGGCAAAAAGAAAGATGTGAAGAAAACAAAAGATGAAAGTGGCAAGCCCTTCAAAACCGAAAAAGCGGCATTCCGAGCCAGAGAATCCGCTATTGCACGAGAATTGCACAGCAGAACGAGTAAACCGCAAATTCCGCGTATGATGATGTGTGAGGTCTACAAAGAATACTGTGAACAGGGACGAAGCGGGAAAGCCTATCAGACTATCCGCAAGCAGGACAGTTTATGGGAAAACCACCTGTCCGCCAAATTCGGTAAACGCTTCATTGATGAAATCAGCGTTGCGGAAGTCAATGACTATCTTGCAGAATTGTATTACACAGAGGGGCGCGCTTACCGTTATGTAGAGGGATTTCTAAAAATGTTCTATTTGATTTTCGGTCAGGCCTATTCCCGCAATTACCTTAGTGTAGACAGTTATAATAAGCTGTGTGTAAATAAAGACGCAAGAGTCTGTATGCCAAAAATGCGGATTGACGAGGATACCGATATTGTAGCTTACAGCCGCGAGCAGATAGAAAAGCTGGATAAATATTTCAGCGGTACAAATGCGGAAACCGCTTACCTGTTGGGGCGCTGTTGTGGACTTCGTATCAACGAGTGTTACGGCTTGAAATGGGAGAATGTAGATATAAAGCACGGTACAATTACCATAGACCGGCAAATGCAGTATCAAGAGGGATTGATAAAGCTGGTATCGCTCAAAACACGAAACGCCCGCAGAACAGTTTACATGAGCGACAAACTAAAAACCTACTTCCTACACTTGGAGCAGGAACGCAAAGTACAGGCGGCAACACAGACCGCACAGAGAGCACAAAACCAGACCTTTATCATCGACATAGACGGAAAACAAATATCATCCTTAGAGTTGGTAAACAGCTTGCCAAACGGTAAGATACAGACAGTAAATTCCTTGAAGTACCATAGCCGCACAATCAAAAGTGAGTTAGGGATAAACTTCAAATATCACCATTTGCGCCATACCTACGGAACACGTCTTGCAGAGATGAACACGCCCACGCATATTCTTTGTAATCAGATGGGACACGCAAGCGGCAAGGTCACAGAGCGGTATTATCTGGCGGTATCAAAGCCGGGAATCGAACTACTAACAAAGAATCTAAATGCCATGTAAGCAAAGAAGCAAGAGGACAGAGCCGCAAACTCCGTCCTCTTGTTTTTATTCGGCGGCGGAGGTACGGGGCGGGATTCGGGATAGCAGACCAAACATGAGAGAATATCCGTTTGGTTAGGCTTACCGACCCACGAAGCCAAATTGTAATTGCCGTTATCGCCGCCGATAACAAATCTGGACATTTTCATCGGCTTTATTTTTAAGCACAGAAATGTTATAATTATTATAAGAAATGAAAAATTTTTGCAATTTCAATAACTTTTATAATATGTGCTTAGCCACCAGACTTTTTGTAATATATAAATTATTACTGTAAAACAAAACTTCGGTGTGGGAGAGGAGAATACCAATGGAGTAGTTATCACTACGTACTTATTCACGCTCTGAATTGGAGAAGATATTTCATACTTCTCGCACAGACAGCATTAGGAGAAGTCTCGAACGAGCGGGATATACTTTTGTAAGTGCAGGACGGGGACAATCATATACGATTACAATAACAAACTTGCCAACACCACCCACGGCATTCGAAACATTTGTAAAACGGGAATTTAATTGCGGCGCGCAGACAGACTTTAAAGCCATGCAACAACATTTCTCTTCGCTGTTCAACGAACCAGAATATCAATTTTTACCTTCAAATCACCAAACACGCTTTTTAAAAGAACATTATGGTATAACGGTGTCAGACCAGAGTTTACGGAATTGGCAACGGCTACTGACGGACAAAAATTGGATAATCGAGGATAGTGAAAAAGTGAAATATTACCTCTGTAGGAAAGACTCACCACCATAGGAAATTACGGAGGAAGAATACAAGAAAAAATGGCGTGAATTCTTTACCCGTGCTGCAAACGGAGAAGATGAAAATACCTTGCGGCAATCACTCAGTTATGAATGGGGCGGAATACCACGCAAACAATTTGGGCTAACTACAAATGCATTGGAACAGGATAAAATAGGTGAATTATTCTCAATTTTGCATAAATCGTATTGATTTCAGTATAATCATACAAAACGTTTTCGGCTTATGCAAATTCTAATAAATTTTTGCACGAATTCATTTGAATTATACAGAATACAGTAAATATTGACTTTTGACAATTGCTGCATTATAATTTCAACGGTGATTGTGCATATTCGCCATTCGCAGAAATATTTAGGAGGTAAAGACTATGCGTGTTACGCTCGACTTAGAGAAAGACATTATCATCATTCCAGACAATTTCTTCGAAAAGATTGCACAGGACAATGAGCGCCTTGTCAAATATGGCGCAAAACCTGTAAAGGGCATTGACCGTATTAAACATTCGTTTAAGGCTGCTATGGCAGACACCGATAACCGCTTGCTTACTAAGTCTAATGCGAAGAATACCCGCACAACTAAAAAGGAAATGGAAACGGCGGAAGTCTCTCCTGCCGAAGCTGAATAATGGCTACAAGGGTATCCCCTGCCGAAATCATTGAAATGCATCGTCTGTATAACGAATTAGGTAACGCGGCGGAGGTAGCACGGCGGATGAACAGGGGCGCAAGTACTGTCCGCAGGTACATAAAAATGAAAGACACCCCTACTATTGTTCAGCATACATTTAAGGAATTGGTTCGGAAAGTGTAAAAATAGACGACGCTGAAATTTCAGCGTCGTTTATTTTTTCTTCAAGTAATTCTTTTGTACTAATTGAATACTTTTCTTTTCATCTTTTGATAGCTGGCGGTAGTTTAAAACAAGGCATGACTCGTCTTTGTCTAATTCCAATTTCGACTGACAATCAATGTCTCTTATAACGTGGCCTATCAGGTAGTCTACCGAAACTTGAAAATAATCCGCCAACATAATTAGTGTTGAAATATCTGGCTCAACATTATGATTTTCATATTTGTTGATAGACTGCTGGCTTGTACCTATGACATCGGCCAATTGTTGCTGGCTGATTCCTTTGCTCATTCGGAGCGTTCTCAGATTTTTAACCACAGACATCCCCTCGCACCTATAATAACAACCAGCCTTTGTTAAAGATAAATCTTATTGGTTGTATAGCGATTGTTGACAACAACTTTTTGTTGTTATATTATGTGTTCATAAACTATCATGGAGGGGAAATTATGAACGATACAGTTAAAAAAACAGAACACAGAGAAGCATACCACTATGCTTTGCTTGCAGGAATCCTGTTCATTGCCGCTTTTGCAATACAAGTGATAAATCTTTTTATCAATGTCGGAGGAACACACTTCCTCTCTGATTTCTGGCGTCTTTTCAGGCATCAGTTTTTCAGTCTCTTTGTTAACATTCTTGCCGCCATCGCTTTAATCAGGAATAAAAAAGATATTTTCCCGATAATCGCGTTTTCTTTGTCGATGTTTTTAAGTCTACGCGCTTTATTTAGCACGGGAAACGCGCCTGTCTATTTTATCCTTATGAACTTTCTCTGTCTGTTATCAGACATCGCCTTCTTAGTATTACTTTCTTCCGCTTGCTTAAATGGCTTGAAAAAATATCAGAAAACAATTGTGGCTTGTTGGTTTGTACCTGCGGTACTGATGTCAGTCACAGTATTGATTGAATTGGGCTATAGATATCCGTTTCGCATTATCCTCAAGAACCTTGTGGAAGTCGGCGGCGTATTCTTTGCATCTATGTGGGCAATTGGAGGAATCCCGCAAAAGCCTGCCACCGCACACGTGGAAGCGTCTGGCGTTAATACAATTCCTGCAAACAATAGTGCCGTTTATTGTAGCCTTGTAAAGCACATTCTATTGCTTCTTTTTACCTTTGGCATTTGGTTCTTGATTTGGATTTATCGTGTTACGGGCTATACAAACAATGTAAGAGGCGAAGAAGAACGTAATCCTACAACGAAACTGCTGTTGTGCTTGTTTGTACCTTTTTATCAAATTTACTGGATATACAAAACCGCGCAAAGAATTGACAAAATGGCCGCAGGCAAAGGGATTCCATCTGACCTTTCTACGCTGTGTTTAATTTTGGCAATCTTTGTCCCAATTATCCCGCCTATTCTGATACAAGATAAGATGAATAATATTGTAACTGCTGGTGATGCAAAAACCGTTTCCACTACAAATCCGCAAGTAATAGATAACACAGTTCTTGGCGCTGCGGAAGAACTAAAGAACTACAAAGAATTGTTGGACAACGGCGTTATCACGCAGGAAGAATTTGATGCAAAGAAAACGCAGTTGCTTGGATTGTAATATTCCCCGACTTTTCAAAAGAGGACGCTTGTGCAGACCGCATGAGCGTCCTTTTTTCTATCTTGCCTGTATTGTCTTACTTTTGTTTTATGTCATTTGGGTATACCTCAATGACATACTATTTTTGCTCGAAATTATATGTCACATAATTCGCTTTCTTAATTTTGAAATATTTCAGAATATTTATATACCCTATTGACATATTCCGGGCTTTGTGGTAAGATAATGACAAAGAAAGGGCGTGAATGTATGCGGGTTGGCTATGTAAGATGTTCCACTATCGAGCAGAATGAAGCGCGGCAATTAAAAATGATGGCGGAACAAAAGGCGGAAAAACTATTCATTGACAAAGCCAGCGGAAAAAATACAGACCGCAAGGCATTCAAAGAAATGATGGGTTTTGTTCGAGCGGGAGATATGGTGATTGTCGAAAGCATTTCCCGCATTGCCAGAAACACACGCGATTTACTCTCTATTGTTTCTGAACTGACAGAAAAGCAAGTCGAGTTTGTCAGCCTTAAAGAAAATATTGATACCACCACCCCGCAAGGCCGCTTCATGCTAACAGTATTTGGCGCACTTGCTGAGTTGGAGCGGGAAAATATTTTGGAGCGTCAGCGCGAGGGCATAGCCATTGCAAAAGACGAAGGCAAATACAAAGGCCGAAAGCCGCTTGAAATCGACGAAGAACAATTCAAAGATGTTTGCGCCAGATGGAGAGCTGGGGAAGTCACGGCAACAGCCGCCATGAAAGAGGTCGGATTGAAACCTAACACTTTCTATCGGCGGGTAAAAGAAATGAGCCTGTAACGGCTCATAATCTCAAAGGAGAAACGCGGGAAACCGCTTCTCAATATTCCACTTTTTCAAAATCCACTTTTGCTTCATTAGAGAGGAAAGCGCGGCGGAGGATTCCACTTTTCTTCCACTAAAAAGAGGGCAGGCATTTCTGCCTACCCTCTAAATAGTTGGAATTACTTGTTGAAGTAACGCTTCAACATGCCCTCCAGAGCCTTGCCGTGGCGAGCCTCGTCGCGGGCCATCTCATGGACGGTGTCGTGAATAGCGTCCAGACCGTTCTTCTTGGCGCAGGCGGCCAGCTCAAACTTGCCGGCAGTAGCACCGTACTCGCAGTCCACGCGCCAGGCCAGGTTCTTCTCGGTGGAGGCGGTCATATTGCTCTCCAGGTCGCTGCCCAGCAGCTCGGCGAACTTAGCGGCGTGCTCGGCTTCCTCATAAGCAGCCTTTTCCCAGTAGAGGCCGATCTCGGGATAGCCCTCACGGTGAGCGATCCGGGCCATGCACAGATACATACCCACCTCGCTGCACTCGCCGTTGAAGTTGGCCATGAGCTGATCGAAGATGTACTTCTTATCCTCCTCGGAGATATCAGCGTTGTTCTTCACGGTCTCTGCGTAGATGCCGAACTTGTGCTCAGCAGCCAGCTTCAGCTCGCCCTTGACCTCTTCAAACGCATTCTTGGCGTGGCAGACGGGGCACTCGACGGGAGCCTCGGGACCCTCATAAATGTAACCGCAAACCTTGCAGACCCACTTCTTCATAGTTATATCCTCCTTAAATAATTACCTTATCTTTGCCCTTTCCTTGAGCGTTTTTTGCTTTGTGAGTGTAGTATATCAGGAATTATTTCTATTTGCAAGTTGCAAATGCAACTTTTTTGAAAGAACATAAAATTGTTCACGCTTTGTTAGAGCTATTGAACTATTCAAAGACTATCCCACACAGATACAGCGGCCGGGGAAGCGATCGCTTCCCCGGCCACACTGGTTGATCTTATTCCTCGTTCCGGGCCTTGGCCTCTGCGATCGCCTTCTCCTGCGCCGCGGGAGGGCAATCCTCATAGCGGACAAAGTGCAGGGTAAAGGTGCCGCGGGACTGGGTCATGGAGCGGAGGTCGATGGCATAGGTGCTCATCTCGCCCATGGGGACCTCAGCGGTGATGACCTGCTCGCCATTGCCAGCAGGGTCCATACCCATGACGCGGCCGCGGCGCTTGTTCAGGTCGCCGATGACGTCGCCCATGTAGCTGTCAGGCACGGTGACCTTCAGCTCGCCCACAGGCTCCATCAGGCAGGGGTTGGCCTCAGGCAGAGCGGCCTTGTAGGCCAGCTGAGCGGCGGTCTTGAATGCGATTTCGGAGGAGTCAACGGGGTGATAGGAGCCATCATACAGAACGGCCTTCAGATTCACCACCGGATAACCGGCCAGAGGACCGTGGACGCAGGCCTCCCGCAGGCCCTTTTCCACGGCGGGGAAGTAGTTCTTGGGCACAGAGCCGCC
>OLSX01001122.1_pt1 | contig 26156 bp, 24 predicted proteins | sample 1673141 | NCBI WGS metagenome assembly OLSX01 (sample SAMEA3136759, study PRJEB25190) | human gut metagenome | biome: human gut; feature: human-associated habitat; material: faeces | place: Austria | collected 2013
AAGACCCGCGTGAACATCGTGCTGGACCACTTCGTCCCCAACAAGGACATCAAGAGCGCGACCCAGTCCAAGCAGTGCCGCGAGTTCGCCGACAAGTACGACATCCTCAATTTTTTCGACGTGGGCCGCATGGGCGTTGAGCACGCACTGCTGCCCGAACAGGGCATCGTGACCGCCGGTGACTGCATCATCGGCGCCGACAGCCACACCTGTACCTACGGCGCGGTGGGCGCGTTCTCCACCGGCGTCGGCTCCACCGATATGGCCGCCGGCATGGCGAAAGGCATGGCCTGGTTCAAGGTCCCCGCCGCCATCAAGGTCGAGCTGAAGGGTCAGCTGCACAAGCCCGTCACCGGCAAGGATGTCATTCTGCACCTGATTGGTCAAATCGGCGTCTCGGGCGCACTGTACAAGAGTCTGGAATTTGTCGGCGAGGGCGTCAAGACCCTGACGATGGAGGATCGCCTCTGCATCTGCAACATGGCCATCGAGGCCGGTGCCAAAAACGGCATCTTCCCCGTGGACGAAGTGACCGAAGCCTACCTCAAAGGCCGCAGCCAGCGCCCGTGGACCAAGTACGAGGCCGACCCCGACGCCGAGTATGAGCGCACCATCGTGATTGACCTCGACGCGCTCGAGCCGACGGTCAGCTACCCGCATCTGCCCGAGAACACGCATCTTGCCAAAGAGGGCAAGGACATCAAGATCGACCAAATCGTGATTGGCTCTTGCACCAACGGACGCATTGAGGACATGGAGGCCGCCTACGAGATCCTGAAGGGCAAGCACATCGCTAAGGGCGTGCGCGGCATCATCATCCCCGCCACGATGGCCGTCTACAAGGAGTGCATCCTGCGCGGCTACACCGAGGCTTTCATCGACGCTGGCTGCATCGTCTCCACGCCCACCTGCGGCCCCTGCCTGGGCGGCTACATGGGTATCCTGGCGGCGGGCGAGCGCTGTGTCTCCACCACCAACCGCAACTTCGTCGGCCGCATGGGCCACGTGGAGTCCGAGGTCTACCTCGCCAGCCCTGCCACGGCGGCGGCCAGCGCCCTGACCGGCTACATCACTGATCCGAGGGAGGTTTGAGCTATGAACGCAAGAGGTCCTGTTTTTAAATACGGCGACAACATTGACACCGACGTGATCATCCCGGCCCGCTACCTGAATACCCAGAGTGCCGCCGAGCTGGCAAGCCACTGTATGGAAGATATCGATAAAACGTTTGTTACCCGTGTCAAGGCGGGGGACATCATGGTGGGCGGTGAGAACTTTGGCTGCGGCTCCTCCCGCGAGCATGCCCCCGTTGCCATCAAGGCGTCCGGTATCAGCTGCGTTATCGCCAAGAGCTTTGCCCGCATCTTCTACCGCAACGCCATCAACATCGGTTTACCGATTCTCGAATGCCCCGCCGCCAGCGAAGCAATCAACGAGGGCGATACAGTCAGCATCAACTTTGACACCGGCGTCATTACCGACGAAACCACGGGCCAGACCTTCCAGGCCGCGCCCTTCCCGCCGTTCATCCAGAACATTATCGCCAAGGGCGGCCTGATGAACAGCTTGAAGGACTGATGCCCTGTAGGGGCCGGGCATGCCCGGCCCGCGGTTTTACGGCAAAAGTGCTGTGATGGAAAGGCTGAGGGCGGGACATGTCCCGCCCCTACAATAGCAACGAGAGGGAGAACAGAACTATGCAGAAAAACATCACTCTGATCTACGGCGACTGTTCCAGCCCGGAGATCGTGACCCAGGCGGTGCGCGTGCTGGATAAAATTGCAGAAAAGCACGGCCATACGTTTACGTATACCCGCGCCTACATGGGCGGCGAGGCCATTGATAAATTCGGCGACCCGCTGCCCGCTGCGGAACTGGAAAAGTGCAAGAACGCCGACAGCGTCCTGCTGGGGGCCATCGGCGGCCCCAAGTGGGAGGGCCTGCCCGGCGACCAGCGCCCTGAGAAGGGCCTGCTGCGCCTGCGTTCCGGCATGGGATTGTATGCCAACAACCGCCCGGCCAAGATCTGGCCCCAGTTGGCGGATGCCTCCCCGCTGAAAAAGTCCATTGTGGACAAGGGCATTGACTTTATCGTCGTGCGTGAGCTGATTGGCGGCGTCTACTTTGGCGAGCATAAGACGATTGAGGAAAACGGCGAGAAGGTCGCCATCGACGTGATGCCCTACGCCGAACATGAAATTGAGCGCATCGGCCGCATCGGCTTTGAGACGGCCATGAAGCGCCGCAAAAAGCTGACCTGCGTGGACAAGGCGAACGTGCTGGACACCAGCCGCCTGTGGCGCGCCGTCATGCATCGTCTGCAGGTCGAGTACCCCGAGGTCGAGTACAGTGAAATGTTTGTGGACAACTGCGCTATGCAGATCTGCAAGAATCCCGCCCAGTTTGACGTCATCGTCACCGAAAATATGTTCGGCGATATCCTCTCTGACGAAGCCAGCGAAGTGACCGGTTCCATCGGCATGGTGCCGTCCTCCTCACTGGGGCAGGGGACCTGCGGCCTGTATGAGCCGATCCACGGCTCTGCGCCCGATATTGCCGGGCAGGACGTCGTCAACCCGATTGCCTGCATCCTCTCCGCGGCCATGATGCTGCGGTACAGCTTCGATATGCCCGCCGAGGCCGACGAGATCGAGGCGGCTGTCAACGCTGTTCTCGACGAAGGCTACCGCACCGCCGACATGATGGCTCCCGGCTGCACCAGGGTAGGCTGCACCGAGATGGGCAACAAGATTTTGGAGCATATTTAAAAGGCTTCCCCCCGCGGGGGAAGCTGTCACCGAAGGTGACTGATGAGGGGCGACCTTCCCGCAGCAACCCGTTTATGGGCAATTGCGGAAAGCTCGCCCCTCATCCGACCTCACTGCGTTCGGCCACCTTCCCCCGCAGGGGAAGGCAAAGCGTCCCCCGATGGTTCCGCACCATCGGGGGACACTTTTATTTCTCCATCACATCCCGCCAGGGCCGTTTTTCGGCAAGCTCGTTGCGGCGGTGGTTGCGCCAGATAAGCAGCGTTGCCAGTGTCGCGCCGAACAGGATGACTGCCGCAAGGTTGGGCAGGCCCACCGCGGGCAGCAGCGGCGTGATCCATTTGTCGACGAACCAAAACTCCACGAACCACAAAAGCATCATAGCGGCTGTAATAGCGCCGTACCGCACACCTTTTTCGGTAGAGGCCGCCCACTCGGCGGGGACAATGCGCTGCAGCAGCCACGCACTGGGCATCATAATGGCAATGCAGAGCACAAGCCAGACCGCGTCATAATAGCAGTCCCACGGGCGGCCCATCACCGTATAGGTCGCGGCGGAGGCCAACGCAAACGAGCACAGCCACACAAGGCTGTCTGCCATGTAATCCGCCAGCTTGGGTTTGGGCATGCTTGCCAGCAGATTCCGCTTAAAAACCTCTACGTCCCCGATGACCGACGGCAGATAGTCGCGCCGGGCCTCGGCCTGTGCCGCCATGGCAATCAGATCTTTGCGCACCAGTTCGACCTCATATCCGATGCCGCGTGTGTTGTCCACCACGCTGATGATTTCCGTGATGGTGTCGCGGTCATACTCGGCCAGTGTCGAGAAAATCAGGTCATTTTCCTTTTTCAGTTCGCGGTACTCGCTGCGGATGGTTTTCACGGTTCAGCCCTCCTTGTCGTGCAAAATGCGGTTCACAGTGTCGCTGGCCTCCTGCCAGGCGGCCGCAAATTCGGAAAGATACTGCACCCCATCGGGGGTCAGGCGGTAGTATTTGCGGCTCGGCCCGCCGGATCCCGCGCGGTACTCGGCAGCAATCAGGCCCTTGCGTTCCAGCCGCAGCAGCAGGGGATAGAGTGTGCCCTCGGTTACGGCGGAAAAGCCGCTGTCCCGCAGGGTAGCGGCGATGGCGTAGCCATAGGTTGGCTCCCGGGATATGATCTGCAAAATGCAGCCTTCCAGCGTGCCCTTGCGCAGCTGTGCCTGGTCGAACACGATACCACCTCCTGACTACCTTGCAATGCAATGTTCTGTACCTATATTGTAATGCAAAGTAGTGGCGTTGTCAAGCATAATTGCAGGGGCCGGGTATGCCCGGCCCGCTCGTGTAAGGTGGAGCGTAGGGGGATGCTTGCATCCGACCGTGGGGCGTCGCAGGCGCCGCCATACAACAAAAACGGCAACCCCCTTCCCACGGGGACTGCCGCCCTTACTTATTTCCTTTTATACCAGCAATTTGCCAGCTTGTCAAACGCGGTCTGCACGGGCTGCCAGTTCAGCAGGGCCAGCGTGGCACAGGCCAGCAGGGTAAACCAGAGCACCACCACTGCCAGCGGCTTGCCGCGCATTAAGTCGTAGAACTTGAACTCGATCAGTGCCGCCAGAATCGGCATATGTAAAAGGTAAATCGCCAGCGTGTGCCGCCCCAGCCCTTCCAGCCGGTGGCGGCTGCTGAACACCACCGCCAGTGCAGCTGTGGTCAGGATGCCCGCCAGGTAGAACACAACGCGGTAGCCCACCGTGTCGCCGTCCGCATAACTCACATCATGGAACAGCTGTGGGCTGTTGTCCAAAATCGGGTCAGCCAGCAGCACGCGCAGGAAATACGCGCCATACCCCACCAACAGCGCGGCCAGGGCCGCCCGCCGCAGGCTGCACTTTTCCGCCGCTGCGGTAGCCAGGGCATCCAGTTGGGGGCGGAACAGCACTCCAAAAGCGTAGAACGGATAGAACGCTACCACGCGTACCAGCGTGAACGGCCACTCCACCAGGCCGCCCGCAAACGCCAGCCCCACGGCAAGCGCCAGCCCCAGGCAGGCCCCGGGCAGCCGCCAGCGGTCCCGCAGCCAGCACAAAACCGGCAGCGTCAGGTGCCAGAACACCAGCGCGTACAGGTACCACATATGCCGCCAGGGCAGCAGCAGCGCGGCCAGTGCGCCGCCGCTCTCGGCAAAATTTTCCCGCAGCACCGCCGCGCGGAACACAAACATGATGACCTGCCCCACCAGATACAGCCATAGCTGCTGCGTGACCAGCTTGCGCGGATGGAACCGCGCCACCAGCCCGCTGCAGGTGCAGAACAGCGCCATGTGAAACGCATAGATACAGAAAAATGACGCACTGACGAAGGAATATCCCATGCGGTACTGCTCCATAAAATGGCCGAACACCACCAGCAGGATACCCAGGCCCTTCAGCTCGTCAATATAATCGCGGCGCTGGGTCATTTGCTCTCCCAGGGGGAGCGGATGATCTCGCCGGAGTCCACCTTGGCGAACTCGGCAACCTCTGCTCCGGCCTTGACGATGCCGCCCGGTGCCACGTGTACGCCGCGCCCCAGTTGGGCGTTGTGGTCCACGATGGCCCCGGCGTTCACGATGCAGCCCACGCCCAGGTGCGCGTCTGCACCCACGTAGGCCTGCGGCAGGATGATGCAGCCCGGCTCCAGCACGGCGCTGGGGCTGACAGACGCGGCATCACTGATAAAGACTGGCGTCGCGTACCCGGCAGCGGCCAGCTTTTGCAGCAGTTCTACCCGCAGGGCGTTGTCACCCAGCGCCACAAAGGCGGGGCGGCCGTGTTTCAAAATCGCGGGGTCAACGTAGTCCCGCAGGCTGCCCACGGCGCCGGGGGCGTTGTCGTCCAAAAAGTCCGCGCAGCCCCAGCCTTCGTCCATCAGCCAGTCGTTCAGCTGGGTGCCAAAGCCGCCGCGGCCCAGAACCAGCGGTCGCTTTGCGTTAAAACCGATCTCGATGAATGCCATAGATCATCCCTCCTGTGTAGGTGTCTCTCCGTCGGGGGTCTCGCCCTCGGCGGGTTGCGCGTTGGGGTCCTCAAGACTGGTGCGGGGGTGTACGTCCAGCGGGTTCGCCAGTGTACCGTTCTGCAAATCGGCCAATGCCTGTGGGATACCGGGGAAGAACCGGGCAATGCCGGTGCCGCCGCAGTGCAGACCGTCGAAGAAATCCGTTTCCTGCAAGCCCTCGATACATGCGGGGTCATAGCTGCCGTACAGCGGAATATTGTTGTCGGCGCAGTACTGGCGCAGCCAGTTTTCTACCTGGAAGAAACCCTTGTGCATCTCCGGCTCGGTCAGCAGGTAACCGTACAGATAGGGATGCCACGGCGACAGCACCAAAATGACCGTGGTGCCCTGAGACTGGGCATATTTGATGAAGGAGTCAAACGCCTGAATCTGGGTCTGGCTCATCTCGTCAAAGCCTTCCATATGTACGCTGTTGAAGCTCATGCAGGCTTCGGCAGCCAGCGTGCGGATCTGGTCTTCAGTCTGGCTGCGGAACGCTACATCGTACAAAACGCTGCCGTCAGACCGCTTGATGGTCGTGGGCTGGTTGTAGGGGTCGCCCTCCACCGGGTTAAACTCGATGGTGTTGCCTTCGTCGTCGGTGACGGTGGCCTGGCCGCGGTTCTTGAAATAATAGTCCACGTTGCCCTGGAAGTATGCCGGGTCGGCAAGGGCCTTCCACAGCTCGACCTGGTTCGGCTCTTCATAGTCGGTGGGTACGTTCAGGACTTTTGTCAAAAATTCATTGTACAAATCGGCGTCAGCACGGGCGTCAAAGGCGGCCTCGCTGCCGTAAAAGACCCAGGGATCCAGGCTCCACAATAGCACCTTTGGCGCTTTGCCGTAGGTGACCATTTTGTAGTAGCTCGTCATATTGTCACGCACATCCGCGCCGGTGACGCCCATGTTGAAGAAGCTCTCCACGCCGGTGTTCTCGCGGTTGAACTGCAAAACGCGGCTGGAGCCAATACCGATAGCCTCGGGCGTCTCGGGCACATCCTGTGCATACAACTGTACCACCTGGCGCTCGTCCATCTGCTCGAAGTTTGTTACATCGTACCCTTGCAGCATCAAATCCACGATGCGGCGGGGGGCCAGCGCACCCTGGAACAGGCCGCTGCGGTCGACGTTATAGCTGAACGCTACCATAAACACAAGCACCGGCACCAACAGCAGGAACTTGAACCCGGTTTTCAGGCCAAAGTAGATGCGGCGGACAAGCCCCTGCAAAAACCAGAGGAAGGGGTTGCGCTTTTTCTTGCGGCGGCGCTTTTTGGCCGGGGCGCGACTGGGGGCACCGCGCTGGATTTTGACCGGCGGTGCGGGGATCGGGGTAGGGGACTTGGGCATAACATACACCGCCTTTCCTTAGTATTGCTGGTAGATGAACGCCGACTGACCGAACGCGGCGAAGAACAAGATCGCCGCAGCCGCGCCGTAGTAGAGCGTCCAGCGCAGCGGCCAGACCTGCTGGCGAATCCATTTGGCGACGCTGCGGCCGCCGTGCTCTGCCGCAAAAACGACAAAGCAGCCGAACAGCAGCACCACCGGCAGACGGCCATCAATGCCGCTGCTGTAAATCAGGTTAGACACCTGTGCCCAGGAGCCAGACAGGCCATCCCAGCCCTGCAGGAGCGAACCGTAGACGGCGAAGGGGTCGGTATTATAGATGGCCGATGCAAAGAACACCAGCGTCAGGCAAAACAGCCCGTCCGTGACAATCGTCTGCCACAGTGCCTTGAACCAGCCCATGCGGTAGAGCGGATTCCAGCGATTGATGCGGCGGCGCAGTTTGGCTGTCATGACGCCGAAGGCCGCCAGAATGCCGGTGAACAGGCCCCAGGCCAGGTAGCGCCAGTCCGCGCCGTGCCACAGGCCGGAGCAGACAAACACGATGACGATGTTTAAGTAGTGCCGCCATGGTGCGCACCGGCTGCCGCCCAGGCTGAAGTAGACGTAATCCCGGAACCAGCTGGTCATCGAGATATGCCACCGCCGCCAGAAATCGTTGAAGGTGCGGGCCTCAAAGGGGGACTGGAAGTTTTCAATCAGGTCGTACCCCAGGATACGCGCCGCGCCCAGGGCGATATCACAGCAGCCGGAGAAATCCATGTACAGCTGCACGGCGAACAGCACGGTGGCGGCAACGAGATTCGGGCCGCTTATGCCGGAAACATCACCGTAGACCAGCGAGACATACTGGCTCAGGTTGTCGGCGATGACCATTTTTTTTGTGTAGCCCCACAGCATACGGAATGCGCCGCCTGCGCAGCGGCCATAGCTGAACCGGCGGCTCTTTTGAATCTGCGGCCGCATCTGGGGGTAACGCTCGATGGGGCCGTTGATGAGCGTGGGGAAGAAGCTGACGAACAGCGCATAGTGCAGCGGGTTCGTTTCGACCCGGCAACGGCGCTTGAACACGTCGATGGTGTAGCTCATGGCCGCAAAGGTGAAGTAGCTGAGGCCCAGGGGGGCCAGCAGATTCTCCCGGTGGGAGAGGAAGCTGCCGCCCAGAGAATCCGCCAGCAGGTTCCAGTATTTGTAGTAAATCAAAATACCGATGCCGAACCCTACCGAAACCAGTAGGGCCAGCACCCGCACGGCCTTGTTTTTGACCTTGCCGATGATAAGCCCGCACAGCCAGGTAACGACCGTAGCGGCGGCAATGACCCAGACCAGCGGGCGGTTGACCGGGTCATAGCAGAAGAAGCCGTAGCTGGCGATCAGCAGAAAATACGGCCGCAGCACGCGGGGCAGGGCATAGTTGATGAGCGCCACCGCCGCAAAAAAGGCAAGAAACAACAGCGAGGTGATCGCCATTGACTGTTCCTCGCACAAAAAGGCGAGGATTTGCTCCCAGGTTATTGTCATGATTCCTCTCTCCGTTTCGCCGCAGGGTTATTTCTTCAGGGTATCTTCCAGGTCGCGGACACGCTTTTCCAGAATCGCGTTCGCCTGGGTCAGCCGCTTGCACTTGTCGGCCAGCTGGCTGATGGCAATGCTCAAGGACAGCAGTACCACCAGTACAAAGCAGAACATCAGCAAAAATACCAGGTTGACCGGCATTTCAATGTCCAGCAGGTCCCGCAGAACATACACCACATAGGGAAACGCCGCGGCAATTACCAGCCCCACGGCCAGCAGCAGCCACAGCAGGCTGTACTTTACGCTCATCAGCCCGCGCTTTAAAAGGGCAAAGATGATGAGCAGCAGCACCACTGCGCCCAGAATCATAAACAGCTGCAAATGTGCGGTCATGCGCAGCCCCCTTTCTCCTTGCGGATGGACAGTCGGTCAATGATGAGCGCCAGCGTGACTTTGATCATGTAGTAGGCACTCTTGAAGCTGTGGATGCTGGACACGCCGCCCTGTCGCTCCCGCATGATGACCGGGGCCTCGCCCACATGGTAGCCCGCCAGGCTGGCAGCCAGAATGGCTTCCGGCTCGGGGTAATCGGCAGCGTAATGCCGGGAGAAAAACGCGGTCATGCCGGCGTTGGTGGCGCGGAACCCGCTGGTCACATCCAGTACCCGCTTGCCGCACAGCAGATAGATCATCCCACTCAGCCAGCGGATGCCGACCCGGCGCATAAAGCTGGTCTGGAATCCTTCCTTTTTAATAAAACGGCTGCCGATGCACATATCGCATTCGCCGTTCAGCACCGGCTGCACAATCTCCATCAGGTAGGCGGGGTCGTGCTGGCCGTCGCCGTCCATCTGCACGGCGACATCATAGCCATGATGTACGGCATACAGGTAGCCGCACTGCACATTGCCACCTATCCCTAAGTTGACCGGCAGGTCGAGGAAGGGATAGTGGTGCTCTTTCAAAATTTCCGCACTGCGGTCGGTGGAGCAGTCGTTGACCACAAGATAGTCCACCTCCGGGCAGACCGCCCGCAGATTTTCCACCGTGTTGACGATGTTGTCTTCCTCATTATAGCAGGGGATAATGACAAGAATTCTTTTATCCAAAATGGGTGTACCTCTCAATTTTGGGTGTGTTGCGTTTTTGTGGGATAGAGGCGGTAACGGCAAGGCTGCGAGGGTTTCCTCATTTTCCTTCCATCGTAAATTCCTCCAACCGCTTCAGCAGCTCGGCCCGGCGGTAGTGCGCGGCATAATACGCGTAGGCTTTCTGCCCCAGCGCCGCCCGCTCGTCGTTACTCATGCGGTACAGCGCCAGCATATTATCCGCCAGCGCCCTGCGATCACAGGCCGGGCTGACCAGCCCGCCGCCGCTCTCTTTTACTGCCGCATACCCTGCGCCGTTCATTGAGGCCAGCACCGGCTTGGCGGCGGCCATATAGCTGGCCAGCTTGCCGGGCACGGTCAGCCCCAGATCGGGCGAGTCGGACAGGGAAATCAGCAGCGCGCCCGCCAGCGCCGTGAACTTCGGCACATCGGTGGCAGGCACGCTGCCGTAGAATGTCACGGCGTCCTCGGCGCACAAATCAGCCACCTGCTTTTGCAGGGCCTCGCGGCTCATGCCGTCGCCCACCAGCAGCAGGTGCAGTGCTTCCGCCCCGGCGGCGCGGGCGTCCAGCACGGCGTTAATGACCATGTCCAGGCTCTGCGCAGGGGTGAAGGTGCCGGTAAATACCAGGTTGAACCGCCCGGCAAACCGTTCTTCCAGCGCCGGATCAGGCTGCGGCACGGCGTAGAAATCCTCGCAGTACTGCGGGATGACCGCCACTTCCGCCGCCGTTTTCCCGGTGCGGGCGCACAGCCGTTCTTGCAGCGGCTCGCTCATGGCAATCAGCCGGTCGCACCGCTTGTACAGGCCGTCGCTGACCGCCTGGGCCACAAAACGCATAAACTTGTTCTTGACCGGAAGCACACTGTACAGATTCTCCGGCCACAAGTCCAGCACATAATTTGTAAACGGAACACCGTGCTTTTTCGCGTATTTGATGGCGGGCCAGCACATCAGCACCGGGCTGGTGTTGAAGCAGAAAACCGCGTCATACCCGCCGGGCAGGCGTTTCAGCGCCCCTGCCGCATACAGCGGCCAGCTGACGTAGTTCAAAAAAATCGTCTTGCCGGTGTTGCCCTTGCGCGGTATCTCCCGCGCCCGGAACACCCGCGCACCCTTATACACTTCCTCAAAAGGGCCGTCGGCGCTGTATCCGTCGAACCATTCGCCTTTGGGATAGTTGGGCAGACCGCACAACACGTCCACGGAGAGGCCGTCCTGCACAAAGCCCTCGACAATATCATTGATGCGGAAATTTTCCGGCCAGAAATGCTGGGTCACTACCAGTATGCGCATAGGTATCGTGTTCCTGTCGTTTTAGTATTTGCGCCACACCATCTTGTTTACAACGCCGGTGTAGCTCTGGATGATCTTGACTACCTTGTCCGAGACATTCTCGTCGGTGTAGTCGGGCACAGGCGTACCTAAATCACCGTTGCGGTTCATTTCGACGGCCACATCCACAGCTTGCAGCAGGTGGTCGCCGTCGATGCCCGCGAGAATAAAGTCCGCCTTGTCCAGCGCCTCGGGCCGCTCGGTGGAGGTGCGGATGCAGACCGCGGGGAAGGGGTGCCCGACGCTGGTGAAGAAGCTGGATTCCTCGGGCAGCGTGCCGCTGTCGCTAACGACGCAGAAGGCGTTCATCTGCAAACAGTTGTAATCGTGGAAGCCCAGCGGTTCATGCTGAATGACCCGCTTGTCCAGCTGGAACCCGCTCTGCTCCAGTCGCTTGCGGCTGCGCGGATGGCAGGAGTAGAGAATCGGCATATCGTACTTTTCGGCCATCTTGTTGATGGCGGTGAACAGCGAGGTAAAGTTTTTCTCGGTGTCGATATTTTCCTCGCGGTGGGCGGAAAGCAGGATGTACTTGCCTTTCTCAAGCCCCAGACGCGCGTGAATGTCCGACGCTTCGATTTTCTCGAGATTCTGGTGCAGCACCTCGGCCATGGGGGAACCGGTCACATAGGTGCGCTCCTTCGGCAGGCCGGTGTCGGCCAGATAGCGGCGGGCGTGCTCGGAGTAAGCCATGTTCACGTCGGAGATGATATCCACGATGCGGCGGTTCGTTTCTTCGGGCAGGCACTCGTCCTTGCAGCGGTTGCCGGCTTCCATGTGGAAAATGGGAATGTGCAGCCGCTTGGCACCGATGACAGACAGGCAGCTGTTGGTATCGCCCAGCACCAGCACGGCGTCGGGCCGGATGGCGGCCATCAGCTTGTAGCTCTCGGCAATGATGTTGCCCATCGTCTCGCCCAGATCCGCGCCCACGGCGTCCATGTAGACCTCGGGATCGGCCAACTCCAGGTCATGGAAGAACACACCGTTCAAATTGTAGTCGTAGTTCTGCCCGGTGTGGGCCAGGATGACGTCAAAATATTTGCGCGTCTTGTTGATGACGGCGGCCAGCCGGATGATTTCCGGCCGCGTGCCGACGATAATCAGCAATTTCAGCTTGCCGTTATTTTTAAAAGAAACATTGCTGTAATCAGCCATAGGTTCCTCCCTTAGTATTGTTGAATGCTGCCACACATGGCATTGCAGGGGCCGATGCCTGCATCAGCCCGGGGCTTTGGGGACGCCGCGCCCTGCAACGCGGTGTCACACCTTCTCAAAAAAAGTATCCGGATGGTTTGCGTCAAACGGTTCGTTCGCCCACATCAGCGTGACGAGGTTTTCCGTCTCGCTCAAGTTGATGATATTATGGGTGTACCCGGGCAGCATATGGATGGCCTGGGGCTTGTCGCCGGTCACTTCAAATTCCAGCACGTCCTCACTGCCGACGCGGCGCTCCTGAATCAGCCCATGCCCCGCCACCACAATGAAAAATTCCCACTTGGTATTGTGCCAGTGCTGGCCCTTCGTGATGCCGGGCTTGGAAATATTCACGCTGAATTGCCCGCAGCTCTCGGTTTTCAGCAGCTCGGTAAAGCTGCCGCGGGCGTCTTCGTTTTTCTTCAAATCGAAAATGACTTTCTCTTTCGGCAGATAGGAAAGATAGGTCGAGTACAGCTTCTTCGCAAAACTGCCCACCGGGATTTCCGGCACCACCAGCGTTGCAGGCTGTGCCTTGAACTTTTCCAGCAAGTCTACAATCTCGCCCAACGTAACCTTGTGCGTCACAGGCGCGGCACAGTAGCGGCCCTCTGCACAAAAAACAGGCGTCAGGCCGTCGTAATTGCAGCGGTGGGGGCAACCCTCCAGCGCGTCGAGCATTTCCTCGACCAAATCGTCAATGTACAAAAGCTCCAACTCGGTGGCGCGGTCGTTCACCGTGATGGGCAGGTCGTTTGCCACGTTATTGCAGAACGTCGCCACGGCGCTGTTGTAATTGGGGCGGCACCATTTGCCGAACAAATTCGGGAAGCGGTAGACATACACCGCCGCGCCGGTCTGCTTGGCATAATCGAAGAACAGTTCCTCGCCTGCCAGCTTGCTTTTGCCGTAATCGCTGCCCGCATAGCGGCCAAGCAAAGTTGCCTGTATCGAACTCGAAAGCATGACCGGGCAGGTGTTGCCGTGAGATTTGAGCGTGTCCAGCAGGGTGGAAGCAAAGCCAAAGTTGCCCTGCATGAACTCGCCGTTGTCCTTCGGGCGGTTGACGCCCGCCAGGTTGAACACAAAGTCGGCTTCTGCACAAAAGCGGTCCAGCTCTGCGGGCGGCGTGTCAAGGTCGTACTCAAACACTTCCTCAATCGTCAGCGCCGGGCGGGTGCGATTTTTGCCGTCGCGGATGTTCTTCAAATTTTCGCAGAGGTTGCGGCCCACAAAGCCTTTTGCCCCTGTTACAAGGATTTTCATGCCTTTTTCTCGGCCTCCATCTCTTTCAGGGCGTTCTGCACGTACTCGGTGGTCAAAATCTTCTTCACGGTGCCCTCCACGTCCAGGCGGTTCGTGTTGTGGCTCGTGTAGGAGTCGTCGGCCATCGTGTGGACCTCGCCCTTCACGACGAACTTGTCGTAGTTCAGGTCGCGGTTGTCAGCAGCAACACGGAAGTAGTGACCCATATCCTCGCTACGCAGGCGCTCCTCACGGGTCATCAGGGTCTCGAACAGCTTCTCGCCGTGACGGGTGCCGATGATGTTCGTGCCGGTGTCACCGAACAGCTGCTGGACGGCCTTGGCAAGATCGCCGATGGTAGAGGCATCCGCCTTCTGGATGAACAGGTCGCCGGGATTGGCGTGCTGGAAGGCGAACATAACCAGATCCACAGCCTCGTCCAGATTCATCAGGAAGCGGGTCATGTTGGGATCGGTGATGGTGATGGGATTACCAGCCTTGATCTGGTCGATGAACAGAGGGATGACAGAGCCACGGCTGCACATGACGTTGCCGTAACGGGTGCAGCAGATGGTGGTGCCGCCACGCTCAGCAGCCACACGGGCATTGGCGTAGATGACGTGCTCCATCATGGCCTTGGAGATGCCCATAGCGTTGATGGGGTAGGCTGCTTTATCGGTGGACAGGCAGACGACACGCTTGACACCGGCATCAATGGCGGCGTGCAACATATTATCAGTACCGATGATGTTGGTCTGGACGGCCTGCATGGGGAAGAACTCGCAGGAAGGAACCTGCTTCAGAGCAGCAGCATGGAAGATGTAATCAACACCAGGCATAGCGTCACGGATAGACTGAGGATTGCGGACATCACCGATGTAGAACTTAACCTTCTTGGCATTCTCCGGATGCTTGGCCTGAAGCTCATGGCGCATATCGTCCTGCTTCTTCTCGTCACGAGAGAAAATGCGGATTTCCTTCAGGTCAGAATCCAAGAAGTGCTTCAGAACGGTAGAACCGAAAGAACCAGTACCACCAGTGATCATAAGGGTTGCGTTATCAAATGCAGACATTCTAAATTTCCTCCATTTTATCTTTTAATTTTCCTTTTTATATCGCCAAATGCCAAAGATAGCATTTGGATGGAAAAGCGTGCCAATGTTCGATAGTCACTAGATCGAATGCTATACCTATACCTCAAAAAATCATTATTCTTATAATGTTCATTCCTTGCCTTACTTGTATCGTATAGCTTAATATCCTTGCCTTCAAATCCACGCATTACGTTTAGTTCTGCCGGACGAAGAAAAAGTCCAAATTTTCTTACACACTCATATGGTAAATCATCAATAGTCAACACATAACGCTTATATGTACAATTTGGTCTCGTTCCCCACAGACATACTGATAATTCGTCATCAGATAATCCTAAGTACTTTCCAAGGTGTTCTCTTTCCATAAATTCATCATACATAATCGCCTGATTAGAGAACTGCGAAAAACGGTACTTCTTTTTTCCATACATCAATTCAACTTGATGATCCGTAACCGTTTTTTTGCTATGTTCTCCTGCATCACTGCAATTTGTAGAAACCGCAACATATGGATAAACAAAATACTTGCCCTTCTCAATACAATATCGGTCATGAAATTTCAGCCACGAAGACTCTGGCCATTGATTTAGTGCTTGCGGGATAGTATTATCTTTTATAAATTCAGGATTATTACTAAGCCATAATTTGAATGGTTTCCATTTCTTATTAGTCCACACCTGCCCCCATGATTGAGCAACCTTCAAAAAATATGTGTCATATTCACAATGTTGCGGCTCAAATCGCAGCAGCCATTTCAACCAGTTTTTTTGAAATGAATATAAAGAAATGCCAGCAACATTATCCTCATCTTCATAAAACTCTGCCGCCTGATATGCGTACAGATACATACTATCGCTCACATATATATCATCTTCTAATGCAACAACAATATCGTATTGTTCTGTGTAATCACCGCATTGAAGTATATGTTTTTTTAGTCCTTGTCTTTCGTTAAAAGTTCGAATAGTTTTGGGACCATACGGCCAGTTGTATTTCTTTGCAAAATTCTCAACTACATTGGTTCCACTATTATCAATGCTAAAAATCAAGTTAATATCAGTTCTGCCATCATAATCCACATTTTCCAAGGAAGACAATAAACGTTTGATACCTCCTATTCTGTTATAACAAATCAAAACAATTGCAAATGATCTCATCATCACTTCACTTCTTTCTCCAAAGCAAATCTTTAAGTGTAATTGCTTCAATCATCATCACAGCATTTTCACGAATGGGCTTGATGAGAAATGGCAACACTATACTTGTACATATCTGTGTAATCAGCGATGCCATTGCTGCTCCTGCCGAGCCAAAGGACGGTATTAAAATGAAATTGATAATTACATTCAAAATAGCCGCTGACACATATAAGTGTTTTAAATATTTCTGTTTGTTTTCGCAGACCATCCAGGCATTTCTTGCGACCCCAAGGTAAGAAAAAGCTGTATACCATGTTATAATTCTTAACGGCGTAACAGCTCCCAGATAAGAAGTTCCATAAAGAATTTCAATTCCCGGTCGTGCAAGTACCATAATTCCAACCGAAGCAACCAGAGAAATATAAAAAACAATTGCGTAAAGTTGAACGTTTCGTCTTCTGTACTTTGGAAAATCTGTACCATGCAACTCCATTATTGTTGGATAAAATGAATCTATAATTGCCTGTAGTACAAACGTCCACATTGAACAAATTGAAACTGCAGTAGCATAATATCCGACTTCACTTTGATTCTGAAGCATGTGCTTCAGCATAAACTTGTCTGTATTTCCATATATTGCAACCATCAAACTCGAAAGAATAAAATGATAGCTTTGTGGTAGCATCTTCTTTGCTCTTGCTACTGAAAATGTTAATCTAGGACCACCGGCCTTTTTATAAACTGCATATAGAATGACCGCAATACATAAGTAATCAATCGACGTTGCAACCGCAAACCACTGTACGCCACAACCTCTCATCAGCAAAACAATTCTGTATACTGAGACAATAATATAAGCCACCATTGTAGCTATGGCTGAAACCTTAGACTGAAGCCGCGATTGAAACCAGAAATCAAAAATTGTGAAAGCCTGAAAAACCAGCCCAACACTGCATAGAACGACAACCTGAACAGTTACTGTATCTCCTGAATCAATAATCGACGACAACGCAAAAATAGCCATCAAAGATAATGTTGATGCTATAAATTTCAGTCCAATAATAGTTCCTAAAGTTTCTCCCTGCTTGTCGGGTTGATCTATTAATTCTTTTACAACTATAGAATTGAGTCCCAGTGAACAAATCGATGTAAATATACCCGTGTAAACACTGCCATAATTTATCAGACCGTAGTTTCCTGGTCCCAAATATCTCGCCGTCAGTATTCCAACTACTAGCGAAAATAACATTTGTATTATTCGTCCACCGACAAGCCACGAAATATTAGTTAACACCTTTGATTTTTTTAATTTCATTCGACTCCGACGACCTCAGCTATCTCTGTATTTTTCTCTGTTTCTATAATGCAATATCCAATACCCAGATAGAACCAAAAATCAATTGAACTCGCAAAACTCGCCGATATAAAATGTTTCACCATAATAATGCAAAAGACAGCATACGATAACAAGACAAGCGTAGTATTTTTACTTCGGTTTGCGACTATAATGCTCTTTAGCACAATCCAGAGAACAAAAGCGATTGCAAGTAAGCCCAAAATCCAGCCAAAAGACACTAGCATTTCCAGTAACCAATTGTGTGCATAGCTTGCATTATTATACTCATTTTTAACAACCGTTCTGTCTCCAAACAGTCCATATCCAATAATCCGAACATGATTCCACGACATCTTCCATATGTCGTTTCTTCCGTCTCCGCTAAAGAAAGTATTTGTTTCGCCTCCATAGCTTGTTCCCGTCAAGGAAGCAAACACTCTACTTTTATATCCAAAACCTTCAAGAATTAAAGCCATTCCATTTAGTATGTTGTTCAAATTTATTAGCACTAAGATTGCCATCAAAGCAACTATACATTTAATAATAAACGTTTTTGCTTTTCCTCTTGTTGTAAAAAACTTAATAAAGCAAAAAAGGAAGAACAGTGAAACAGTAAGTAATGCTCCTCTACACCCTCCAACCAAAATCAGAATATAGCCTATTACTGCCCAAAGTAAATTGAGCTTTCTTCCCTGGATTACAGAGATTGCACAAATCATTATCGGCGTAACTATCATATATGCAAATGTCATATAGTCCGGCATGCTTTGTCTTTGTACAAAAACATAGTTTACAAACGCAATTGCGGACAACACAATAATCACGGCAGAATAATTAACTGCAATGTTTATTAGGTTGTCCAAATTCACTGAAGTAAGTAAAATCAAAAAAACAGGAAAATAAATTGTACATAACACGATTACTGGACTAGAAAACAGAGAATGAGAATCTGTAATCATGTATTCTGTGACATTCCAATTAACGATAAGACTCAATAATAAAACAACGATCATTCCAAATGACCACAAAAAACACTTTCGGTATCTTAGATTTCTCAAAACGGAATATATGCCCGTTAAGATGAGGAAGAAATAAACAAAAGGTGTAATCGTCTGGATTCCATATGAGCTTAATATCGCCGCAACATAGTAGTTCATCTGTGGCAAAAAGAAAAGGAAGCAAAGGAGAGCTTCATTCTTATTATCAAGTTCAACTTTCATCTGAACTTTTCTCCTTTTTCAATATCATCAAGCACATCTTCAACACAAGCTGTTCTAAAATGTGAAATATTCGCTATCAGCCATTCTTCACCCTTGTCCCACCATTTCAGTGATAGTAGTTTTTTTATTGTGTCATCTCCAAATCTCTTACCTATTACTTTAGCCGGCACTCCGCCAACAATTGTATACGGTTCTACATCCTTGGTCACAATAGCTCCCATTGCAACAACTGCACCATCGCCAATTGAAACTCCACCCTTAATTCTTACTCCTTCTCCAATCCAGACATCATTTCCTATATTAACCGCAATTTTATTTTCGACATCTTGATACTCTATTTCGTCAAAATATGATTTATCACAGAATGTTTTCCCACACTGCTTTCCATTCGAATAAAAGATTGGTGCTGTCGATAAATAGTGTATTGGATGCATTGCTTCAATCGTTCTAACGTCAGGGGATATTGAGCAATACTTTCCGATGGCAGCGTTTAACCGACAATTTTCTCCTATATATGAGCAATCTCCTATTTTCCCATACAGCCACGTCCTTTTGCCAATCTTCACATATTCTCCAATGTATGTATGTGGTTTAATCTTTGTAGACAATGAGAGTCTTACTTTTTTATTCGTTAATTTTAGAAAAAGGGCATATAGAAAATAATATGTACTTCTTAGTATTTCCACTTTTATCCTCGCCTTCGCATTTAAAAGTCGCTTCAGATCTTGTCGCTAAAAAACGTATATCCTCTGCGCCTCATGATGGTCTTTGAGAGATTGAACAGCGGCTTCGGAAGCCACTCACGAAGCCACGTCCGGAATTCAAGCATCCATTCATCTTTAACTCGCATATCCTCTCGGTCACCTTTATAAATAGGATTCCTATCGAAATACTTGCGTGCCTTCGTCAGCACCTTTCCCTTACGAATCACGTCAAGAATAGGGAATTCCCCGCGTCGGCTATCTGCGCAACGGGCATTCAGCTGTCGTGCCATATTCGTCAACGCAACCTCATACTGCCAGGCATTCAGCGTTTTTGTCAGTGTCTTTTCCATGAAATCCTTACGCCAGATGCCCGCATACAGACTGACAATGTAATCGCCTGCATGATTGTCCAGCAGAAAAATACCCGGTTCCAATTCCTCAGCTTTTCTGTTTCTCAGACTCTTCATGGTCATAACAAACAGACGCAGATAATCAATCTGATGCTTATCCATGATCTGAATATCTTCGTTGACCGCCTGAGTCGAAATCCTTTCCGTCAGGAAATAGTCATCCAAGGTAAAGAGAACATACTCTGTCTTAATCAGCGGCATCACTGCTCTCAGACGTTCCGTTATTTCCGTGCCTTCGCCTGCTGCCACCACTGTTACATTTTCAAAAGTACGATCAGTGGGTTTATCGGTTACTAAAAACGTCTCCACGTTTCGGTCTGCCCAATTCTGATTCAAAAGCAAAACATGTGCATCCCACAAATCCGAAAACTTGTCGCACGTCGAAATAATAATTGAAAAGTTGTTCTCCATCACCATGTACCCTCTGCCACTTATTTCATATGTTGGATTGCCTTTGCAACCACATTTTCTGAGGTCTTGCAGCTAGCCTGCAGATTATGATGCTCTCTTGTCATCACAATCGCCTGTTCGTAGTATTTCTTTTGAAGTTCCTGATTAGAAATCAGCTGTGCAATCGAATCCACCAATTTAGCTTTATCCGTACAAACCATTGCCGCATCCGTTGATTGCATATACTCAATGATGCCACTTTCTAGCGAGCCATATGTTAGAATAGATGCACCACTCGCCAATGCGTCCGCTGCCTTCGTAGAGAGTGAATACCGTGAAAGGTTGATGTCCTTTTCCTCAAATCCCTCTACAATAACAGTTATGTCGCTTTCTGCCATGCGCTTTTGAACCTGCGTGTACGGCACAGAACCCATATATTTGACATTTTTATTGTCCTTGAATACAGAATAGACCTGCTCGTCCTTTTCGTTGGAATAAACCTCCAGCATATATTCTGGATTGATTTTCCCAAGGGCGTAGCCAATATCGTTCAGGGAGTTGTTGCGTCCCATACCGATATTTCCGAAGTAAGTAATAACCGGGCAATCTTTGTTAATCACGCTGAAAGGTTTACGCTGAACCGTAGAAGTCAAATAAACCGTTTCACCGTCCAGTCCAAATTCCGAATTATACTTATCCCGAATCTTGTCGCTGATGTAAATCGCACTACCCGGCCAAGCCAGAACCTTGTCAATCAATTTCTTGTAGGTCGATTTATAAAGGTGATAGATCGGATTCAGCGTCTTTTCCACATTGAAATAATAGTCATCGCCAATGCAGGAGACAATTGGCACGTTATATCTCTTGGCGACATACATTGCAATCTGCGGGATAAAATAGTCATCCGAAAAAGCCAGAAACACGCATTCTGGCCTGAAGTCATCCAGCCAATTGTTTAGCTTCTCCGTGCACCAGAATCTCTTACGCCAGAGGATTCCCCTGAGCAAATGCGTAAGGGGCGTATGCTTTCCACCAAACTTGTAGGCAGCTTCTGCTTTTGCATTTCCGAGTTCCAAATCATTATCTTTCCACTCGGTGTCAAGCTCATCATAATGATAAATCACTCCAGTATCGACTTTCTTCCCCATCCACCGCTGCAACACACGGTGATCCGTAATTTGGAAAAGCGTCTCGCAATGCCCCTTGCACGGCTTCTTTGTATTGGAGAATATCTGTGCAATATTCTCTTTCTCCCAATAGTGAAAGTACGCATCAAAAGCGCGTGACGTTGATTTTGTGTTATATGGAACCGTTCCTACGATCAGCACTCTCGGATGCATATCATTTCTCCTTTGAACTTTTATCGAATATTTAATACTTTCTTGAGTACGGCATTTTGATCGAGCAGACGGATAAATACTGCACACAGCCCTACTGTCAGGGCGAAGTTTCCGGCAGTCAGTAAATACCCTTCAATACTGCTAAATTGGATTGCAACACTGCTTTTGAAGATATTGAGAAGCAGACCGTGCATCATGTAAATTTCCAAGCTTTGTTTTCCTGCCCAAAGGAAAAACTCACTTACTTTTTCTTTCCGGTTAATACAAAGCTCAGCACGGTATTTGGGTTCATCATTAGTATTGCCATCACAGTAAGTACTACCGTAATCACATAGTTGACCAGAACCAAGCTCAGCCCCACCGGACTGTACAGAATCAGTACTTTGTCCGACTTGATCAAGCTGAGAAGCAGATAGTGTGTGAGATACACTTCCAACGAGTGCTCTCCGACCCATGCAAGAGTCCCCCCCGATTTTACTGGAGAAGATTCCCCTACAGAGACCACATACTGCAATACACCCAGCCAACGATGTTGCCGCACGCAAGATAATCGCAAAGCCGCCATCCGACATCTCATAAAGCGGAAATCTAAGAATAATGAACAGCCACACCGCAAAGCAGATTGCGACTATACTATCAATCATCTTTTTGCCTGTATCGGATTCCTTCATTCTGTCATCAAACTGACCATACAAGAACCCTGCATAGTAGAAAGGCATATAATAGAGCGTCAATTTGATTGCAAAGAACGAAAGCCCTAAAATTGCGCCAATTCCCACCAGCAGAACCATTCCCACTAAGTAGCACCCCAAAAGTACGATCTGCTTCTTCAGCAGGTTTTCTTTACTCACCCGCTCTGCAATGAAAGAGGCAATGCCAAAAATCATGCTAATCGTCCAAATCGTTGCAAGGAACCAATAACCTGAATCCATATTCCACAGGAGATGCTTAACGTTTAGGAAGCCATCCTCTCCAAAAATGATACCTCTAACTAAAAAACTCCATACAGCCCACGGTAGCATATAAGCAACCGTTCTACGCTTCACATATTTCCACAGCCCCTTACCATCAGAGATTGGGCGGCTATATTTCGTTACAAATCCACTGATCAAGATGAATAACGGCATTTGCAATGACCAGATGATGTTGAAAAGAAAACTCTTCTGCGAATCAACGGTACATCCAGTCATGGTATGCCCCAAAACAACCAGAAGCATCGCAATGCCACGCATAATGTCAACAAACTGATTTCTGTTGTCTATCTTAGCCTGCATCTCTTAATACCCTTTCAAACATAAACTTCCGCAGCCAGTTGGGAGCCAGCGCCGACCCGCTGCGGATTACGCAACTTTTAATGTACTGACCATTTCCAATAAAGCCTTGCTGTTTCATAAATTTGAACAGTCTTGCCTGCGTCTTGGCATATTTCCAACCGGCCCGCCGTTTATACATATCCGAGCCGGCTCGCATGTGGAGCAGCGGCGCTTGAATGTTGTACCCATGATATCCTGCCATCAGCATCCTTAGCCAAAGGTAATAGTCCTCCAGTAAGTAGAAATCTTGATAGGAGCCAACTGCTTTGACTGCGGACTTCTTATACATCACGCAGGGGTGATTAAACGGATTCCGCTTCTTTGCAAACTCTATAATTTCCACATTCGTCTCCGGCGGCACTCGCCTCGTATCAACCGTGTTCGGATCAGTGGTAAACTCCTCCACGATGCCGGAGCAAATGCTCACCTCCGAATGTGTGTTAAACACAGCAATCTGTTTTTCACATCGATCCGGATAAGCGATGTCATCGCTGTCCATCCGGGCAACCAACTCATTTTTGCAATGCTTGATTCCCTCATTCAGCGCATTGCCAAGTCCCCCGTTTTTCGCAAGTCGGACAACATTTAATGTGTCACCCATCTCCTGCTGCTTTGTAGCAATCACGCCATCTAGCTGTTCGTTCAGCGGTCCATCACATACCAGCACGAAATCATTTGTGGATAGCGTCTGCGCTTGTATGCTCTCTATTGCCTGCTTCAGATACTCCGGCTTCTCTTTGTGATAAACCGACATAAGAACGGAGTATTCTCTGTATTCCACAACACTCATACTTCCTCTCCGCATATCAAAGATTACAGCCCAAACTCATCTCAAAGAGTCTGAGCCGTTTTTCTTATAAAGCGCTACTAATCGTCCTCAGCAGTGTGAGTCACACTGCCGCTATGTCTTGTACCGAAGCAATGAACGTTTCTGCGACAAATTCACGCTACGGTAACCGCTGTCTTTAGTCCGGATAGCACCCTCGCTCGTTACGGTAGCCCCTGCCTTTATTCCAGGTTCCACTCATCCACGCTACGGTAGCTTCCTTGCTTATGCCGGATTCCCACACACAAATGAGCATCTCTGCGACCATGTGTTTATCACCATCTTGCTCACATCTGCCTTGTTATCTCCAAGACCGGGATGAAATTGCAGATGATGTTATCATCTCTCAGCCCCGAAACCGCTATGTGAAAGTCACCGTAATCTCGGTACACCCCCTCACGGTGCAATCAGACATAAACCCACGAGCTACCGTCGCATCCATAAAAGTGCTTTTTCGGGGCATAAACGCCTCAATTCAACCTCATTTTGCCCTCTCTCACGCCCATGGTCTCGGCATTTTGTACTATCATGCGTGCTACATCGCCCCTGTATAGGGCATTTTGCCGGTTTCTTACTACGACGCTACTGTAAGAGCTGCATTTATGCCCGATTCCACTCTGGATTTTCTTCCAATTTTCAGCAGCTTAAAATGTACGAAAACGTCGATATTTAGCGGTTTTCTCCACTCATTGCAGTGGTTTGACCCTCGGAAATCCCCTCGGTGCTTTCAGGCATAAACAGGATCTTCACGGTCGCCAGCATGATTTTCAAATCTTCGATCAGGCTGGGATGTGCAATATACATCAGATCCATCTGCAGCTTATCGTAGGGGGTGGTGTTGTACTTGCCGTACACCTGTGCATAGCCGGTCAAACCTGCTTTGGCCTGCAAGCGCAGCGCAAACTCCGGCATTTCCTCGCAGTACTGTGCAGCGATTTCCGGGCGCTCCGGACGAGGGCCAACAACGGACAGATCACCCTTCAGGATGTTCAGCAACTGGGGCAGCTCGTCCAGACGGCAAGCGCGAATGATATGACCGACCTTTGTAATACGGTCATCCTTGTCGCCGGTGGAAAGACGTGCCACACCGTCCTTTTCTGCATCCACGCGCATGGAGCGGAACTTCAGAATCTCGAACTGCTTACCATCTTTGGTCAGGCGCACCTGCTTGTAGAAGGCGGGACCACCATCGGATTTGACCGCAATGGCCGTAATCAAAAGCACCGGACTCAGAATCACCAGAGCCACCAGCGAGATCACAATGTCCATCGCGCGCTTAACGAACAAGAATTCCGGGCTTGCCATGTAACGACCGACGCGCAGCATCGGCAGATGAAACATATGCATCGGCCATGCGCCGCTCATGATAACATCGCCAACGCGGGGGATGACAAACATATTGATGCCCTTCCCTACGCAGTGCTTCAGGATAATGTTTCGTTCATGGCTGTGAACACCACTGACAAAAACAGTCTCCATGCCGTCCAGAATGCTCAGGTTTTCCAGGCACTCCGACACGCTCAAAGTGACCTGCACATCGTATTTCTGGCTCAGGCCATACTCGTTGATGAGCTTTTCCATACCGTGTCGCACATCGTAGACCACCGCGGTCTTCTGCGGCGGGAAGGTCTTGTAGTACCATTTATGTGCGCAGGATGCCCAGATTGCGGCCATCACCAGCTGTCCCACAATTGCCGCAATACCAAGCAGCAGATTACAGAGCTTTGCCGACATCAGGCAGATCACGATGTACAAAATGCCATCGGTTGCCATCGCGCCAAGGATCTGGCCGTACACCAGTTCCGAGACCCGTTGCATCGACATCCAGAACGCATCGTAGATTTTACCGAGTGCAATGTACAAGATAAAAAACAGGCCTAGAATCGCCAGATGACCCTTCCAAGCCATCGTTGCATAGGTCTGGTGCGAGTAGTACAGGAACCAGCAAGCCGCAAACGGTAGCTCGATCATCAGAACATTCAGGATCTTCACGACCCTCAACATCACATCATGCTGAAACTTTGACATAATCCTCTCCAATAACTCCTTTAGATTTTCTTTTTACGACTCACGTAACTTCTCCGACCCAAATTGCAGCAAGTGCTTTGGATCGCGCTATCAACTACACAAACCGATATCTTCCCCCGTTTTGTGGTTAGCTGAAACATTCAGTTTTTCGCTTTCCCTATGAGGTCCTTGTGCCAACTCCAACCGACGCGGTCTCGAATCCGCTTTCTCCCACCGCATCCCGATGGCATCCAGCTTTGCAATACGCTCCTCTGTCAGAACAGCACCGCTTTTTTCAGGATTCTGGCGGGTGTACCGCTGCCGCTTGACCCAATTTCCAAGGTTGTAACCGCCCGGTGACACATATTCTGCCGGGACGTTCAGGTCGCCGTGGGCATCAAAGTAGCGCCTTGCTTCCTGATATTCTTCGTTCCACTGGCGGTCATTGCGGTTGCCCCAGTACATTCCGATTCTGTTCAGCCGCTCGACTTGTTCGTCCGTCAGCTTTCCTTTCGGGTACGCCCATTGCTGGCTTGCGACCCACTGTCCCAGTCGCTGTCGCATAGAAACGCGGGATATTCAGGTTACCGTTTTCCTCGTAATAGGCCGCAGCCAGCACATATGCCTTTTCCCACTTGGCATCAAAAACGCTCCACACCATGTCAATCTCATCAAGCTGTGCGATGCGTTCTTCCTTCAAGCGGCCATTCAGCTTTTGCTGCCGGGTCTTAAGAATCCACTGTCCCAAAGGGTAGCCGTCCGGGTCGGTGTATTTGCCGGGCACCATCAGGTTTCCGTAGGTGTCGTGGTATTTCTTTGCGACCTCAAATC
>OLSX01001130.1_pt1 | contig 26065 bp, 22 predicted proteins | sample 1673141 | NCBI WGS metagenome assembly OLSX01 (sample SAMEA3136759, study PRJEB25190) | human gut metagenome | biome: human gut; feature: human-associated habitat; material: faeces | place: Austria | collected 2013
GATGATCTTTTCATTTATTCTATTTCTTGAATTCACCATTTTGCTAATATAGCCTTTAAGAAAATGAAAATTATGTGATAAGAAAAGACAGGAAATTCTGAAATGTTTTATGTAAAAAGTGTGAAAGCATATAAATATACGGAAATATATTCGTGTAAAACATTGAAATGTAGATGAGATATAGTAAAATCAAAGCATAAGGAGGCCAATTAATATGACAACAAATAAAGTAGTAACTAAAAAAACACTTGCTGATGATCTCGCAGCTAAATTTGGATGGACAAAGAAGGATGCTGCAGAAGCAGTGAATTATGTATTTGATGAAATTACAGCAGTCGTAGCTGATGGTGGAGAAGCATCCATTAACGGCTTTGGTAAATTTGAGAGAGTTAGCAAGAAGGCTAGAACTGGTCTAAACCCATCTACTGGTGAAAAGATTACAATTCCTGCTTCTGAATCTCCAAAGTTTAAAGCATCTAAGACATTTAAAGACGCTGTGAATAAGTAATATAATGCAAAAGATCTCAGGATCCTTTTTTGGATCAAAAAAAGGAGATTTCTCTCCTTTTAGTGTTTTTTAGGCAATGTAGACTTTCTTCATGACAACTTTGTGTAAAGGCTTGTCACGGAAATCTGTTTTTTCATGAGCAATCTGATCAACAACATCCATGCCTTCTACAACTTTACCGAATGCTGCGTAGTTGCCATCTAGATGTGGTGCATCTGCATGCATGATAAAGAACTGGGAAGAAGCTGAGTCAGGATCCATTGCACGTGCCATAGATATTACACCACGTGTATGTTTGAGAGGATTGTTGATACCATTGCTTGCGAATTCACCCTTGATATTTTCTTTGGAGCCTCCAGTTCCATTTCCAGCTGGATCTCCTCCTTGGATCATGAATCCAGGGATGATTCTATGAAATGTCAATCCATCATAGAAGCCTTCTTTTACAAGCTTTTCAAAATTAGCAACAGTAATAGGCGCTGCTGTTGGATCTAATTCAATTTTGATCATAGATCCGTTATCCATTTCAATAATAACCATTTTTATTCTCCTTTATTTAAATGCCAGATATCTTTATTATAATCTCTAATTGTTCTATCTGAAGAGAAGAAGCCTGCTTTTGCGATATTTACTAGAGATTTTCTTTTCCACCTGTCACGGTTTTCGTAATCTTGCAGCATTGTTTCTTTGACTCTGCAGTAATCTTCCAAATCAAGAAGTGTCATGAACCAGTCTTTATTGATGAGGTTATCTTGCAGATCTGTCAGCATTTTCTTATCTCCAAGCTTGAGAATTTCTTTGCTTGTGATGAAATCTACAGCTTCTTTGATCAATGCAGAACCATTGTAGTATTCAGATGCATGATAGCTGGATGTGTTATAGAGTGTGATGACATCATCTGAGAGTTTTCCAAATGTATAGATATTTTCTTCTCCAACGAGATCTTTGATTTCAACATTTGCTCCATCTAATGTGCCGAGTGTCAGTGCACCGTTTAACATGAATTTCATGTTGCCTGTACCTGAAGCTTCTTTGGAAGCAAGGGAAATCTGTTCAGAAATATCTGCTGCTGGAATCGCAATTTCAGATTTTGAAACGTTATAGTTTTCAATCATAACAACCTTGAGGTATTTGCTGACTTCTGGATCGTTATTGATCAATTCTTGCAGGCAAAGAATCAAGTGAATAACACATTTTGCCTGATAGTATGCTGGAGCAGCTTTTCCACCGAATACAACTGTGAGTGGACGTGCAGGTGTTTCTCCATTCTTGATGGATAGATATTTATGAATAAGCCATAAAGCATTCATTTGCTGACGCTTGTATTCATGCATTCTTTTTACTTGAATATCAACAATGGAGTTTGGATCAATGTCAATATTCTGTGTTTTCTTGATCATCTTGGCAAAACGAACTTTGTTGTTGTATTTGATCTGTTCTGCTTTGCTTAGGAATTCTTCATCATCATAGTGAGAAAGCAATGTTTCTAGCTTGCTTTCATCTTCTCTCCATTCATTTCCGATTGTTTCATCTAATAAATGAGCAAGTTCTGGATTGCAGTGCATGATCCATCTACGGAATGTAATTCCGTTTGTTTTATTATTGAATTTGTCAGAATAGATGTCATAGAATGGCTTGAGTTCCTGATGCTTTAAGATTTCTGTGTGTAATGCGGCAACACCATTAATGGAATGTGAGAAATGCATATCCATCTTTGCCATGTGTACACGGTTCTCACTATCCATAATACTTAGTTCTTTATCGTCGTGGAATGCAACGTTAACGACATAATCTAAGCCTTCAATAACAGGCATGAGTTGAGGAACAACTTCCAGCAGATAATCTTGTGGCCACTTTTCTAGTGCTTCCGCAAGAATTGTGTGGTTTGTATATGCACAAGTATTGGAAACAATATTTGCGGCAGTCTTCATTGGAATGCCCTCTAGAATCAATAAACGAATCAATTCAGGAATGACCATGGAAGGATGTGTATCGTTGATCTGGATTGCAACATGCTTGTCAAGAGCCTTGAGATCATGTCCTTTTTCTTTTTCTTCCTTTAGAATGAGCTGTGCAGCATTTGATACCATGAAGTACTGCTGATAAATTCTTAGCTTTCTGCCAGCATCATCACTGTCATCTGGATATAAGAATAATGTCAGGTTTTTAGCAATATCTGTTTTATCAAAATTGATGGAATCAGTAATGATAGAAGAATCTACTGTATCTAGATCGAATAGATGTAATGTGTTTTTGTTTCCGTGATAGCCAATAACATCTAGATCATACATATGAGAATAGTAAGTTTTTCCAGCGAGTTCTACTGGGAAAGATACTTTTGTATCACGCAGCATATTTTTGCCTTTTAGCCATTCATCTGGAATTTCATATTGCTTATTGTCTTTGAATTGCTGGCGGAATAAACCATAGTGATAGTTCAGACCGACACCATCTCCACTTAGATTTAATGTTGCGATAGAATCCAGGAAACATGCGGCGAGTCTGCCTAAACCACCATTTCCTAAAGATGGTTCATTTTCCATTTCTTCTACATCTGCAATAGATTTGCCGTTGTTTTCTAAAAGCTGAGCAATATCGTCATAAATACCTAGATTGATTAAATTTTTGCCTAGCTGTTTTCCGATTAAAAATTCTGCGGAAATGTAATAGAGCTTTTTGTCTCCTTCACAACGAGAAAGAGTTTTAGCTTTCTTTTTTACTAATTCATTGATTGCGTTGTAAAGCTGAAGATTTGTTGCTTCTTTGATATCTTTCTTTAATATCAATTTCAGTTCGTTTTCTAGTTTCATTTCTTCTCCTTTGTGGGCAATATGTCCCTGAATTACGAAATAACGCTAAAAGTATACATTGAACTTTGCATAAATATCAACTTTGAAAACGCTTTGATATTGTAGAAATTCAAATAATAAAACGATACACTGTTAATTAAGAAAAGGGTTGTTGTATGAGAAAAGCAGGAATTTTAATGCCAGTGAGCGCACTTCCTTCAAGAAATGGATGTGGTTCATTCGGGCAAGAAGCAAAACATTTTATTGATTTAACACATCAGGCTGGATTGAAAATCTGGCAAATTCTTCCACTGAATCCAGTGAGTGATGATAATTCTCCATATTCATGTTATTTCTCTTATGCAATTGATGATATTTATATTTCTTTAGATCGATTGCATGAAAAAGGTTTGATCCAACGCGTACCTTCTTTTCATAGAAGAAAAAAGAAAATTGATTATCATGCAATTCGTAAATTCAGGGAACCATATTTAAGGGAAGCATTTCGGAATTTTAAACAGGATCATAACTTTGCGGTATTCGCATACCAGGAATGGGTAAAGAATTATGCAATATTTAGAACATTCAGAAAAGTAAATGATGGAAAATGCTGGAATGAATGGGAAGATGAAATGAAATGGCAGCCTGAAAGAGGGCAGGTAGATTTGAAGAAATATGAAGATGAAATCTTCTATCAGCTGTTTCTTCAATATGAAGCATTTTTACAATGGAAAGACATAAAACAATATGCAAATGATCTGGATATTGAAATCATGGGAGATATTCCTTTCTATGTTGGTCTGGATTCTTCAGATGTATGGAGTTCAAAAGAAAATTTCTTGTTAGATGAAGATGGCAAACCATCATTTATTGCTGGTGTACCGCCAGATTATTTCAGTGCAACGGGTCAAAGATGGGGGAATCCGATCTATGACTGGGAACATATGAAAGAAAATGAGTTCTCTTTCTGGATGGAGCGTCTAGCATATACAGAGAGATTGTTTGATATTATCCGAGTAGATCATTTTAGGGCATTTGATACATACTGGAAAATCAATGCAAGCTGTCCAACTGCAGTGGATGGAGAGTGGGTAGAAGCACCTGGATATGATTTATTTCGTCTATTGAAAGAAAAAGATCCAGATATGGAAATCGTTGCGGAAGATCTTGGGTATTTGAGACAGGAAGTATTGGATTTAAGAGATCATTTTAACTTTAGAGGTATGCGTGTCATTCAATTCTCATGGAATTCTGATGGTATGGGAGAAGACCGTGAACATTTAACGATTTATACAGGGACACATGATAATGAAACAATGGATACCTGGTATCGTCATTTCAACAATCATGATAGAAGACGTATGCGAGATTGTCTGAAGAAAATGGGATATGTTGAAAAGAGCTTTGATTCTAATGTGATTCAGTATACATTGGATTCTAATGCAGATATCGCAATTATTCCGATGTGTGACTGGCTGCATCAAAATAAAGAAGGCAGGATCAATACTCCAGGAACAGTATCAAAGAATAACTGGACATATCGACTGGCAGATTTTAGCCAATATCAAAGTGTGATTAAAGATATTGAAAAGAAAGTCAAGAAAGCAAAACGATAAGACGAAGTCGTCTTATTGTTTTTTTTAAGAAATATCATTGATTTATACGTGCTATAATATCCGGGTGTCTGGAGGAAATGATATATGGATTTATTTCTCAATATTCTAAAATCCGTTTTATATGGAATTGTTCAAGGGATTACAGAATGGCTGCCTATTAGTTCTACAGGACATTTGATCTTGATGAGAACATTTATGCCATTGAATGTATATATGGATGCGGTAAGCAATCAGAACTTCTGGGATATGTATAAAGTTGTCATTCAGTTTGGCAGTATCTTAGCAGTATTATTGCTTTACTTTAAAAAATTGAATCCATTTAATCCTAGATTGAAGCCAGCAAGAAAAAGAAGTATTTATCGTCTTTGGATTATGATCATTATTGCTTGCGTTCCTGCAGGGATTGCGGGTATTCTGCTGGATGATTTAATTGATAATGTATTAAGTGCATCTTATGTGATTGCAATTACTCTCATTCTCTATGGTATTCTCTTCATTGTGATGGAAAGCAGGGAACATCAATATACAGTAGAAACAGTAAAAGATATCACACCAAAGACAGCGTTTGGGGTTGGAATGTTCCAGATGCTTGCTTTGATTCCTGGTACATCTAGATCTGGTGCAACGATTCTTGGGGCAACACTGCTTGGATTTAATCGTAGTACAGCGACAGAGTTTTCATTCTTTATGGCAATTCCAGTTATGTTTGGTGCATCTTTGTTGAAGATTATCAAGGCACATATTGAAGTGACAGTGGCAAGTATTTCTGTATTGCTTGTTGGATGTATTGTATCTTTTGTTGTATCTGTATTCGCAATTCGTTATTTGATGCAGTATATTCGTAAACATGACTTTAAAGTGTTTGGTGTATATCGAATTATCTTAGGTGTGATCGTATTGTTGTTTTACATGCTGAATGTAATTCAATAAAGAAATGAAAAAGTTTTCATAAAGAAAATGTAATATTTATAATTTTTCATTAATTCCTTATTGCATTCATTTCTAGAAAGTGTAAACTAGTAACCATAAAAGCAACGAAGAGAAGAGTAACCAGGTTGGAACTTCAAAAGAGAGTCCCTGTATGCTGAGAGGGGATAAGGAAAGGTTTGGTGAACATGGTCTTGGAGCTGCGTGATCGATAGTGTAGATCACGACGGGGTGTCCCGTTACAGACATAGAGTATATCTGATGATATTCAGCGTACTTGAAGAGGAAATGATCGTGAGGTCATTTTAAAGTAAGGTGGTACAGCGTAATACTACGCCCTTATCTAAGGGGCGTAGTTTTTTGTTTCTAGAGCATGAAAGAATCACCCCGTCCTACTTCAAGCATTACAAGAAAACGGAGGAAAAGAAAAATGAAAAACGCAATCAGAACAATCGCAACAGCAGCATTAGCATTCGCATTAGTTGGCTGCTCATCCACATCTACAGGTTCCACATCTACAAAAACATCCGGTGAAGACAAGACAATCAAAGTTGGTGCGACTGCAGTACCACATGCTGAAATCTTGAATAATGTCGTAAAAGATGTTCTCGCAAAAGATGGCTGGACATTAGAAGTAACAGAATTTACAGATTACGTTACACCAAATACAGCTTTGGAAGAAGGTTCTCTTGATGCGAACTACTTCCAGACACTAGGCTACATGGACGATCAGAATACTTCTAAGGGTCTTCATCTGGCTGCTGCAGTTGGTGTTCATATTGAACCAATGGGTATCTATTCTGCAACAGTAACAGATATCAAGGATCTCAAGGATGGCGCAACAATCTCCTTGCCAAATGATGCAGATAACTTAGATAGAGGCTTAAGAGTACTTGTTCAGGCTGGTTTATTAGAAGATCCAGGAACAGATGAATATGTAACTGAAACAACATTCAATGGAAATAAGGAACTCAACCCTCATAACTATGATATTCAGCCAGTGGAAGCTGCACAGGTTCCATTAACACTTGAAGATGTTGATGCAGTAGTTGCAAATGGTAACTATGCATTAGAAGCTGATCTTCCAAGCAAGCACCCAGCAATCTATGTTGAACAGTTTGACCAGGAAACAAGTGTAAAGAGAACAAACTATGTTGTTGTAAAAGATGATAATCTTGATACTGAAAAGACAAAAGCACTTGTAAAGGCTATTACATCTGATGAAGTAAAGTCATATATTGAAGATACATATAAGGGATCTGTGATTGCTTCCTTCATTGATACAGAAGGCAATCCAGTAGACTAATCAAAAAAATTATAACAGTACAATCAGTAATATTCAGAGGGGAGACCCTCTGAATATTCGCGTAAATAGACAGGAGCGTAGAGATGATAAATCTTGTAAATGTAAGAAAGAGTTTTGGAGAACTTAAAGTATTAAAGGATATTAATCTCCAGATTCATGAAAAAGAAATCTATGGAATCATTGGACAGAGTGGTGCTGGTAAATCGACATTGCTTCGCTGTATCAATGGATTGGAAACATATGATAGTGGTACGATCACAGTAGATGGTACTGCAGTTGATGTAAATGATAAGAAGCAGTTACGCCAGCTGAGAAAAGATATGGGTATGATTTTCCAGAACTTCAATCTTCTTTCTAGATTGGATGTATATGACAATGTTGCATTGCCGCTTCGCTTCTGGAATGAAAATCCAAATACAGAAGAAAATAAAAAGAAAATTGAACATTTAATTGAACTTGTTGGCTTGAAAGATAAAATGCATGAACGTCCAGAAAATCTGTCTGGTGGTCAGAAACAGAGAGTTGCGATTGCTAGAGCACTTGTGAATGATCCTAAAATCTTGCTTTGTGATGAAGCTACAAGTGCATTGGATCCTAGAATCACACATGGAATTCTTGAACTTTTAAAGCAGATCAATGAAGAGCTTGGTATCACAATCGTTGTGGTTACACACCAGATGGAAGTTGTAAAACAGATTTGTCAAAGAGTAGCTTTCTTAAAGCATGGTGTTGTTTTAGCAGAGGGTAAACCAGAAGAATTGTTCGTGAAACCAACAGAAGATGTGAAGAAGTTCCTGGGTGAAGAAGGCCAGGTATTGCCAAAAGAGGGTGTGAATGTGCAGCTGTTCTTTACAGATGATTCTTCTGATGAACCAGTTATTACAGAAATGGCAAGAGAATTAGGCATTGATTTCTCTATCTGCTGGGCAAAACTAGAAGAGTTTAGAGAAAATGTATTTGGTTCTTTAATCTTGAATATTCAAGAAAAAGATAAAGAGCGTGTATTTAAGTTCTTGGAAAGTAAGAATGTTACTTGGGAGGTACTATGAGTATGTTAGATGTAATCTTAAAAGGAACATGGCAGACATTATACATGGTATTCTTCTCAACTTTAATTGCGGTTGTATTAGGCTTTATTCCTGCGGTAGTGTTAACGTTAACAGCAGAAGATGGTTTGAAACCAAATCGTATTGTGTATGGGATTCTGGATGTGATTGTGAATGTATTCCGTTCATTTCCGTTCATTATCTTAATGGTAATTGTAATTCCAGTGACGCGTGTAATTGCTGGCAAATCTATTGGTACAACTGCAGCAATCGTTCCATTAACAATTTACGCAATTCCTTTTATTGCACGTGTATTTGAAAATGCATTGCGAGAAACAGATGCGGGTGTGATTGAAGCAGCAAAATCATTTGGTGCTACGGATTTGCAAATTATTACAAAGGTATATTTTAAAGAATCTGTACCTAGACTATTAAATGGTATTGTTTTATTGATTATCAATATGGTTGGTGCGAGTGCAATGGCTGGTACACTTGGTGGTGGCGGTCTTGGTGATATCGCTATCCGAAAAGGATATCAGGCATATGATATTAGTTACCTTGTAGTGACGTCCATTGTATTGATTGTCATTGTTCAGCTTGTACAGGGTATTGGTAACGTTATTTACAAAAAGAAGGCTTAATTTTTTGAAAAAAATTCTTGCATCACGTAAATGATGGGTGTAATATTTTCACGTCATAGAGGACATTAAAAAAAACGACGCTATGTGTCGCTGGATTTATTGCCCTCTTTTTTATTTTTAATGGAGGTTTTATGAAACATATATTCGTTACTGGTGGTGTTGTGTCTGGGCTTGGAAAGGGTATTACAGCTGCTTCTTTGGGAAGACTTTTAAAGCAGAGAGGATTTCGTGTCATTTCTCAAAAATTAGATCCATATATGAATGTGGATCCTGGAACAATGTCTCCATATCAGCATGGTGAAGTGTTTGTAACAGACGATGGTGCAGAAACAGATTTGGATCTTGGACATTATGAAAGATTTATTGATGAAAATTTGAATAAATTCTCTAATTTAACTTCTGGAAAAGCATACTGGAATGTTTTATGCAAGGAAAGAAGAGGGGAATATCTTGGGGAAACTGTGCAGATCATTCCACATATCACAAATGAAATTAAAAGATTTATCTATAATGTTGGAGAACATGCAAATGCAGATATTGTCATTACAGAAATTGGTGGAACGGTTGGTGATATTGAATCACAGCCATTTCTAGAAGCAATTCGTCAGATTTCTATTGAACACCCTGAAGACTGCTGCTTTATTCATGTTACATTGGTTCCATATATTTCTGGATCCAATGAATATAAATCAAAACCAACACAGCATTCTGTAAAAGAATTACAGAATATGGGTGTCAGACCAAATATCATTATTCCTAGATGTGATGGAAAATTGCCACAGTCTGTAAAAGAAAAGATTTCTTTATTCTGTAATGTAAAACAGGATTGTGTAATTGAAAATACAACAGTTGCGGATTTGTATGAAGCTCCTGTGATGCTTGAAAAGCAGAATTTTTCAGCGATTGTATGCAGAGAATTAAATCTTGAAGCGGGAAGTATTGATTTGAGTGAGTGGAATATAATGCTGGAACGTATTTATTCAGCCAAGGATGATGTGAATATTGCTTTGGTTGGTAAATATGTAGCTTTGCATGATGCCTATTTATCAGTTGTGGAGTCTTTGAAGCATGGTGGATATGAAACTGGTGCAAGAGTACATATCAAATGGGTGGAATCAGAAGATATTACGGAAGAATCTGCAGGTGCAATTTTTAGAGATGTACAGGGAATCATTGTTCCTGGTGGATTTGGTGATCGTGGTATTGAAGGTATGATTGAAGCTTGTAAATATGCTAGAGAACATAATATTCCTTATTTTGGAATCTGTCTTGGCATGCAGATTGCAACAATTGAATTTGCTAGAAATGTATTGGGATATAAAGATGCGAATTCTAGTGAATTTGACAAGAACTCAACACATAAAGTCATTGATTTTATTCATGGTCAGTCGGATGAAATTGATAAAGGTGGAACAATGCGTTTGGGTGCGTATCCTTGTCACTTACAGAAAGATACAAAATTATCTAAGCTATATGGTGTTTCTGATATTTCTGAAAGACACAGACATAGATATGAGTTTAATAATGAATATTTAGAAGCGTATGAAAAAGCTGGTATGACAATTGCGGGAATCAATCCTGATGCACATTTAGTAGAAGCTGTTGAAAATGATTCTTGTGATTTCTTTGTGGGTGTACAGTTCCATCCTGAGTTTAAGAGCCGTCCAAATAAGGCACATCCTGTATTTAGAGGATTTATTGCAGCTTCTTTAGCAAAAAAATAAGGTAATTTTCTTAAAAATTTAGTATTATAGTTACAAGCGAATTATCGCATTGATAAAATAAGGAGCTATATGGCTGAAGAAATGATTTTAGTACTTGACTTTGGTGGTCAATATAAACAACTGATTGCTCGTAGAGTAAGAGAAAACCATGTATATTGTGAGATCCATCCATATACAATGCCAATTGAGAAAATTAAAGAAATGAATCCAAAGGGAATCATTTTAACAGGTGGACCTGATAGTGTGTATCTTGAAGATTCTTTATCTTATGATCCACAATTATTTGAATTGGGAATTCCAGTATTAGGTATTTGTTATGGTGCACAGCTCATGGCTTATTTGTTGAAGGGGGATGTTCAGACTGCTCCAACAAGTGAATATGGCAGTACAAATGTAACGCTTGAAAATACTTCTAAGTTACTTGGTGACTGGAAGAAGGAATCTATTACATGGATGTCTCATACAGATTACATTGCACGTGTTCCAGAAGGATTCCATGTAACTGCTACAACACCAGTTTGTCCTGTAGCTGGTATGGAAAATACAGAAAAGAATTTATACGCAGTACAGTTCCATCCAGAAGTTGTTCATACAGAAGAAGGAACAAAATTGTTCCATAACTTTGTATATGATATTTGTGGATGTCAGGGTACCTGGAAGATGGATTCTTTTGCGGAAAATGCAATCCAGCAGATTCGTGAAGAAGTTGGCGATGGAAAAGTATTATGTGCATTGAGTGGAGGTGTAGATTCATCTGTATGTGCAGTATTACTTTCTAAGGCAATTGGTAAACAGTTGACATGTGTATTTGTTGATCATGGTTTACTGCGTAAAGATGAAGGTGATGAAGTTGAAAAGGTATTTGGACCAGAAGGACCATATGAATTGAACTTCATTCGTGTTAACGCACAGGATTACTTCTATGAAAAGCTTGCTGGTGTTACAGATCCTGAAACAAAGAGAAAGATCATCGGTGCTGAATTTATCAATGTATTTGAAAAGGAAGCAAAGAAGATTGGTGCAGTAGATTATTTAGCGCAGGGAACAATTTATCCAGACGTTGTTGAATCTGGTATTGGTAAGGGTGCTGTAATTAAGTCTCATCATAACGTTGGTGGTTTACCTGATCATGTTGATTTCAAGGAAATCATTGAACCTTTGAAGGCTTTATTTAAGGATGAAGTTAGACAGGTTGGCCTTGAATTAGGTATTCCTAGAGAATTGGTATATAGACAGCCATTCCCAGGACCTGGTTTAGGTATTCGTATTGTTGGTGAAGTTACTGCTGAAAAGGTTAAGATGGTACAGGAAGCTGATGCTATCTATAGAGAAGAGCTTGAAAAGGCTGGTATCGATATGGGTAAGGGTCAATTCTTTGCCGCATTGACGAATATGAGATCTGTTGGTGTTATGGGTGATCATAGAACATATGATTATGCAGTGGCATTGAGAGGTGTAATTACTTCTGATTTCATGACTGCTACAGCAGCAGATATTCCATTTGAGACATTACAGACATGTATGACACGTATCATTAATGAAGTGAAGGGTGTTAATAGAGTAATGTATGACATTACAAGTAAGCCTCCTGGAACAATTGAGTTTGAATAATATCAAAAGTTGAAAAAGTCCTTTATTCAAGGGCTTTTTTTAATGTCTCAAGTGGCGCTGAAAACGTTTTGAAAACGTATTTTGTATTTGGTGCCTTAACTAAAGGCTTTCATAAGGGTCCAAAATCGTACTTTTCAGTGAAAAACAGGTAAAATTGACCGATTTTAGATAAAAATCAGCTTATTTTTTAGCTTAAATCGCTGAAATTTGGCTAAGCGGTTTGGAGGTGCTTAGAGGTTGTGCAAAAGTATTAAAAAAGCCTTTAAAATAAGGCTTTCATGAGGATTTGCTTAACCAATAAATACTTCTGTTTTACCCTTTTTTCGCATTGCCAAGATGGTTTTGAGGGCCAAAGTAATCATTTCATCGTCTGCATCGTTATCAATTTTAGTTCCATACAAGTTAATGAACCGAATAAGTTCATCTTGTAGGCTTCTGAATACATATGGATTACCATATACGGCTATCTCTTTTCCGAGTAATGAATTGACTATAAAATCTTGTTTTGTAAGTCCGGACATCAGTACTCTTCTATCTAATAGTTCTGCTTCCTCTTTTGACATTCTGAAAGAAATAATTTTATTTCTCAAACGTCCTTTCTGATCTAGATTTTTCTTGCTCATCTTTTTCACCATTTCTTGAAATGTTTAATTTTTTGGCAATCATAAGATCTTTATTAGGAAACATATGTGCGTATCGATAGGTTACTTTAACACTTTCATGTCCAACACGATTTGCGATATCTACAGCACTAAATCCCATTTCAATCAGCATAGATACGTGGGAATGTCTTAAATCATGGACACGTATTCTTTTAACACCGGTTTCTCTGCATCCTCGATCTATTTCATGATGAAGACCAGATTTAGTGATTGTAAAGATACGATCATCAACTTTTAAGTAGGGGAGTCTAGAGATATAATCTTGCATTTCTTCGGCTAGAAAATCAGGAAGTGTTAATACACGATTACTTTTTTTGGTTTTAGGTGTTGTGATAACGTCTTTGCCTTTAATACGCTGATATGATTTGTTAATTCTTAAAGTTTTCTTTTCAAAATCAAAATCTTCAGCTGTTAAGGCAAGCAGTTCACCAAGACGTATGCCACACCAATACAAGATTTCAAATGCATGATAACTTTCTTCTTTATTCATCATTGCTCTAGAGAAAGTAAGATATTCTTCCTTAGTCCAGAACTTCATTTCACCAACTTCTTCTTTACCCATGTTACCGGCAAGTCTAGCAGGATTGCTTTTTAATCCATAAAATCTAACAGCATAATTAAATAAAGCACTGAGTTGATTATGGATCGTTTTAAGATACGTCTGTTTATAGTTGTTATCTTTCATGACTTGATCTTGCCAATGGATAATATCTTTTGGAGTAATTTCATCTAGTTTCATTTCACCAAGATAGGGAACGATATGATGATAAAAGATATTTTGTTTGGTCATCAACGTATTTTCTTTAATACGATATTCCATTGATTCTAGATAGATTTCAACAAAGTTCTTAAATAAGATGTCAGTGCTATCTTTCTTTTTGTCAATGAATAAGGATTCATATCTTTGAGCATCATGTTTTGTTCTAAAACCACGTTTTGTAGTTTGTTTAGCTTTGCCAGTCCAATCTTTATATCTTGTGACAACAAACCAAGTATTTCTTTGCTTATCTCTGTATACGGACATACTTGCTATCCTTTGTTTCATCGTCCTTGCCAAAGAAACGTTCATAGAAATAAGTACTAACAACTCTTCCTTTGATAGTTAGATATCCTTTTTTCTCTAGTTCTTCATTTAGTTGGCAGATATATCTATGTGCATATGAAGTTGATCTCCCCATGATTTCTCCGACTTCTTTTGCTGATAAAAATCTTTTTTCTTGCATAAAACATTTCTCCTTTCAATGATGTTATAGATGATTTTGAAAATACATTCACACATGCAAACCATGTTTATGAAGTGCAAGACTCGTTTTGATTTGATAATCAATCCTTGCCATTTGTCTTTTATCGAGCTTTGTAATTCTTTTTATTAATCGTGATTTATCAATGACTTTGATTTGTTCTAACATGACAATGGATTGGTATTTTAAATCTTTGTTGTAGCGAATTAAATAATGTGTTGGAAGATGTGCTTTGGAATTAACCTTACTAGTTAAACACGCAACAATTGTTGTTGGACTATGTTTATTTCCTAGGTTATTTTGAATCACTAATACAGGTCTTACTCTAGCTTGTTCACTTCCATAGGCATCATTTAAATTGGCTAAATAAATTTCTCCTCGTTTAACTTTCATATTCGAAGCTCTCTTTCTAATATGTAAAACCAGGATTGCTCCTGGTTGATATTTAATAATTAGTATTTATCGTGTTTCCTATTTATCACCTGATTACCCGAAAACAAGGGAATCCTATTCGACAAGATGTTCGCAATTCATCTTTCATTGGAGTCGCACCAACCCATCTTACGCGTGGTCTATCGCTAGAAGTATCATTATCTTATATATTGTCATGGCACAATCAGCATCATTTTTTATCAATCTAAAGTATCATCGCTCGTTAAAAACATCATCGCGCAGTAGTGGAATAGCTCGAATATATAAGTGCTGTATCGAATAGTTGTTATTGAGTTTTCAAAGAGCTATATAAGAGAATATTTTTTCCCTTCACCCTATGAGCCAATTGAAATACTCAATAATTGCACACTTTTCATTATTTTTTAGATTTATATACTTTTTCTAGTTTGGATAGTCTTCTTGATATCGTATATCTAGGAATACCAGTAATTTCGGATATTTCTTTTCCGGTATACCCACGATACATTAAAAAGACAATGAGTTGGACTTTAAATCCAAATTCTTCTAAAGCTTGCGCAAGAGCTATACTATGAATTGAATTCATAAAATCTTCTACTGTTGTTATTTCTGCTGTTGAATTATCGCATACGAATTCAAAAAAATTATCAGATGGTTGTAGCGCATGTTCATAGAATCTACGATCTGAATTGAATATCATGCGATCATAATCATAGATAAGCTTGATTTTGTCTTCTGTCAAACCATTCACTCTCATGAATTTTTCATCCCTTTCTTTCCATTTTTAAATCTGTTTTCTTCACTTCTGTGGTTTTTAAATCTTGTCATTTCATCTTTCTCCTTTTAAACTCACACTTTTGAAGGAAGTAACCCCTTCATATATGAGCCGATGAAAACAACAAAAAATTGCATTATCGAAGAAATTTATAAAGAAATTAGATGAAGAGAATCCCTTCTTCTAATTTGACAATGAAAATAAAAAAACAGATCATCTGTCTGAAATAGAGATCTGTACCAATTCGTTGTATTTTATGAATCTATTCCTTTTCAAAACAAAAAAAGAATGAAGGACTTCGATTTCTTTGCATTAATATTATTAGAACATGTGAAAGTTAGTTCATCAATAACTAATATGAAATAAATGAAAAATAAAAAAATATCACTAAAATGTGATATTTATATTTATGTTTATATCTATTTCCTCTATAATTGAAAATAAAGAAAGAGAGTCTAATCATATGGAAATTAGTTATAATCTATTGTTCAAATTATTAATTGATAAAGGTATGAAGAAAACTGAATTTGCTAAAATAGCAGGACTTACCCCTGGGACATTAGCAAAACTTTCAAAGAATCAAACAGTTTCAATGGATTCTTTAATTAAAATGTGTAAAACATTAAATTGTACATTTGATGATATTGTAGAGATAGTTGGGGAAGAATAAAATGGCGAAGTATAGTGTTAATAATCATTCTGTTGAAAATATTATTTCTTGGATCAATAGTGGCGAAATTGCAATTCCAGAAATGCAAAGACCATTTGTTTGGGAAGCCAGTAAAGTAAGAGATTTGATGGATTCTTTGTATAAAGGTTATCCAGTAGGTTACATAATAATATGGAAAAATCCAGACGTTAAATTAAAAGACGGTACTTTTAGTAATGGTAAAAAAATTGTTATTGATGGACAGCAACGAATTACAGCTCTAACTGCAGCAATCACTGGCCAAGAAGTAGTTAATCAGGAATATAAAAAAATTCCGATTAGAATTTCATTTAATCCACTTGATGAAAAATTTGAAGTTTGTAATCCGGCACTCGAAAAGGACAGTAAATATATCAATGATATATCTGAAGTTTTTAAACCTGATTTCAACTGTTTCAATTTTGCTATACAGTATGGTAGCCAAAATGGTTCAAATCCTTCTGATATTAACAATACCCTTGTTAAGCTGAAAGGAATTTTAGGAAACAGTATAGGTGTTATTGAATTAAATCAAGAATTAGATATTGAAACGGTAACAGATATTTTTATTCGCATTAATTCAAAAGGAACAGTGCTATCTCAAGCTGATTTTGCAATGAGCAAAATATCTTCAAATGAAAAATATGGTGGAGATATTATTCGAAAAACAATTGATTATTTTTGTCATTTAAATCAGAGACCTATGGATTTAGAAGTAATAAAGTCTAATGATCAAGAGTTTGCAAAATTGGATGAATTTAATAAAATTCAATGGATTACCAATAATACAGATGATATATATTCTCCGTCTTATACTGATATTTTACGTGTTGCATTCACTTCACAATTTCATAGAGGAAAATTATCAGATTTAGTGAATTTATTATCTGGAAGAAATTTTGAAACACGTGATTATGAAGAAGAAATTGCGGAAAAATCTTACGATAGATTGCATGATGGTGTGCTGAAATTTGTTAATAAAACAAATTACGATCGTTATATGATGATTTTGAAATCAGCTGGAATTATTGATGCTTCTTTAATCAGATCTGACAATGCTTTAAATTTTGCATATGCACTATTCATCTTGCTTAGAGATAAAGGTGTTCATCCTAACACTATAGAAACAGTAGTTAGAAAATGGCTTGTATTATCAATTCTCACAGGAAGATATTCAGGCTCTCCTGAATCCATGTTTGATTATGATATTAAGCGTTTTAATACAAATGACCCAGAGGAATATTTGAAGAGTGTTGAACTTGGACAATTATCAGATGCCTATTGGGAACATATACTACCTGAAAGATTAAACACTTCCGTTGCAAGTAGTCCATATTTTAAACTATATTTAATGGCTCAGGTGCATTCAGGTGATAAAGGTTTTTTGTCAAGCCAAATTACTGTAGGCGCATTAATTTCTAACCGAGGAGATATTCACCATCTTTTCCCTAAAAAATATTTACAAAGAAATGGTCACAACTCTAGATCTGAATACAATCAAATTGCAAATTATGCGATTACTCAATCTGAAATTAATATTCAAATAAAAGATGATGCACCAAATATTTATATGACAAAAATTCTTGAACAAATAGAATCAAAAAAATCGGTTATTGGTGGAATACTAACTAAAGAACAATTAAATGAATCATTCAAACAAAACTGCATTCCCGACGAATTTGTAAATTACGATGTTAACAATTATTATGAATTTTTAGCCAAAAGAAGATATCTAATGTCACAAAAGATAAGAGATTATTATTTTAGTTTGTAGAATCCTTAATGTTAAAGCTTTGAGATTGGAGAGGATATTAAATGAGCAGTAATTTAGGATATGAAAGTGAAAAAACTTTAGAAGATAATTTAATAAAGCAGTTATGTGCAGATGGATATGAATTTGTTGAAATTAATGATATTGATGATTTGCACTTGAATTTTAGAAAGCAAGTCAATAAACATAATGCCTCAAGGTTAAATGGTCATGAATTGTCTGATAAAGAATTTGAGCGATTACTAGTAAAAATTCAAGGGAAAGGTGTATACGGAAGTTCTAAAACCTTAAGAAGTCTTCAAGACATTACAATGGATGATGGCAGTACACAATACATAGAACTTTTTAACACTAAAAATAATGAATGGTGCAAAAACGAATTTCAGGTCACTCATCAGGTAACTATGGTTGGAAAGTATGAAAATAGATACGATGTTACTTTACTTATCAACGGGCTACCACTTGTTCAAATAGAACTTAAACGAAGAGGTATTGATTTTAAAGAAGCTTTTAATCAAGTTATTCGTTATAAAAAACATTCATTAAATGATCTTTTTAGATATGTTCAGATATTTATTATCAGCAATGGAATTGATACTAAATATTTTGCAAACAGTGATAAAGAAATGGACTTCCAATACACTTTCTATTGGACAGACAAAAATAATAATCGTATAGATAATTTATATGATTTTGCATTAGATTTCCTACCTAAATGTCATATATCTAAGATGATTTCTAGATATATGGTTGTAGATGATACACAAAAAAATCTAATGGTCATGCGACCTTATCAATATTATGCAGTAGAAGAATTGATGAAACGAGCATATGAAACAAATAACAATGCTTATGTATGGCATACAACTGGTTCTGGAAAAACATTAACATCTTTTAAATTAAGTCAGTTATTAAGTACAAACCGAGAAGTTGCTCAAGTGTTCTTTTTAGTAGATAGAAAAGACTTGGATAGTCAAACCATTGAAGAATTCAATCGGTTCCAGAAAGACACAGTTGATATGACCGATAGCACTGATACATTGATTGCTCAAATGAAAGATTCTTCAAAGAAGATTATTCTTACAACAATCCAAAAGATGTCTAATGCATGTAAAAATGATAAGTATCAGGATGTTGTTGATCGTTTTGAAGGAAAAAAGGTTGTCTTTATCATAGATGAATGCCATAGATCCCAATTTGGTGAAATGCATAAAATGATAAAGAAAAAGTTTCCAAGAGCACAGTATTTTGGCTTTACTGGGACACCTCGTTTTGCAGAAAATGCCAGTCAGGATGGTAGAACTACAGCAGACATTTTTGAAAAATTAGTCCATCATTATTTGATTAAAAATGCCATTGCCGATGGAAACGTTTTGGGCTTTAATGTTGATTATGTTAGAACAATTAGTTCAACTGTAGATATTGAGGATGATGAAGAAGTTGAAGCTATTGATACTGAAGAAGTTTTAATGGATGATCAGCGTATTTCTAACATTGTTGATTATGTTTTAAAAATACATAATTCTAAAACTAACAATAGAAGATACAACGCTATTTTTACTGTCCGTAGTATTCCAATGCTTATTAAGTATTATGATGAATTTAAAAAGCGTAATACTGATTTAAAAATAGCCGGAATCTTTACTTTTGGTGCAAATGAAGACGGAGAACTCGAAACAGAACATTCTCGTGATTCACTTGAAAGAATGATCAAAGATTATAATCAAATGTTTGATAAAAATTATAGTACCAATACTTTCTCTGCATATTTTACAGATGTATCAAAAAAAGTAAAAAATACAGAGTTAGATATTTTATTAGTTGTAAATATGTTCTTAACTGGATTTGATGCAAAAAGATTGAATACTTTATATGTTGATAAAAGATTAAAACATCATGATCTAATCCAGGCATTTTCAAGAACAAATCGTATTGAAACAGCTAATAAGCCATATGGAAACATTGTGTGTTTTCAAACAAATAAAAAGGCAGTTGACGATGCGGTTAAGTTGTTCTCATTGACAGATAATGCTGATGAAGTATTAATGAAACCATATGAATATTATAGAGATGAGTTTAGAAAAGCCGTTGAAGAACTATTAAAACATACTCCTTCTCCAGAAGAAGCAGAACATGGTGGAGACGAACAGGAAGAATATAAATTTGTGTTATTATTCCGTGAATTAGTTCGCTTAATGGTTAAATTAAAAACATTTGACGAGTTTGAATTTACTGAAGATGAACTTGGGATGTCAAATCAATTATATGAAGATTTTGTAAGTAAATATAAAAAAATCTATCGAGATATTCGACCAGATCAGCAAAAAACATCGATTCTTTCTGACGTAAGTTTCGATATTGAACTTCTTAGAAATGATAAAATCAACGTTCATTATATCTTAGAGCTAATTAAAAATGCTGTAAGTGAACCATCTAGAGAAAAACGTCGTAAAACTTTAGATGAAATTGAAAAGATGATTGAATCTGCAACTGATCCAGAGCTATATATGAAATCAGATTTGATCCATGGATTTATCGATAGTATTGCAAGTGAGATGGATCCTGATGCTGATTTTGAATATGAATATAATCAATATATGGAAGAGCAACGTACCAATGAAATACGAGAAGTTGCTGCAAAATACCAAATACCAGAACCTAAAATTAATAGATTAATTGGTGATTATGAGTTTGGTGGATTTGTAGATAAAAATGACATCAAAGCTGATCTTACAAAAGATGTAATTAAACGAGAAAAAGAAGAAAATAACTTTTCTTCTAGTATGAGAGCTAAAAATTCTATAACAAATACGATCACTCAATTTATAAAAGATGTTGTCATTAAATATATGTAAAGTGCAATATAAATAAATTGCACTTTTTTTGTTGACTTTTTATCTCTCTTGAATTATGCTATTTATGTAAGTTGCAAAGGAGGTTAAACGATGAGTAAAAAACTTTCCAATTTGTCAGAAATTAGTTTAGGTACCATTCTTACAAGAGTAAAGCCAAAATCTGAACTTCAATCATTTAAACAAATATCAACAATTAGTATGCAGGAATTAAGTTATATTTGTGGAAAGGATGATTCTTCATTTGATGAAATCATTTCCAAAATTGACATAGAAAAAGTTGATAAATGTTTACTAACAAAAGAAAATGATATCGTTATTGGTTTATCTTCGCAGATGGCTATGGTAATAACAAAAGAGCGCGCAAATAGTTTATTACTTTCTAATTTTTGTCTAGTTCGAGTCAATGATACAAATCTCTTAGATCCTTATTACTTTGCTTGGCTATTTAATGAAAATTCAATAATGAAGCATCAACTTACAAGTAGTACGCAAGGACAATCATACGTGAAAATGATAACCCTTGATGTTATAAGAGATTTAGAATTGGATTTACCGCCAATAAACAAACAAATCCTTATTGGTAAAATCTATTATCAATCAATTCGAAAAAATCGTTATGAACGAAGATTAATTGAATTGAAACAACTATTATTAAATAAAAAACTTGAAAATATACTTTAGGAGGACATTATGGAAACACAAGAAATTCAAGCTAAACAACAAGCAGAATTACACACTCAATTATGGGCAATGGCAAATGATTTGCGTGGAAGCATGGATGCTTCAGAATTTAAAAATTACATTTTAGGATTAATCTTCTATCGTTATCTATCAGATAAGCTTTCAAATTTTGTAGATGAAGAATTAGAAGACGACGATATTTCTTATGCTGATGCATGGAAAGATGAAGATTTCAAACAGGATATTATTGATGCATTAGTTGATGATGAAGGTGGATTAGGATATGTAATTGAACCAGCTAATCTTTGGTCAACATTAATTGATAAAATCAACGTCAAGCAATTTGATATTTCAATGTTAGCAAAAGCAGTCAATGATTTAACTGAATCAACAATAGGATTAGGCTCTCAAAGGGATTTTGAAAACTTGTTCGATGATATGGATTTAAACGCATCAAAATTAGGGAAAAGTGAAGCAGACAGAAGTGCGCTTATTGCAAAAGTAATGTTAAAAATTGATGACATTAATTTTCATTATGAAGATGCCGAAATTGATGTTTTAGGTGATGCTTATGAATACTTAATTGGACAATTTGCTGCATCTGCCGGAAAAAAAGCTGGAGAATTCTATACACCACAACAGGTTTCAAAATTATTAGCAAAATTAGTAACTGTTGGTAAGTCAAAATTAAAAAATGTATATGACCCTACTTGTGGATCAGGATCATTATTGTTACGTGTTGCCAAAGAAACAGATGTTGTATCTTTCTATGGACAGGAAAAAGTATCAACAACATACAACTTGGCGCGTATGAATATGTTACTACACGGAGTGCCATTTAATCATTTTGATATTGAAAATAACGATACACTTGAACATCCAAATGAGGAACATATGAAAATGAGATTTGATGCAGTAGTAGCAAATCCACCATATAGTGCTAAATGGTCTGCAGATCCTAAATTTTTGGATGATGAAAGATTCAGTGCGTATGGAAAATTAGCACCAAAGTCAAAGGCAGATTATGCATTCGTACAACATATGTTGTATTTATTAGATGATGCAGGAACAATGGCTGTTGTGTTACCACACGGAGTTTTGTTTAGAGGTGCTGCAGAAGGAATTATCAGACAATATTTGATCAAAGAAAAGAACTGGTTAGATGCAGTTATTGGGCTACCAGCAAACTTATTCTTTGGTACATCCATTCCTACATGTGTACTTGTATTTAAAAAATGTAAAACACATGATGATATCTTCTTTATTGATGCTTCAAAAGAATTTGAATCAGGTAAAAATCAAAATAGATTAACTGATGCAAATATTCAAAAAATCATGGATACATATTTAGCACGTAAAGATGTTGATAAATATGCTCATTGTGCATCTTTAGAAGAAATTGCTGAAAATGATTACAACTTAAATATTCCTCGTTATGTAGATACATTTGAAGAGGAAGAAGAAATCGATATTCATGCTGTTATGAAAGAAATCAAAGAGCTTGAAGCTAAACGCGATGAGCTTGATAAAGAGATCGATGTATATTTAAAAGAGCTTGGACTTTTGGAGGATTAATGCTATGGATAAGAAAAATAAAAACTCAAATGTTCCTAATTTGAGATTTCCTTATAAAGGTGATTGGCACAAAAGAAAGCTTAATGAAATATGTCTATTTTTTAAAGGAAATGGGTTATCAAAATCCGATTTATCTAATGAAGGATTTCCATGCATTTTATATGGTGAGCTATACACTACATATAAAAATGAAGTAATAAGTGATATTGTAAGCAAAACAACTACCACTCTTTCAAATCCATTTTTATCTAAAAATAATGACCTTATAATACCTGGTTCAGGAGAAGATCCTATCGACATTGCAGTTGCTCGTGCTATTTACCAAAATGATATTATATTGGGTGGAGATTTGAATGTATTACGTCCAAAATCTAATGTTTCAGCAGCCTTTTTAAGTTATCAATTAAATGGTGTTAGACGATATGATATCGCCAAAAAGGCACAAGGAAAATCCATAGTACACTTACATAATTCTGATTTGAAAGAGGTTTGTGTATCTATTCCCACATATGATGAACAACTTCATATTGTCAAATTATTAACTAAGATAGACGAAATGATTGAAACTCAAAGTAAAATCATTGAAGAATACGTTATACTAAAGAATTCGCTTATACACCGATTTTTTACTATGGATAATCCAAAAGTTAAACTTAGTACCATCTTAACTGAAATAAATATTAAAAACAAAAATAAACAAATAGATACAGTATTATCTGTTAGCAATAAACTAGGATTTATTAAACAGTCAGAACAATTTGAAGACAGAGAAGTAGCCAGCGATGATACATCTAATTACAAAATAGTAAATAAAGGTGATTATGCTTATAACCCAGCACGAATAAACGTTGGATCAATTGCTAGATTAATAAATTATGATAAAGGAATAATCAGTCCTATGTATTCTTGTTTCAAAATAAATGAGAAAAAAATAACATATACTTATTTCGACATGTTCTTATCTTCTTTTAGTTTTAAAAGACAGTTGAATAAGAAATTAGAAGGTAGTGTAAGACAATGTTTAACGTTTGAAGGAATGCTGAGTATGGATATAGAATTACCTTGTATTGAAACTCAAAAAAGCATATCAAATAAAATTGATATGCTAAATTATAAAATCAAACTAGAAAGTGATTACCGTGAGGCTTTAATCAAACAAAAGCAATTTCTTTTGAATAATATGTTTATATAAACATATTGGATAGTAGATAATCTTTTTGTTTATCTAATAACTCAAGATATTCCTGTTCTTGAGTTATTTTTTTATCAAGCATATCAATATTATCTACAATATCGTTTTGCACTTCAACATTTGGTAATTTTGTTTCAAAAGTTAGAAAATCATCAGAAGAAACAGCCATTCTTTCATAAACTGTTCCTTGTTCATATCTTCTTATTTCTTTTAAGAAAGCTGTTCGTGTAACGAATAATTCAATAAATTTAGGATTAAATCCTGGATTAACCATGTAAGTAACATATATTGGAGATACAATGCATTTACCATAATCATTTCGTGTTATAACGCCAAACTTTAAATTTGCTGGATTATAACATATATCATTTAGATAACTAACTTTATATTTTTTATCTTCATCTTTTACCAAAAAATCTCGATCATACCTATCTGTTTTTGGATAAATTCCTTCTTTACTAAGAGTTGCATGAATAATTGTACCGTCTTTTACATGAAATTCTTTTCTCTCTCTAAATATATCTTTAAAGGAGTATCTATTCCAAGATATATCAGTAGTCGAAATAATTCTTTCTACAATTGATTTTTTTAACATTTTATAATCGTTAATGATTTTAATTTGAGTTGAAATTTTTTTGTCTAAAGCATTTAAAATATTACTGATTTTTAATTGATCATTTTCATTTGATATATACACTTTAAAGTCGAGCATATCATTAATACTAACATTAGTCTGATTTCCTGTACCACCAGTTGAAGAGGCATAAAATTGTTTCAAAAAATCATTTGAATTTAATAAGTAAAATAAATATTTCTCATTTACTTTTGACGCTCTTATTAAAGCACAGCGTTGATTCAACAACAATTTCTTCGGCTTTTCTATTTGAACGGTATAACCATAATCTTTTTTATTTGTAGTACCGGTCAAAGTGATAAGAATGTCATTTTTCTGAATCAAATACTCTAATTCTTTTTTTGTAGGTGCATTTATAAATGATTGATTACGCGATAAATCGAATATTCCATTATATAAATTACCCATTTTTATAATTTGATATTCTCCTTGTTGTTTCATTTTGTGTGAATCAAATGCATATCCACCTGTTATAGTACAAATATCGCCAAGCCTAACTTTCCTTAATTTGTATGGATTAGAGAATCTCAAATTAGGAACACTATAGAAATAGACACTTAAAAAATCATAATTGACCATTTGATTCAAAAAAGTTCAGAACTCTCTTTAGAGTACGTTTTTTGACGCAGTAAAATCATATTACTGGATATACACTTTTTCTGCGAGGTAAAAGTATATGTCTAAATATAAAGATAAAAAAACCATCTATGATTGAATTTACCAGAAAGTATGCAAACAATGATCAGGCACGTGAAGAATTCTTCCTTCGTGCCAAGTATCCTAACGGTTACTACTGCGAAAAATGCGGCTGCACTCACTACAGGAAGATACTTGAAAGTGGCAGACTTTATCCGATGTTGCAGTTAAAGCTTATTTATGCCTGAATTCCATTTTGTTTGTTTTTCTCAGCTGTGAACATTATGTACCAGTCTTGTTCAGAACAATGTTTTCTCATTCGAGAAGTCTTGAGTTATCCCTTATATATAATAATGTTTGTTTTTTTATTCTATGATTAATCTGTCAACAAGTGATTTGGTCGCAATCTGCAAAAAAAATACATTTTACACATGTAATCGGAATAAAAAGTGTGAATGTTTACAAATCTGCGAAATTACGACAAAATTTATGTCTTTAGATAGATTAAATACTCATAGAATTGTAGAATAGTACTAGGGAATACGTTCATGATGAAAACAAGGAAAAAATCATGGAAAAGAATACAAAAGAGAAAGTTAGTGTTGAAGAATTGAATGAATTATCAATTGTTGGTGGTAATGATGGAAATCCAGAACCTAGATGTTCTATTTCTAACATTATCATTTCGACTGTTTTAGTATCATTAGTGTCTTTTTCATATTTTTTACCATTAAGGCGGCCTTTCTTTCCGCCTTCACAAACCAGTAATGAAATTA
>OLSX01001133.1_pt1 | contig 26026 bp, 18 predicted proteins | sample 1673141 | NCBI WGS metagenome assembly OLSX01 (sample SAMEA3136759, study PRJEB25190) | human gut metagenome | biome: human gut; feature: human-associated habitat; material: faeces | place: Austria | collected 2013
GCCGGTTGCCGCCAGGACAACCAAAAGGGCTGTGATATATCTGTTTACCATCATTTTTATTTTCTTTATTTATGTAACTTTTGAAAGTCTTTTTTAGAGCATCTTCTCTCAGTCTCGGTCTGGAGAAGTGTCTCTACTTGTCTTTTCTGAGTTTATTCATTAATTGTTTCTGTATAGCCAGCTTGCTGCTGTTGAGGTCGAGCAGGGTTGACTTGATTGCATATCTCATCAGCAAAGAGAATGCCAAAGTGCTCATTCCTTCGGCATAGCTCTGCCAGATTTGCAGGAGCAATGCTACGAGCAGGCACCATCCCCATACCTCGTAATACCAGTAGAGCTTGCCTTTTCTCATCTTCGAGATGGTTTTCCAAGCGAAGATGAGGTTCACTGGGTTCAGCAGCAGAAGCTGGAAGTTGATCTGCACGGTAGGGTGCTGCGAGAAGATCATCGCAAAGAGGATGATGCCCGGCAGACCCGTCAAGATGAGCAGGAAGGCATCAAACCCCCAGTAGTTCTTCTTCTTGCGCCATTCGATGATGCTCACGCCTATGATGATGATGGCGATGAATGTTGCCACCATGATAGGGGTGATGGCTTCCGATTCTGCCACCTGTGCCTGCTTCGGTATCAGGTAGCTGGTGCTATCTACCATCGTGATATAGCCCTCCTTGCCGTTGTAGTATCGGGTGCTTGCCAGATCCTGGGTCGCATTCATATTGTCTTTTCTGCCTTCTGTGGCAAAGTCACGGCTCAGATTGTCCGGCAGGAACTCCCATTCTCGCTTGCTGATAGGTTGGTCGGCGAGATAGCCCAGGAGCAGGTCGTTGCCGAAACGGCTCCATCGGTGGTCTCCGTTCAGCTTGTGGATTTCCTGGCGATAGGTGGATTGGGTTTCCTTATCATCAAAGTTGGTGTTGCAGTAACCGATGTTGGTGAGGATCATCTCCCTTGCACGGGTGGTGCAGTTGTCGAAGAAGAAGTTGTACCGGTAGGTACGGTTCTCCGGCTTGGCATTCTCCTCGATGGCATGCAGGATGTTGATCTTCTCGTCCCTGGAGAGATTGATGCGCTGCTGGCGTACCCATCTTCCTTCTGCTGCATATTCGGCGAGGAAGTCGGTCATTGGGTAAATGCCGATCTGGTAGTCGGTGAGTCCGAATACGAAGCGCAGGATGAAGAAGCTCTGCCTGAAACTGAACATGCCCCAGTTGACTGCCACGTCGCTTCCGTGCATCTTGTCCTGGATGCGCAGGGCTGAGTGACCGTAGTACGACCATACCTCGTTGCCTGGTCCGCAGGTGAGGAGCGAAATATCTACCGAGTCGAGCCAGGATGTAGCATCCTCATTGACACGACTGTTCTGCACAGAAATGTCAGGAGTCTGATAGCCTGAAAAATCCTGTGCTGTCACATTAGTAGTTAAATTGGTTAAAATAACCGCTAAAATGACGCTAAAAATATGCTTAAATCGTTTCACGATGCAAAAATAACTTATTATTTTGGAATATCCTTCTTTTTTCTAGATTTTTTTTAATACTTTTGCACTCTGAATATAATTTTGACTGATTTATATATAAATGAGAAAGTTTATTTTAGCAGCCCTCTTGTTGGGTTCTACTCTTATGGTTAATGCCCAAAGCGGTACTAATTCTCCATACAGCCAGTATGGTTTAGGCGTTTTGTCTGAACAGACTTCTGGCTTCAACCGTGGTATGAATGGTGTTGGACTTGGTTTTCATGAGCATAATCAGATTAACTATCTGAACCCTGCTTCCTATGCTGCCATCGACTCCATGACTTTCATCCTGGATGCAGGTATCTCGGGTCAGGTAACCAACTTCAACGAGAACGGGGTGAAGAAGAATGCCAATAACTCCAATCTCGAATATGTGGTAGCAGGCTTCCGCCTCTTCCGCCATCTGGGTATGAGTTTCGGTATTATCCCTTTCACCAACGTGGGATACAACTATTCTACCAGCGGATGGGTGAACAAGAACGACAAGGATGTTACCTACACCAACTCCTACGAGGGTGAAGGCGGTTTGCATCAGGTATATGTGGGTGCCGGCTGGTCTCCACTCAAGGGCTTGTCTGTCGGTGCCAATATTGGCTATATCTGGGGTTCCATCGACAGAACCGTGCAGAACTACTATAGCAACAGCTATTATAAGTCTCTTTACCGCACCTATGGTACTCGTGTGAACAACTACAAGATCGACCTGGGTGTGCAATATACCCAGAAGTTGTCGAAGAAGGATGAGGTAACCCTGGGTGTCACTTATTCTCCAGGTCATAACCTGCATGCCGATGCCGATATGAGCATCATTTCTTCCAATGCGCAGACCAGTACATCTGATACACTTGCCTTCAGCATCAAGAATGCCTACGAGTTGCCTACGATGTATGGCGCCGGTTTGATGTGGAATCACAACAACCAGTGGAAGATTGGTGTAGATTACAGTCTGCAGAAATGGGGCAGCCTGGGCTATCCTACCTACGAGGCTAACAGCAGCGAGCCTTGGGCATTGCGCGATGGGGTGTATAAGGATCGCAGCAAGGTGAATGTCGGATTCCAGTACTGCTATGGTGAGCGCAGCCGTGCTTTCCTCAAGCGTGTGGCTTACCGTGCCGGTGTAAGCTTTGCTACACCATATTATAAGGTGAACGGCGTGGATGGCCCTAAGGAGCTTTCGGTAAGTGCCGGTTTCGGTATTCCTATCATGAACTCCTACAACAACCGTTCGCAGTTGAATATCAGCGGCCAGTGGGTGAAGAATTCGGCTACCGGACTTATCAAGGAGAATATCTTCCGCCTGAACATCGGATTCACTTTCAACGAGGATTGGTTCAAGAAGTGGAAGATGCAGTAATCTGCCCATATTGTGGTGTTTTCTTCGGGAGATGCCACATCTTCTATATATATAATAATGTATAAGATTAAATATTTCATAGTAATAGGTGTCATTGTTTCCTGGGTTTTGGCTGCCTGCCAGAATCCGGTAGAACATACTGCGCCTGCTATCCACAACAGAGACTCTGTGGCGATGATGACTTCGTATGGCGTCAATACCCTCATCAGTGATTCGGGTGTCATCAAGTACCGCATCGTTACCGAGCGATGGGAGGTGAATACCAACCGTGTGCCTTCCCGCTGGATTTTTGATAAGGGTATACTGCTCGAACAGTTTGACGAGAAGTTCCACATCAACAGTTATATCCAGTGCGATACGGCTTATTACTTTGATCAGGAACGTGTCTGGAAACTCTATGGACGTGTGCGCATCCTCACCAAGGATGGCCTTCGCTTTACCAGCGAGCAGCTCACCTGGGATGAGAACAAGCACGAACTCTCCAGCCATGTGTTCAGTAAGCTCGTTACTCCGGAGCGTACCCTTCAGGGTTCCTATTTCTGGAGCGATGAGCGTATGACCCGCTATTTTGTGAGCAATTCTAAGGGTAGCTTCGAGAAGGACGACTTCGGTGGTGGAGGCAGTTCATCTTCTGCTTCATCATCCGATTCTACCAGTGCGCCTATGCGCCAGCCGGCAACACCGCAGCGAGCCACCACCATTCCTGTCATGCATTGATAGGGTAGGAGGAAATATGTTTTTTAACGATATAATGTATCATGGAAGAAGTTGATATAAGTCTGATAGTGAGTATCCTCATCACGATGGTGTTTTCTGCATTCTTTAGTGGAATGGAGATTGCCTTCGTCTCCTCCAACCGTATGTTGGCGGAAATGGACAAGGAGAAAAACGGACTTACGCAGCGACTCTTGTCGCTCTTTTATAATCATCCCAACGGATTCGTCAGCACCATGCTGGTGGGCAACAATATAGCCCTCGTAGTATATGGTATCCTGATAGCCCGTCTGTTTGATAATACCATCTTTGCTGGTCTGGATGATGGTGTCAAGGTTACCTGCGATACCATTCTCTCTACACTCATCGTGTTGTTTACGGGTGAGTTCCTGCCGAAGACGCTTTTCAAGTCGAATCCAAATCGACTGCTGTCCATCTTCAGTCCGTTTGCGTATCTGTGCTACGTCATTCTCTGGCCTATCAGCAAGTTCAGTACCTTCCTCAGCAAGGGATTGCTGCGTATGGTGGGTATGAAGATGGAATCTGAAGAGGGGGATGAAGGCTTTTCTAAGGTAGATCTTGACTATCTGGTGCAGTCGAGCATCGACAATGCCACCAATGAGGACGAGATCAACGACGAGGTGAAGATTTTCCAGAACGCCCTGGATTTCTCAGATACCAAGGTGCGCGACTGTATGGTGCCACGTACTGAGATTCAGGCGGTAGAGATAGATACCTCGCTGGAGGAACTTCGTCAGAAGTTCATCGAAAGCGGAAACTCCAAGATCATCGTCTATGAGGATGATATCGACCATATCGTGGGCTACATCCACAGTTCTGAGCTCTTCCACAATCCGAAGAGATGGCAGGATCATATCCGCACGATGCCTTTCGTGCCGGAGACCATGCAGGCTCAGAAGCTGATGCAGACCTTCCTGCAGCAGAAGAAGTCGCTGGGCGTAGTGGTAGATGAGTTTGGCGGAACCAGCGGACTGGTGAGTCTGGAGGATATCGTGGAAGAGATCTTCGGCGATATCGAGGATGAGCACGATTCTGCGAAGTATGTAGCCAAGAAGACCGATGACGGCGACTATCTGCTGTCGGCTCGACTGGAGATAGACAAGGTGAACGATCTGTTCGACCTGGATCTTCCGGAGAGTGATGAGTATATGACTCTGGGCGGACTCATTCTTCACGAATATCAGAGCTTCCCGAAGCTGAATGAAGTAATTAAATTCGACAAGTTTGAGTTTAAGATTATCAAGTCCACATCCCGTAAGATAGAACTTGTGAAACTCCACATCATCAAATAGTTGGATGAGAAGAGGGAATTTTTCGACTTTTTTGCGTTTCCAGCCAAAAAAGATACCGAAAAATTCCCTTTTCTCGTATTATTTTTGTATTTTTGCAACCAATTGGCTACTTGCTTCAAAAGCAGTACAATCCTAATAAGGAAAAAATAAAATAATAATAATAATTAAAACGTAATGGCAGCATTAGGAACAATTAGAAAAAGAGGCGTGATACTGATATGTATTATCAGTTTCGGTCTTTTCGCCTTCATTGCTGAGGAAGCTTTCCGCTCTTGCGATTCTGCAAAGAACAATGAGCGTCAGCAAATCGGTGAGGTGTATGGCGAGAAAATCAGCGTGCAGGATTTCCAGAAGCTCGTTGATGAGTACACAGAGGTTATTAAAATGCAACAAGGTCAGGAAAACCTTCCTGAGGAGCAGATGAATCAGGTGAAGGACATGGTATGGAATACATACGTACAGAACCAGATCATTGCCAAGGAGGCTAGCAAGTTGGGTCTTACCGTAACAGACGCAGAGCTTCAGGACATCCTGAAGACAGGTACAAACCCAATGCTTCAGCAGACTCCATTCGTAAATCAGCAGACAGGTCGTTTCGACGCATCTTCTCTCCAGAAGTTCCTGGCTGATTACAAGGCTCAGAAGGCTAACCCATCTGCTAATCCTCAGATGATGGAACAGTACACCAAGATTTTCAACTACTGGTCATTCATCGAGAAGACACTCCGTCAGCAGACTTTGGCTCAGAAGTATCAGGCACTCCTGGCACACTGCTTCCTTTCAAACCCTGTAGAGGCTAAGATGGCTTTCAAGGAGGAGAACGAGGAGAGCCAGATCCAGTTGGCTGCCTTCCCTTATTCTGATGTTCAGGACGACAAGGTGAAGGTAGAGGAGAGCGACCTGAAAGCTAAGTATGACGAGATGAAGGCTCGTTTCAAGCAGCCTGTTGAGAGCAGAGATATCAAGTTCATCGATGTTCAGGTTGAGGCTTCCAAGACCGACCGTGCAGCACTTAACAAGGAGTTTGCTGAGTATCATACACAGCTCGCTGCTGCAGCTGATCCTGCAGAGCTTGTTCGCAAGTCAGCTTCTACCGTAGCTTACCTGGGTATCCCAGTGAGCAAGGAGGCTTGGCCATCAGACATTGCTTCGGCTATCGATTCTATGGCTGTAGGTGCTACTTCTGCAGTAAAGGTTAATGCTTCTGATAACACATTGAACATCGTGAAGCTGATGAGCAAGCAGCAGTTGCCAGACTCTATCCAGTATCGTGTCATCCAGGTGGCAGCAGCTTCTCAGGCTGAGGCTAAGACCAAGGCAGACTCAATCCACAGCGCTCTTGCTGCTGGTGCAGACTTCGAGGCACTCGCTAAGAAGTATGGTCAGACAGGTGAGAAGGCTTGGATGACTACCAAGCAGTATGAGTATGCTCAGACTATGGATAAGGACAACAAGGCATTTATCAACACATTGAATACAGCTTCTGTCAATGCATACAATGAGCTTCAGCTCGGTCAGGGTTATGTCATCCTTCAGGTTTGCGACCGCAAGGCAATGGTAACCAAGTATGTGGCAGCAGTCATCAAGAAGGAGATTCAGTTCTCTAACGATACATACCGTACAGCATACAACAAGTTCTCTAGCTATGTAAGTGCTAATCCTAAGTCAGAGGATCTTTTGAAGAATGCAACCAAGAGCGGTTATCGCGTACAGAACCTGAATGATATGACAACAGCTACTCACTATGTAGCCAACATCCATTCTACCCGTGATGCCTTGAAGTGGATCTTCGAGAGCAAGGAGGGTGAGGTTTCTCCTATGTATGAGTGTGGCGACAACAACCACTTGCTCGTAGTAGTATTGGATAAGATTCATCGCATCGGTTACCGCGACTTGAGCGATTCTCAGGTTAAGGAGATGGTAAAGGCTGAGGTCATCAAGGACAAGAAGGCTGAGCTGATTATGGCTAAGGTAGCTGGTGTGAAGAGCATCGCTGCTGCTAAGGCTAAGGGTGCCAAGATTGCTACCGTTAATCAGATTACTTTCGCAGCTCCTACCTTCATCTCTGCTACAGGTGCCAGCGAGCCAGCTGTTTCTGGTGCTGTTTCAGCTACCAAGAAGGGTGCTTTCGTAGCTAATGCAGTAAAGGGTAACGCAGGTGTTTATCTCTTCCAGGTTACTGGCAAGACCAACCGTCCTGTCAAGTTCGATGAGAAGGCTTACGAGCAGAAGTGCCGCCAGAAGGCTATGCAGTATGCCGGCAACTTCATGAACGAGCTTTATATGAAGGCTCACGTAGTGGATAACCGCTACTTGTTCTTCTAATTATAGTAATTATCATTTTCTATTATTTGGGCGTGTCACGATTCTTTTGTGATGCGCCCTATTTTTTTGATGCATAAAAAAACGTGCAGCACTTTGATTCAAGTGCTGCACGTCGTTTTTTTTATCGTGATTCAAGATCTAGATCTTGATGCTGTCATCATTGGTGTTGTTGCTGAACAAACCGTAGGAACCGAAAGAACGGTTGCCGTTTTTGCTGTATTTGCCAAATCCGTAACTGTATGCGAACTTCTTCTTGGAGAGGTCGATATCGTTGATTACGATTGAGATATTTGGCAGTTTCTTCTGCTCATCGAGCTTGTTGATGTAAGTGAAGCTAGACTTGGTTGAGAAGTCTGCGCGGCAAACGAACAGCGTTCTGTCTGCCAGCTTGCTGAGCTGCAGGGTATCTGCTACCAGTCCTACAGGCGCTGTATCGATGATAACATAGTCGTAGTGCTCTTTCAGCAGAGCGATGGTCTGCTTCAGGCTCTTTCTTACCATCAGTTCACCAGGGTCGGCTGGTGTAGGACCTGCCATCAGCAAGTCTAAGTTGTGGTTTACGCCAGATGCTACGATCTGAGCCTTTACTTCCTCCCAGTTGCATTCCTCGTTGGCAAGGATGTTGGTGATGCCGTGCTGGCGGTCGCCGATGCCGAAGAGTTCTGCCATTCTAGGCTTTCTGATATCGAGTCCTACCATAATAGTCTTCTTCTCCAGCAGAGCGAGGCTCATGGCAAGGTTTGAAGCGATGAAGGTCTTGCCTTCTCCGGTTGTGGTAGAGGTCACGATGAATACCTTTTCCTTGTCGTCACCTGCCAGTTGCAGGTTGGTACGCAATCCTCTGAAGATTTCCGACATCAGGTTACTCTTGTTTTCCTGTATCACGATGTTACCCTTGCTTCCGTTGGCGCTGGCAGTAGGGATGTCTCCGATGATAGGGAGCTGAGTCAGTTTCTCTACATCGTCGTGGCCCAGAATCTTGTTGCGCAGCAGTTCGCGCAGGTAGATGATACCGGCAGGGATGGCAACACCCAGGATGAATGCGATGAGCAATGCGATGATTCCCTTAGGGCTTACCTTATCTACGAAGGCTGCAGGCTCGATGATCTTTGCCTTGTCGGCGGTTGATGCCAGCGACATGGAAGTCTCCTCACGTTTCTGCAGCAGCATCAGGTAAAGACCTGAGGTAACCGACTGCTGACGTCCGATCTGTGTCAGTGCCTTCTCCTGTTCTGGAGTCACACCGATAGTCTTCTCGTATTTGCTTGCCATGTCAGCGATGCTGTTACGCTGGATCTTCATATTGATTCGTGCCTGGAACATAGCTCGCTTGATGGCTGTCATCAGGTCTTCCAGCTGTGCGGTGATAGGGGTTACTACTGGCGAATCCTCGCTCGCACTGTGCAGCAGCTGTTTGCGGGTCAGGGCAAGGCTGTTGTATTGTCCGATCAATGCCGTAGCACTTTCATCCTCCAGACCTACATTGGTAGGGATAGGCTGATACTTGTTGGCTGGCTGATCCATATACTTACCGATCTCGTTGAGCAGTTCCACCTGCATGTTGGCCTTGTTCAACTCCTGGTCAAACTGATCGGAACTCAATACAGCCTGCTTGGCGTTCAGTCCGATATCCACCATACGGTTCTTCTGCTTGTACTTCTCCAGGTTGGTATCGTTACCGGTCAACTCTGTAGAAATCTTTGCCAGTCGGCTGTTGATGAAGTCTTCTGTGCGCTTCTGTATCTCGTTCTTGTCGATGTTTGCCTGATAGTTGTAGGCATCAATCAGACCATTGAGGAAGTCAACGCCTCTTTCTCTGCTCTCATCGTTGAAGGTCAGCTCCACGGTGTTAGCCGTCTTCTTGGTCTGGTTCATGGTCAGGCGCTTGAAGTATTCCTTAGAAGCCTTGAAAGGAGAAATCATCTCCACCTTCAGCTCAGTACCTTCCTTCAGCTCATAGACAGGGTTCTGTGTCAGGGTCAGTGTACCCGCCTTGGTTCTGATCTGTGCCGGGAGTTTGGCGAGGGTTTTGTTGATTTCGTAAGGAGTCTTTTCGAAGGTTTCTGCATCGATAGGCTTGAAATACTTACCCTTTACGTGGTAGCTGCCTCCCTCACGAGTGATGGTGAGCTTCATCGGAGCATTCAGCTGCTTCAGGCTGGTGGTGTCCATGTCCACGTTTACTTCCTGCTTGGCATAGATCAGCGTATCTACCAGCATGCCGCCGTGCTTGTACTCTGCGTAGAGCTTCAGGTTCTTGATGGTCTGCTGTACCAGAAAGCGTGAGTTCAGAATTTCCGTCTCGTTGTCGATACCGTTTGAGCTGGACATGAATCCCAGACTCAGGTTCGACATCGCCGCAGCAGCCGCACCGGCAGCACCGCCTGCTCCCTTCTTGGATTCATCATCCTTGATCAAAATCTTCGTGGAACTCTGGAATACCTTTGGTGCCAGCTTCACGTAAGCCACTGCAAGGGCACAGCAGAGAACAATCGAGAGAAGGAACCATTTCCAGTTCAGGATCAGAGTAGAATAGATGGTCTGAAAGTCGAGCGCCGACTGTTCTTCCTGCTCCTGCAAGTCCTCAAGTTCGTAATTCTTGTTTTCTTCCATTTTACTATTAATGATATTCTTATTTTATTCTGTTGAAATCTCAGTCTTGAGTCAGAGCTTATCTGTTGTCAGTAGCAATAGCCATCAGATACTGTCCGTATCCGTTCTTGAGCATCGGTTCTGCCAGTTTCTTCAGCTGTTCCTTGCCGATCCATCCCTGGTTGTAGGCTATCTCTTCCAGGCAGGCTACCTTCAGTCCCTGGCGCTTTTCTATCACCTCGATGAAGGTGCTGGCTTCCGAAAGACTGTCGTGGGTACCGGTATCCAGCCAGGCAAAACCGCGCTGCAGGGTTCTTACCTTCAAGGTCTGCTCTGCCAGATAGTGCTGGTTTACTGTGGTAATCTCCAGCTCTCCGCGTGCACTAGGCTTGATGTGCTTCGCCACTTCCACCACGCTGTTCGGATAGAAGTAGAGTCCCACTACGGCATAGTTGCTCTTAGGCTGTGCCGGCTTCTCCTCGATGCTCAGGCAGTTGCCGTCCTTGTCAAACTCCGCCACGCCGTATCTTTCCGGATCGTTCACGTAGTAGCCGAATACGCTTGCCATTCCTGCTTCGGCTGCCTTCACGCTCTCCTTCAGCAGTCCCGTAAATCCGGCACCATAGAAGATGTTGTCGCCCAGCACGAGGCAGACGTCATCCTTCCCTATGAATTCCTCACCGATGATGAACGCCTGAGCCAGTCCGTCAGGCGAAGGCTGTTCAGCATACTCGAAGTGAACCCCCAGTTCGCTTCCGTCGCCCAGCAGTCTCTTGAATCCAGGCAGGTCGAAAGGCGTAGAGATAATCAGAATTTCCTTGATACCAGCCAGCATCAGTACCGATACGGGATAATATATCATAGGTTTGTCAAAGATAGGAATCAGCTGCTTGCTGATGCCCTTTGTGATAGGGTACAGTCTGGTACCCGAACCACCTGCTAATACGATTCCTTTCATATCTTCTTTTTTATTTCTTTCCTTTTATGGTAAAAGTTCTTATTATACCTTTTATTTATATGTTGCACGTTCCGCAGTCAATGCAGTCTTTGTGCGGAACAGAAAAAACGTCTTTAAAAACGTGGCAAAGTTACTAAAAAATATTGAGCGGTGAAAATAATCAGCCTAAAATCTTCATATAATATAGGAAAAATATACTTTAAGGGAAAAAACTACTTCTTAATTTGGGTATTTTGCGATTTTATTGTATTTTTGCAGAACATTTAAGAACATTAATGAATAAATAAGATTAAGAATGGGAATATTTTCTAAACTATTCAGTCGTAAAGACGAAGATAAGAAAGTAGGTGGAATGGAAGACTACATGACCCTGGTCCGTGTATATTTCCAGGCAGCCTTGGCTTCACAATTAGGTATCACCAATCTGGCTATGCTTCCAGACCTCCGTGTCTTCAAGACCAGCCTCCATGTTCCTACCGTCAACAATCGTCTGGGCATCGGCGAGAAGGCTCAGGTCAAGAAGATGATGAAGAACCTCTATGATACCGACGATAACTTTTTCAAGGAGATTGATGCCAGCATCCGCAAGAACTGCCAGAAACTCCAGGATGTCAATACCTATCTCATCCAGTTCCAGAACTTCACTCAGGATCTGATGATGCTCATGGGCAACCTGATGAAGTTCAAGCTTCGTCTGCCAAGCTTCATGAAGAAGACCCTCTATAAGCTCACAGCACAGACTGTGGACGATATCTTCAACAAGAACGATTTCTCGGATGCCAGCGTGCTCAAGACCGTGGTAGGCTTGCGCCACTTCAACACCCGTCTGAAGTTCAGCCAGCAATGGGTTACCGATTTCACCTTCCAGGTACTGATGTTGGCAAAGAAGGAGCCACGTCCATCCGATGAAGAGGTGGAAAAGGCAAAGCAAAAGATGGGAAAGTAGCCAATATTCTCCCAAAAAGATAAAAAAAACAGGAGAATATTTGTTTTTTTCAAATTATTCTCTTAAATTTGTAGCCAAAAAATAAAAAGGCATGAGTGCTAGTGAGAAAACAATCAATACGTTTGCCACAAGAGTAAGGCAGATGATTCTCAAGTTTGAAGATATCAAGCATGAGAATGCAGAGCTGTATGCAATGGTGGATGAGCGCGATGCCAAGATCAAGGAATTGCAGGAGAAGTTGACTCAGGCAAAGCATGATTACGACAGTCTGAAGATGGCGAAGATGATGACGATTTCCGACTCCGACATGGAGACCACCCAAAAGCGCATCGCCAAGCTCATCAGAGATGTCAACAAGTGTATAACGCTACTGAGCGACAAGTAATAACTATTGGAGCGGAGGCAGATCAGATGGAAGATAAATTACAAATCAGATTACATGTATATGATACCGACCTCACGGTAAGAATACCGAGAGAGGATGAGGAGTATTATCGTAAGTCGTCTAAGTTGATCGATGAGATCGTCAATTCGTATGCGAAAATCTTCAAGGGACGCAAGAGCGACAAGGAGATTTTGTATATGGCTCTCATTGATGTGGCTTTGAGATTCGAGAAGGAATCAGATAAAAATGATACCCAACCATATAATGATATTCTGGACAAGCTGACTGCGGAGATAGAGGATACCTTGGCTAAGTAAGAATATTAATAATTATAAATATATATATGGTAACAATAATAGCGGCCCTGATAGCTCTCGTGTTGGGAGGTATCGTGGGGTATGTCATTTTCCGTTATGTCATTAAGGGAAAATATAATGAAATGATAGATGCTGCCAGCAAAGAGGCAGAAGTGGTAAAGGAGAAAAAGCTTCTCGAAGTGAAGGAGAAGTTCCTCAATAAGAAAGCCGAGTTGGAGAAGGAGGTGCAGCAGCGCAACTCCCGCATCCAGCAGAGTGAAAACAAGCTTAAGCAGCGCGAAATCTCGCTCAACCAGCGCCAGGAAGACCTCGGTCGCCGCAAGCAGGAGGTAGAGCAGTATCAGCAGCGCATCGACAATGAGAAGAAACTCCTCGCCGTGAAGCAGCAGGAACTCGAGAAGATGCAGAAGCAGGAGCAGGCTAAGCTCGAAGAACTTTCCGGTCTCAGTGCCGAGGAGGCGAAGAGCCGCTTGGTAGAAAGCTTGAAGGATCAGGCTCGTCTTGATGCAGCCAGCTACATCAATGAGATCATGGATGATGCCAAGCTCAATGCCAATCAGCAGGCTAAGAAGATTGTAATCCAGACCATCCAGCGTGTGGCTACCGAGACAGCTATTGAGAACTCTGTCTCTGTATTCCATATCGATAATGATGAGGTTAAGGGACGCATCATCGGTCGTGAAGGCCGCAACATCCGTGCTCTCGAGGCTGCCACCGGTGTGGAAATCGTGGTAGATGATACTCCTGAGGCTATCGTTATCTCAGCCTTCGACCCTGTGCGCCGTGAGGTTTGCCGTCTGGCTCTCCATCAGTTGGTAGCCGATGGCCGTATCCACCCAGCCCGTATCGAGGAGGTAGTAGCCAAGGTGAAGAAGCAGTTGGATAATGAAATCATCGAGACCGGTAAGCGTACAGCCATCGACCTCGGTATCCATGGCTTGCATCCAGAGTTGATTCGTATCATCGGTAAGATGAAGTACCGTTCATCTTATGGTCAGAACCTCTTGCAGCATGCGCGCGAAACCGCCAATCTCTGTGCGGTGATGGCTTCTGAGTTGGGCTTGAACCCTAAGAAGGCAAAGCGTGCCGGTCTGTTGCACGATATCGGTAAGGTGCCAGACGAGGAGAGCGAGTTGCCACACGCACTCTATGGTGCCAAGATTGCCGAGAAGTACAAGGAGAAGGCAGATATCTGCAATGCCATTGGTGCTCACCACGACGAGATGGAGATGAACACCCTTCTGGCTCCTATCGTACAGGTATGTGATGCCATCTCAGGTGCCCGTCCAGGTGCCCGCCGTGAGATTGTAGAGGCATATATCAAGCGATTGAACGATCTTGAGGCTATCGCCATGAGCTATCCTGGCGTTACCAAGACCTATGCCATCCAGGCGGGTCGTGAGCTTCGTGTCATCGTGGGTGCCGACAAGATGAGCGATGAGCAGAGCATCAAGCTCTCTGATGAGATTGCAACCAAGATTCAGAACGAGATGACCTATCCTGGTCAGGTAAAGATTACCGTGATTCGTGAGACTCGCAGTGTAGCTTACGCTAAGTAAGAAGGAATCAAGCGATAAAACGCGTTTTCATATATTCGAAGTTTAAATTGTCGTTTCTCTCCTTCATAGGATGAGGAATGTATTTGATATAGTCGCTGTTCTCTAGGGGACAGCGGCTTTTTTTTATATCATGTACGGCTACATTTATATAATATAATGTGATGAAAGCAGAACAGAAGATTTTAAAGCGATTCAATAAAGGATGCGTGGATTATCACCTTTTGGAGGATGGTGACCGGATTCTCATTGCCTTGAGCGGCGGAAAGGATTCCCTGGAACTGTTGCGCCTCTTGGCTCAGCGTGCCCGCATCTATAAGCCGCATATCGAGGTAGAGGCGGCGCATATCATTATGGATAACATCCCTTACGAGACCGACCGTTCTTATCTGCAGGATTTCTGTGCTGAGAATGGCATCAAACTCCATATCCTGCATAGTTCTTTCGATGAATCCACCGATCCCCGCAAGACCCGTTGTTTCCTCTGTGCATGGAACCGCCGCAAGACACTTTTCGAGTTTGCGGTGAATAATGGTTTCAATAAGATAGCCCTGGGTCATCACATGGATGATATCCTCGTAACTTTCCTGATGAATATCACCTTCGAGGGGTCTGCCTCCACGATGCTTCCTAGCCTGCGGTTGAAGCATTATCCGCTCACCATTATCCGTCCCCTCTGTCTGGTTCATGAGAAGGATATCCGGGAGGTGGCAGAGGAGTTGCAATTCACGAAGCAGAAGGCGTTGTGCCCGTACGAGGAGACCACGCACCGCAGTGATATGCAGCAGATCTTCCAGCAGCTGGAACAGCTGAATCCCGAGGCGAGATACAGTCTTTGGCGGGCGATGATGAATAGGGGATAAGGTCTGGCAGGTTTTAGCAGGTATCTCTGATAGTACTTACGATGCGTAAAGCGGCTTGTATCGCTTATTGCCTCACTATGGCACAACATTGCCCCTTACCAGGGCAATAATCTGCCATTGCCAGGCACAAAACGATATGTCGGGAGCTTTTTTATAAAAGCACCACTCTGCTTTTTACTCTTCACTCTTCACCAAATCGGCTGAAACCCCGATAAACACTGGGGTTGCGAGAGGTGAAGAGTTACGCACCGCTCTTCACCACTCTTCACCACCCTTCACCTTCGGGTTGCGCACGGAATAGGATCGGAAGCTCGCCCTGTTCGGTCGGGGGACTGAAACCACTTTTTTTTATGTCCCACAGATTTCACAGATTTACACAGATTTTCCGTAAGCGGCTCCAGGTGAAGAGAGGTGAAGAGTGGTGAAGAGTGGCGTGCACCTCTTCACCCGTGCAAGTTACTTAGCTACAGATATTTATGCCATTCTGGTGAAGAGTGAAGAGTGTTTTTGAAAGTGGCTTACTAAAACAAAAGAAGCCGCTGAAAATCAGCGACTTCTCTAATGGTAGGGTGGAGCTGGAGGGAATCGAACCCTCGTCCGCACAAGGAAACCATACGCTTTCTACATGCTTATTCCAGCCTTCGGTTTTCGAGGCATGACAGGACCTGGACCACCAATCATACCCTTATCCTCTAAAATTTCATCCATGCAACGAGGCGTACATGAACTATTTCCGATTTGCCTGCACCGCTTGATCAACAAGATTCGGAACTACATCCGTTGAGCGATGTCCCGTTCCAGCACCTTGTGCCGGAATAAAGCTAATCTACTGTACTTCGATTAAGCAGCGAGAGCGTAGTTATTTTCGCCAATTAATTTTTTGTTCACTAGGATTTAGGAGGTAGCCAACGAGCCTCCGCATGCTTACGTACCATTTCATCTCGCCGTCAAATCCAGTCAACCCCGAGATTTCTTGATAACTAGAGTGCAAAGATAAAGCGAAATTTTGAAATCACCAAATATTTTCGGAAATTTCTTCGTTATTTCTTTAAAATATCGGAATATAGCGGTTGGGAGACCGCTTTTGTTTAGAATTTTGGAAGAAATGATGTTTTTTTCGAAGCTATCTCGTTTTTTTGCAGTAACTTTGTGGGCAAAATAATTAAAAATGATGGCAATGGAGAAAAAAGGAAAGATACTGATAGTGGATGACAATGAGGATGTTCTCTTGTCGCTCAATATGCTTTTGAAACCATACGTGGAGGGTATTAGAGTTATCAATACGCCTGAACGAATCATCGGAATGATGGATTCGTTCATGCCTGATGTCATCATGCTCGATATGAACTTCCATCGGGATGCCATCAGTGGCGAAGAGGGGTATGAATGGCTGAAGAAGATTCTGGCGCATAACCCCAAGAGCGTGGTGCTGTTTATCACGGCTTACGTGGATACGGAGAAGGCGGTGAGGGCTATCAAGGCGGGAGCCATCGACTTTATTCCGAAACCATGGGATAGGAATAAACTGCTCGATACGGTGAAGAGTGCCGTGGAATTGAGCAGGGAAAGGAATCTGGATTCTTCGGATTCGCAGGAAAAGGAATCGGAGCAGAAACTGAATATGAATCAATGTTCTGATTCCAAGTCTGTTGTATCTTCTCAAGATGTGTTTGCGGGAATGATAGGCGAATGCTCTGCCATGAAGGAACTGAAAGCGCAGATGATGCGTGTGGCGGCTACGGATGCCAACGTATTGATTACTGGAGAGAATGGTACGGGAAAGGATGTGGTGGCACATGCCTTGCATCAGCTTTCGGGCAGGGCAAGGAAGCCGTTTGTGAATATCGACCTGGGGTGTATCCCTGAGAATCTTTTCGAAAGCGAACTTTTCGGATACGAGAAGGGAGCGTTTACGGATGCCAGGAATGCGAAGGAAGGACGAATTGAGACGGCGGATGGCGGTACTCTCTTTCTGGATGAGATTGGAAATCTGAATCTGCCGATGCAGCAGAAACTTCTGACGGTGATTGAGAAGCGGGAGACTCAGCGCATTGGTTCCAATAAGGTGAGCCGGGTAGATGTGAGGATTCTGGCGGCTACGAATGTCCCTCTGCGTGAGAAGGTGGGAGAAGGAACATTCCGGCAGGACCTCTTCTATCGGTTGAATACCATTGAACTGCATCTTCCGCCGCTGCGTGAACGTGGAGAGGATATCGTTCTGCTGGCAGAATATTTCCTGAAATTTTATTCGGGAAAATATAGTGTAGGCGATGTGGTGCTGAGTGCATCTGCCAAACAGAAGCTGTTGAAACATACCTGGCCGGGTAATGTAAGAGAATTGCAGCATTGCATTGAGAGGGCGATTGTGTTGGGGGATAAGACGGAACTGGCTGCCGAGGATATCAGATTGGAGGATTCTGTGGTGGCATCGAGGACTTCTTCAGGTTCCATAAAGGTTGATTCGCTCAATCTTCAGACCTTGGAGCGTGAAGCCATCAAGCGCGCCATCTCCTTGAGTAATGGAAATCTTACACAGGCCGCAGAGTTGCTGGGTATCACCCGTTTCGCCCTTTACAGAAAAATCGATAAGCTCGGGGTTTAAAGCTTTTGCCCTTTCAGGTCGTAGGGATATATCTTGTTAAAACCCAGGGTGTTGCCCTGGGCTAGGAGCTTCTGCCCTTACAGGGCGTGTGGGGATTTAAGCAGTTTTTTTGATAGAAAAAACGGAAATTTTTGAAACTATGTCAATCGTCAATAACTTATTCAATTATAAGAGCAATGAGCGGATGCGCCAACTGATTGAGGCTATCCGCACCCGTGACTTCTCGCTTCAGTATTCGTTGGATCATCTGAGGGGAGAAGAGCGGAATCTTGCAGAGCAGATTAACGAAGTGGTGAATGAATTTCGGGAAACCACTTTGCTGCAGGAAGCGAAATACCAGTATTTCGGAACGATGCTCGATACCATCAACGCCTTTCTCATTGTGGCGGATGAACAGGGAAAGGTGCATTGGATGAATCGGGCTGCCGTGGATGGACTCTGCGGTTTTTCGATTCATCACTTGCACGACTTGCAGGTGCTGGATGGGACGCTTCCGGAAATGATGATGCAGCTGAAGCCGGGATTGCAGAAACTGGTACAATTGGAGACCAAAACCAACGAGGGGGCAGCAGACAAGAAGGCTTTGGATGCCGGAAATCAGAATGCGGGGAAGGCTGACTTTGTATTGAGCGTGGTCAACTTCTTTAATAAAGGCTTTGCCTATCGCCTCTATACCTTGCAGAATGTGCAACCGGTGATTCAGAAGAATGAGACGGATGCGCAGCAGCAGCTGGTGAGGGTATTGACCCACGAAATCATGAACTCGCTGACTCCTATCATCTCTTTGGCTGATACGCTATGTGAAGGGGTGGAGCAGGATACGCTGGAGCATGATGATCTGCTGATGGCATTGCAAGCCATCAATCGAAGGAGCAATGGCTTGCTGCAGTTTGTGGAGAACTATCGAAAGTTGCAACGCATATCGAAACCTCAGTTTGAGGATGTAAGGATTGGTGATCTGGTGGCTGATTTGCAGCATCTTTATCCGGATTCGATATTCCATTATGAGATAGAAAACGAAGACCAGAGGTTGCTGATGGATCGTTCGCAGATAGAGCAGGTGCTGATTAATCTGCTGAAGAATGCGCAGGAAGCCGTGGAGAATCGAGTGAATGATGAGGCTGCAGATCTTTCCGATGAGGCTGAATCTGCTCAAAATCAGATTCCTTATGTCCGTCTTACCACTCATCTTTCGAGCAACAAGCGCGATTTCATCATTTCCATTACTGATAATGGTAAGGGAATCCTTCCGGAGGTGATGGAGCGCATTTTTGTGCCGTTCTTTACTACCAAGACGAACGGTTCGGGCATCGGGTTGAGTATCTGCAAGCAGATAGTAACCTTACATGGTGGAACCATCACCGCTTCTTCGAAGCCAGGCGATAAAACCATCTTTAGCGTGGTGCTTCCTGCCTGATAGAGACAGATACCTATTATATTGAGGATGTGCGCACCGTGCGAAATCGCACACGTTTCGTGCGGTTTCGCACGGCTTTTTTATATCCGGAATTTCTTATCTTCCTGATAATCATATCTTTATCTTTGTGGCATAGCTTTTGTGTTAGTTTTTGCAAAAGAAATCATCATGAAGAAAAAGAATTATCTATTCATAGTATGGGCGCTTGCAGCCCTGAATGTCCAGGCCGACACTTTGCAGCTCGACCTGGCGGCTACCATTGCGATGGCGCAGCGGCAGTCGCCATCGGTGCAGAGTGCCCGCAATACCTTTCTGTCTGCTTACTGGGCTTATCGGTATCATCAGGCCAACTATCTGCCTTCGCTTTCCCTCTCATCTTCACCTTATATTAATAAGGAGGTGAACAAGATAACCCAGTCGGATGGTACGGCTCTCTTTCTGAAGCAAGATCAGTTGAGTGCCGACCTTACTCTGAAAATCAACCAGAATATCTCCCTGACGGGTGGTAGCCTTTTTGTGAAGAGTTCGCTCAACCGCTTGGATGAGTTGCACAACAAGATAACAGCCTATAGTAGTCAACCCTTTATCGTGGGTTATGAGCAGAGTCTTTTTGGCTATAACTCGTTGAAGTGGGATCGACGGATAGAACCTATCCGGTTCCGGGAATCCAAAAAGCGATATGCCGAAACGTTGGAGATTGTTTCGGCAAAAGCCTGTGAGCATTTCTTCGGTCTGGCTTCGGCGCAAGCAGAATGGGAGATGGCAAAACAGAACTTTGCTTCTGCTGATACGCTTTATCAGATGGCGAAGGGGCGATATGAGAATGGAACGATTTCGGAAAACGAGATGCTACAGCTGGAAATCAACCGTTTGAACGAGGAGACCAATGTGATGGATGCCCAGGTGGATTTGCGGGAGAAGATGCAGACCATCCGCTCGTTTCTGGGATTGGAACAATCGCAGGACATCAGTCTGGTGATGCCGGAAGAGGTGCCTGCTTTTGAGGTTCCTTTGCAACGGGCGATAGATTGGGCTTTGTTGAATAGTCCGGATCCCGATTATTACCGTCGTATCCAGAAGGAGAGCGAAAGCCGGTTGGCGCAGGCTCGTGCCAACGCCGGATTGAAGGCGGATCTCTATATGCAGTTTGGACTCTCGCAGACGGGAGCAGATATCGGTGCTGCCTATCGCAGTCCGATGAGCCAGCAATCGGCACGCATCACCATCGCCCTTCCGATATTGGATTGGGGACGGGGAAAGGGTAGGGTAAGAGAAGCCAAATCGCAGTTGGCGCTTACCCAGACGCAGGTGGAGCAAGGCATGAGGGATTTCTACCAGAACGTAGAAAAACTGGTGTTGCAGTTTAATATGCAAGCTCGAAAGGTGCATGTGGCATCACTCACCGACCAGCGTGCCGAGAAGCGACATGTGGTGGCGCGTCGGCTCTATATCATGGGGCGCAACTCGATACTCGACCTGAATGTAGCCATCAGCGAGAAAGATGCTGCCCGGCGCAATTACATCTCGACCATGCAGACCTATTGGAGTCTTTACTATACGCTCCGAAGTATGACGGGATTCGATTTCGAGCACAATAAAGAATTAAAGGAAGAACTTCCTATAGAATAAATTTCCTATAGAATCATCTTCCTATAGAATAATGAATAACTACAGAACAATATGGATATAAAGAAACAACCGAAACCGTGGTATATCCGCTACCGATATCCTATCCTGTCGGGTGTAGCAGGCATTGCCATCCTGGTCTATGCCCTTTTCCTGATCGTTACTTCGGGCACCCGAAGGGTGGATATGGATAGCGTAGTGATAGCCGAAGTAAAGAAGGCTCCTTTCTGGGAGTATGTAGATGTAGAAGGACTGGTGTATCCCTTCAAGACCATCCAGGTGAATGCGATGGAGAATGGATTCGTGGAGCGGGTGGTGGCAGAAGAAGGAGCCATGCTGCAGCAGGGCGATACCATCCTGGTGCTTCAGAATCCGGAACTCTATCATTCTATCGATGATGAGCAGGATGCATGGAGCAGTAAGCTTCGCAACTGTCAGGAACAGGAGATTGAGATGACACAGAAGTCCATCAATCTGCGCCAGCAAGCCTTGGATGCCCAGCATCAGATGGCGAGCTTGAAGAAATCGCTCAAGCAGAGCCGGGAGGAATATCGTATGGGCATCAAGAGTAAGGCGGAACTGGAAGTGGCTGAGGAAGATTACGAATATCAGCGGCAGAAGGTGCTCTTGCAGATGCAAAACCTGAAGCATGATTCCGTATCTACCCGATTGAAGCGCGAGATGATTGCTGCCAACCGGATGGAAGCCAACAAGAAATTATCGAGAATGAAGGGCCGTACCCGGCAGTTGGTGGTTCGGGCTCCCGTAAGCGGACAGCTGAGTTATTTGGGGGTAACCCAAGGTCAGCAGGTTTCGTCCGGGGCGAGCATCGGACAGATTAAGGTGATGAGCCAGTTTAAATTGCAGATTTCGCTGGCTGAGTATTACATCGACCGCGTTATCGCCGGACTTCCTGCCCATATCGAGTACGATGGTCATCAGTTTCCGCTTCGTGTTTCGCGGGTGATTCCTGAGGTGAAAGACCATCAGTTTGTCTGCGAATTAACTTTTACTGGCAAGACTCCCGCCAATATCCGATTGGGCAAGAGCTATCGGGTGCTGTTGGAATTGGGCAAACCGGAGCAAGCCTTGGTGATTCCGAATGGTGATTTCTTCCAAACGACCAACGGATATTGGATATTCCGGGTATCTGGCGATGGAAAGAAGGCGCAGCGGGTGAATATCAATGTAGGCAGACAGAATCCGCAGCAATTCGAAATCACTTCCGGATTGAAGCCGGGCGACAAGGTTATCGTAAGCGGATATAACCAAATCGCCAGTGAAAAAGAGATAGATTTGAGATAGACTTTTATCTTGGATTATCAAAAATCATCATCCATCATAGATAATAAAATTCAATTTTTCACGTAAATAAATTATAAAGACTAAAAAATATGAACATGTTATTACACAACCTGAAGGTCGCCCTGCGCAACATTCTCAAGTACAAGGTGCAGACGCTGGGCAGCATCTTGTCGCTTGCCATCGGTATGGTGACGCTTGCCACGGTGCATTCGTTTCTGCAGAATTTCCGCATGGCTTCCATTAACCATGAACCTTATTATGACAGGGTTTATAACCTCCGGTTCGATTCCATCCAAAAACGTCAATCGGAAAATTCAATTCGTATCAATGGTGATATCGTAAGGGCGGTGAAAGCGAATGGAGGACCTCGTTGCATAGAGCAGGGACCTTATGCTCCTAATGGTATGCTTACAGGCGGCTGGGCTGAGTTTACCTTAAACGGCAAGACAAGGCGCAAGATGCAATTGGATGCAGTTCCTCTTGATCGAAATTATCCCAACTTTGTTGGTATCCGTTCTGCCATTACGGGCGAAAAGATCAAAGTACTGGGGCCTCATGATGCCATTATCAACGAAAAGCAGGCAAAGCAAATCTTTGGCGACAAGAATCCTGTGGGTGCAAGCATTCGTTTGAGTAAGGACTATGGAAATTATCAGTTGAGATTGGTGGATGTCTATCAAGACTTATCATTGACAGAGCAAAACAGTTCTGCTCTCTTTTACTCACCATGGGAGTTGGAAGATATGGATTTAAATCAATTTTATGCTGTGGCTTTGTATGTGGTGTTGAAAGAGGGATGCACGCCACAGCAGTTGAAAGCTGAGGTGAACGGCAGGTTGAAACCATTGGGGCTGAAGGTAAAAACAGAAAAGCTGAAAGATCGGTTGAGCGAAGAGTATTCAACTGTTGCTATTGCTTGTTCCATCACTTATCTGATAGGCTCGTTGATTCTGCTGGCTGCCATCATCGGTTTTCTGAGGATGCAGACGCAGCTGTTCTGGATGCGCAGACGTGAAATCTCGCTTCGAATTACCAATGGTGCCACACGCCTCCAACTCTTCTCTATGTTTGCTACCGAGGTGGTGATGATCGTGCTGGCGGCTTATTGGGTGGCAGTATTGATGGGATCCTGGATTTGTGATTATCTGGCAAGGCCTCAGTTTGCAGAAATCACCTCCGAGTTAGGAACCATCAGTCATCTGTATCTCTATAGTCTGGTGATTGGGCTGGTGGTTATGATGTTGTGTCTCGCCATCATCTGGGTTGTGCTGAGTCGCATTTGCAAGCGTACGCAAGCACTCGAATCAGGAATGAGAAGAAGCCATAACCATTGGTTCCGCAATACGATGCTGGGTGTGCAGGTGATGATCAGTATGTTCTTCCTGGGTGTTACTTTCTGCCTCCTGTGCTGGGTGGGCAAGATGGCTGATTTCAATCATATACCTGATGACGAGCGTGCATACAAGCAGAGTCTGTTTCTGCAGACAAATGCGGCAGAAAATGGTCAGCGCCTCAGAGACAAGCTCATCCATTTACCGCAGGTAGAACGATGGATGCCTTATAGCTGGGGATTTTGGAAAGTTAACGAGCTGGCAGAGAACGAGGAGTTCAGCAAGGCGGCTTGGCAAGGCGATCCTTATGCTAGCTATGGTAATGTGACGAATTATTGCTTTAGGATTACATCAGATACCTCCTATCTCGATTTCTTCAAGATCAAGGTGAATTGGAAGCCGAAGGCAAACCGGAAGAAATGTATCCTGGTAAATGAGAAGTTGTATAAGCAGATGCGCCAGCATCATGTTGCTCCTAATGATATATTGACCGTAGATGAGATGGATTCGTATCAGATAGCCGGAACGTTCCAGTCGATACCTTATCAGGGGAGTTTTAAAACTGATATATACTCATTCATAGTCATAGACCCCAAAGAGGCTTATGATGCCAGGCATTATATTCTTGTGGCAAAGCCGGGTGAATATAAGGAGATGCAGATTGCTGTAGATAGAATGATACAGAAATTGGAGCCTGCTGTGGTAAAACCGATGTCATCCAATCTGCGTGACTATATGGCAAGGAGCATGTTTGCGTTGGAAATACTGCAAAATATTGCGTGGATCCTGGCTATCGTGAGTCTGGCTATCTGCCTGATAAGTATCTTCAGTACGGTGATGCTGGATACGCAGACTCGCAAGAAGGAAGTAGCTATCCGCAAGGTGAATGGTGCCCTGACAAAGGATATTACCAAACTCTTCGGAAGAACCTATCTGGTGATTACGCTCATCGCCATGGTATTTGCGGTGGTAGCCGTGTTGCTGTTCCATATCGTTCTGAGTCAGACTTTCGATATGGTAGAAATCAATCCTGCCTTCCCTATTAGTTTGAGTGTTGTGATAGTCATTGGCTTCATTGCAGCTATCATTGCCTGTCAGGTACGCAAAATCATGAAGGTGGATTCTTCGGAGATTCTGGCTAAGGAATAAAATGTATAATTTGAAAGTATAAAAGTATAATACGAATTTAAAGAAACGATAAAGATTATGATTCAATTAAATAATATCAAGAAAGTATTTCAGACAGAGGAAGTGGAGACCTGGGCTTTGCGTAATATCAGTTTACAGGTGAAGGAAGGCGAGTTTGTTGCCATCATGGGACCTTCGGGATGTGGTAAATCCACATTACTTAATATAATAGGTTTGCTCAACAATCCTACAAGCGGCAGCTATCTGCTCGACGGCAAGGATGTGAGCACGCTGAAGGAGAGTGAGCGCACCTTGATAAGAAGAGGAATGATAGGTTTTGTGTTCCAGAGTTTCAACCTGATAGATGAGTTGAATGTGGTAGAGAATATCGAGTTGCCACTTCTGTATATGGGAGTTTCGGGCAAGGAGCGCCGTAAGCGTGCAGAGGATGTGATGGAGCGCGTGGCGATATCCCATCGTGCCAAGCATTTCCCATCGCAGCTTTCGGGTGGTCAGCAGCAGCGCACCGCTATCGCCCGTGCCATCCTGCCGCATCCTAAGCTGATACTTGCCGATGAGCCTACTGGAAATCTGGATTCCAAGAATGGCAAGGAGGTGATGGAACTGCTTTCTGAACTGCACAAGGAGGGCACCACCATCGTGATGGTAACTCACTCGCTGCATGATGCCAATTATGCCGATAGAATCATCAATATGTTTGATGGTGAGATTGTGAATCAGGTGGAGATGTAGGATTTTATGATATGAAAATCGCCCGACAGCATCAAAGAATATGCTATCGGGCGATTTACGCTTATATCTCTTCATCGATAAATCGGATGATTTCTTCCTGCTGGTCGGGATGATACCAGTGGATTTCGGCATCTCGCTTAAACCAGGTGAGCTGCTTGCGCATGTATTCACGGCTATGCGACTGTATCTGGCGGATGGCTTCATCCTTATCTATCTCGCCATCGAAATAGGCAAACATTTCCTTGTAGCCCACGGTTCTCAAGGCAGTGAGACCCTTGTGTGGATATACGCTTCGGGCTTCTGCCTCCAGGCCTTCCTCCATCATCAGCAGCACACGCTGGTTGATTCGGTCGTACAGTTCGGCACGGTCGCGGTTCAGACCTATCTTGATGATGCGGAAAGGACGCTGCTTCTTCTCGGCTACACGGAAAGAAGTGTAGGTCTTGCCAGTCTGGTGACAGATTTCCAGGGCATGCACCACGCGGCGTGGATTCTTCTTATCTACTATCGCCCAATGCTCCGGGTCCATCTTGTGGAGTTCTTCTACCAGCGCTTCCAAACCTTCGTCTTCCAGGCGCTGTTTCATCCAGGTACGGATGTCATCCCGCACGGTAGGAATATCGTCGATACCCTTGCATACGGCATCGATATACATCATGCTGCCGCCTGTAAGCAGCGCCACATCGTGATTCTTGAAGATTTCTTCTTCCAGGAGATTCATCACATCGGCCTCGTATTGGGCTGCGCTGTAATAATCTTCGATGTGGTGGTTTCCTACGAAATAATGTTTCACCCGCTGCTGCTGTTCGGCAGTAGGTGCTGCGGTTCCGATAGGGAGTTCTGCGAAGATCTGGCGGGAGTCGGCATTAATAATAGGTATAGAGAGATGCTCTGCCAGAGAAAGGCAGAGCTCGGTCTTACCTACACCGGTAGGACCGAGCACTACAATTAAAGTTTTCATTATCGGATGATGCCTCGCTGAGAACTCTCTACGAAGTCGATAATGTACTGAATCTCCTTGGTAA
>OLSX01001135.1_pt1 | contig 25983 bp, 20 predicted proteins | sample 1673141 | NCBI WGS metagenome assembly OLSX01 (sample SAMEA3136759, study PRJEB25190) | human gut metagenome | biome: human gut; feature: human-associated habitat; material: faeces | place: Austria | collected 2013
GCCGCATTCCAGACCTGCCTTGACTTCTTCCACGATTTCCTTGAGGCGGGCCTTGTCCCTCACATGGCTGGTTAGTGCCAGGGCTTCAAGAAGCTCAAAGAGCCGGTCCTCATTATGTTCCAGAACTTTGGCCGTCACCTTGAAATAGTTCCTGAAGTCATTCATGTCCCGATAGGAGGTATAAGGCTGGATAGCAAAGGAAAGTCCTCCAATATATTGGTCTGTAAACGTGTTTAATTCTTCATAGGTGAATGTATCCGTATTGACCTTTCCGAGGACGTCAGAAAGCAAATATGCGCATGTGAGAAGGTCTTCCGGTACGCCTGTCATATCAAAACACCAATCATAATAGACGATTTGGTTCGTAAAGGCAGGGCGGTAAAGCAGGGTATAGCTCCCCTTTTCCGTGACTACAGGCGTTTCAAAGGAAACCGTCCGCTTGATATCATCCCGCTTTAATAAAGGAATTGTTTCCAGTGCTTCCGGTGAATCTTCTGCCGCCTGACGGGCATGGAGTTCATCGGCAATGACCTTGATTTCATTGATTTCATCCTGTGAGAGGCCTTCTTTGATGGCCTGCATCTTTTTTCGGAAGAGGGCGCCGTCCTTTTCTTCCTTCCCCGGCTCCGGCTTCAGCGTCAGGAGCACTTTATGCGTGTTATCAAGAAGGAACGTTTCAATGAGGGACTCATAATAACGCGTGCCGATTTTACCGCGCAGGAAATCCAAGGTTTCCGTAAATTTTAGGCACGTCGTAGGATCCCCACCATAAAGCCAGGTCTCCATGGTCGAAAGTCCATAGATGAGTCCTTTTGGGTAGACATTGAAATCAGCTTCGCGCATCTTGAATTCTTCGCTGCTGAGTTCTGCTTCCATAAGTTCCTGCGGGATGCCCTTGCGGGAAAGCTCCTGGAGCGTGCTGTAAAGGACCTTGATGAAACGGTCTTTTTCACTTTCCTCACTGCCGCTGATGCGGATAGAAAGAACGGGCTGGAGCTGGGAGGCATTGAGGCTGCCTGATACATCGCTGCCGAGACCGGCCCGCAGGAGGGCAAGGCGCAAGGGGGCGTTATCGCCTTCAAAAAGGACCTTTGTAAGGACTTTAAGGGCCATGGTCTGTTTCTGGTCAAGGCTTGATCCCATAACAATGTTAAGGGAAAGATAGGTCTTGTGATCCACGTCCACCCCCTGGGCTTCCGGATAGTAGGCCGTCACTTCTTTTGTCCGGTCAAAGGGGGCCTGCAGGGGAATCTTGACGGAAAAATCCGGATCTTTATCAAAATGGCTCAGGTAAGCTTCATCCAAATAAGACAAATAGGCATCAATATCCATATTGCCATAAAGATAGATGAAACTATTCTGGGGACTGTAATAAGTCTTATGGAAATCAAGGAACATTTCCTGCGTCAAAGTAGGAATCTCCTCTGGATAACCGCCCGATTCAAAACGGTACGGCGTATCCGGGAAAAGGGCCTTGTTCACCTCATTTTCTTCTACGGCATCAGGGGAAGAATAGACCCCTTTCATTTCATTGTAGACGACGCCGTTATAGACAAGCTGGCCCGCTTCATCGAATTCATAGTGCCAGCCTTCTTGACGAAGCGTGAAGGGGTTTTTATAGGTATTGGGATAAAAGACAGCATCAAGATACACATCGACTAGATTCCTGAAATCCTTATCATTGCGGCTTGCTACAGGATAGACCGTTTTATCGGAATAGGTCATGGCGTTGAGAAACGTATTGAGGGACCCTTTCACAAGTTCGACAAAGGGTTCCTTGACCGGGTATTTGCGGGACCCGCAAAGTACGGAATGTTCCGTTATATGGGCCACACCGGTATCATCCCGACTGGGCGTCCGAAACCCAATGGTAAAGACTTTGTTGTCATCGTCGGAAGCCACATAAAAAAGACGGGCCCCACTTTTTTCATGGGTCATTTCATAGCCCATGGCCTTGATATCACAAAGATCGGTGATTCGATCCACGCGAAAGCCATGGACCTTATCATTCAGGGAAAACTGCATATTGGATAACCTCCATTCAGGGAACAAAATCAGCAAAGATGGATTCTGCATCTAAGAACTGTATCACCCTGCATTATAGTAGAAATTGATGAAAAAAGCCATAGCCATCCCTTCCGGCACAGAAAAAGGACCCACCCCCCAAGGAGGTGGATCCTCTGTTTAGACAGGAGCTGAAGAACTTATTTGAAGTACTGTACACCGGACAGGAAGATTGGCTGGAACTTGTTGCCCGGAATGTTCTTCATGAGGCCATCGGTGTAGCGTTCGGAATGGCCCATCTTGCCGAGGACGCGGCCATCGGGGCTGGTAACAGACTCGACGGCACAGAAGGAACCGTTCGGGTTGTACGGGCTTTCCATGGTCGGATTGCCGGCAAGGTCAACATATTGGGTACCAATCTGGCCATTGGCAACAAGGTGTTTGATTTCCTCCTCCGTCGCTACGAAACGGCCTTCCCCATGGGAAACGGCGATGGTATGGATATCACCAGGTTCGCAAAGGCTGAGCCACGGAGATTTGTTGGAAACCACTTTTGTGTCGACCATTCGGGAAATATGACGGCCAATGGTATTGAACGTCAGCGTCGGGGAATCATCCTTCAGCGGTACAATATGACCGTACGGCACAAGGCCGAGCTTGATCAGGGCTTGGAACCCGTTGCAGATTCCAAGGATCAGGCCATCACGGTTCGTCAAAAGGTCTTCCACGGCTTCTGTAAGAGTTGGGTTGCGGAACATGGTGGCCATGAACTTACCAGAACCATCCGGTTCATCACCGGCAGAGAAGCCACCGGGAAGAGCCATGATCTGCGCCTGTTTCATTCGTTTGGCCATTTCTTCCACCGATTCCTTGATGGCGTCTGGCGTCAGGTTGCGGATTACGAAGATATCCGTCTTCGCTCCAGCGGCTTCAAAGGCGGCAGCCGTATCATATTCGCAGTTGATTCCAGGGAATACGGGAATGAAGACCGTCGGTTTGGCAACGTTATAGGGAGCGGTCAGCGGAAGATCATTGGTGTAAGTCGGCATGCGTACATCCTTCTTTTCTTTCCGCGGTGCCTTCATGGGGAAAATCTTATCCAGGGTCTTCGTATAGGCGGCTTCAATTTCAGCAAGACTGATTTCTGTATCGTTGACGACCACTTTGCCCTCATCGGTCAAGGTTCCCAGAACGAGAAGATCCGTCCCCGCAAAAACTTCTTCCGCATCTACCCCATCTTCAAGTTCTACAAGGAAACCAGCAGGCTGCAGGGTGAAGAGACATTCCTCGTGAAGGAATGGCTTAACAAAGGAAAATCCGAGCTCGTTGCCAAGGCACATGGCAGAAATCGCGGCAGCGACACCGCCTTCCTTGACCACACCAGCCGTAATGACCCGCTTGGAAAGGATGCCCTTATGGAGGGAAGCAAGGAGTTTCTTTAAGGCGTCGTAATCAATGACTTCATGTTCATCACAGCTAGCAGGCAGGAATACCACGGTATGACCGGCTTTTTTGAATTCATTGGAAATCGTGTCCCGACCATCCATGACGCCTACGGCAAAACTGATGAGCGAAGGCGGAACTTCAAGATCCATAAAAGTACCACTCATGGAATCCTTTCCGCCAATGGCAGGAAGGCCCAGCTCGCAGCAAGCTTCGTAGGCTCCTAACAGTGCGCTGAGCGGTTGTCCCCAATGCTTGCTGTCATGGAGTTTTGGGAAATATTCCTGCATGGAAAGACGCAGCTTGCTAGGATCGGCGCCAAGGGCTGCTGCACGGCAGACAGATTCCACGACTGCGTACATACCGCCATGATAAGGACTCCAGCAAGCGACGTTTGGATTATAACCAGCGGCCATGACAGAGGCCGCCGTCGTTTTGCCGCCCAGCACTGGAATCCGGGCTGCCATCCCTTCGGATTGAGTCAGTTGACGCTTACCGCCAAAAGGCATGATGACAGTCCCACGTCCGATGGTTCCATCAAAACGTTCCCCCAGCCCTTCCTGACTGCAGACGTTCAAGCGGTCCAGGTTACGGAGCCAGCGATCCTTGATGGACGAAAGGCCCTGCACTTGTTCGGGGATTTCATTGAAAGGAGAAGGCGCCGTAATGGCTTCCACTTCAACGTCAGCCTTTTGGGAAATCCCATTCGTATCGAGGAAGGCACGCGAAAGATCGACGATTTTTTCCCCACGCCAGTACATGACAAGGCGTGGATCCTTGGACACCTCGGCAACAACCGTTGCTTCCAGGTTCTCTTCATCGGCTGCATCCATGAATGCCTTCAGGTCCTTGGCGGCAATGACAACAGCCATACGTTCCTGAGACTCACTGATGGCAAGTTCCGTACCATCAAGGCCTTCATATTTCTTGGGAACCTTATCCAGATTAATGACAAGCCCCGGAGCAAGTTCCCCAATCGCCACGGAAACGCCGCCTGCGCCAAAGTCGTTGCAGCGCTTGATGAGACGGGTCACTTCAGGATTGCGGAAAAGACGCTGGATCTTACGTTCGTTGGGAGGATTGCCCTTCTGGACCTCTGCCCCGCATTCACTGAGGGATTTGGTCGTGTGTTCCTTGGACGCACCCGTTGCGCCGCCCATACCATCACGGCCCGTACGGCCGCCAAGAAGTACAACAAGGTCACCATCACTGGGTCGTTCACGGACGACGGCATCACGAGGTGCCGCGCCGATTACAGCGCCGACCTCCATCCGCTTGGCTACAAAACGGTTGTGATAATATTCTTCTACAAGACCTGTAGCAAGGCCAATCTGGTTGCCATAGGAACTATAGCCAGCAGCGGCGCCTTGGGTGATTTTACGCTGTGGCAATTTCCCAACAAGGGTCTTATCATAAGGCGTACGTGGGTCACCTGAGCCCGTGACACGCATGGCTTGATAGACATAGCTGCGGCCGCTCAATGGATCACGGATGGCACCGCCAAGACAGGTTGCCGCACCACCAAAAGGCTCAATCTCCGTGGGATGGTTATGGGTCTCATTCTTAAACATGACGAGCCATTCTTCTTCGTTTCCATCTACCGTAATGGGGACAACAATGCTGCAGGCATTGATTTCCTCAGAGGCATCCAAATCAGGCAGATGGCCTTCTTTTTTCATCTTCTTGGTCGCAAGGCAAGCCATGTCCATCAGCGTGACAGGCCGCTCTGTATCCTTGCCATAGACAAATTCTCGATCCTTCAGGTAGCGTTCCAAAGCCTGCTGGATAGGTTCCGTATAGACGCTCTCCTCAATATTGATTTTCTCAAGATTGGTTTCAAAAGTGGTGTGGCGGCAATGATCGGACCAGTATGTGTCAAGAACCTTGATTTCAGTAATGGAAGGATTCCGGCCTTCTTTCTGGAAATATTCCTGGATAAAAGCAAGGTCTGCTTCACTCATGGCCAGTTCCTGTTCCGTAAGGAACTGATGGAGTTCTTCCTTGGAAAACTGCGTGAAGCCCTTGATGATGGCAACTGGTTTCGGAGCTTCCCAGCTCATTTCCAGGCTGTCAGGTTTTTGTGTGGAGGCTTCCTGGGCTTCTACAGGGTTGATGGTGTACTTTTTGATTTTTTCAACGTCAGCATCGGTCAGATTGCCTTCCAGAAGGATGACCTTTGCAGCGGCAACTGCGGGCCGTTTACCCTGACTAATGAGCTGTACACACTGAGCGGCAAAGTCTTCCCGCTGGTCATACTGGCCAGGCAGGAGTTCAATGGCAAAGCTCTTCACGCCTTCTGGGATTTCCAGCGTCTCATCATGAACCGTATCTACCGGCGGTTCAGACAGGACAACCCGTTTAGCAGCTTCATAGTCCTCATCGGACAATCCTGCAATATCGTAGCGATTGACGATACGCAGCCCCGTCAGCTGGGTCATGCCCAAGGTTCCCACAAGATCTGCCAGGAGTCCTGCTGCTTCAACAGCATACTCCTTCTTTTTTTCCACATAAATCCTTCTCATCGATTCGCTCATGACAGCCTCCCTTAAAAATATTCATTGATAAAGTTTACTTTTTGGGGGAACAACGTTTCAAGCGTCCACAGGGATGATTCTTCTTCCACGTGGATAAAGCCCGCGTCTTTCAGCTCCCGGGCCCCGTACGTCCCGAAAAAGAGCTGGGTCAGACTGGAAATATCCATGAGAACCGTTGGATCATCAAGCGTATTGAAAAGGGTTATCCCTTTTTCATCAAAATGCATCTTCACGAGCATCGTATTGAGGGGCACCTGCTCGTCCCGGATTCCAATGACGAGTTCCCTACCTACAAGGCAATCCGGAACGGAAAGACTTTGCAGGACCTGGGCCGCGTTCACAATCCTTCCCATCATAAAAGGGACCATCCGGGGCGCCAGCTGCTGACTGGAGAGCCTCAGGTACAGCAGGTCATCACAGGGACCAAGATAGGAAAGCTTCTCAAAGGTTCCGTAAAATCCCTTGAAATAACGCAGAAGCTCCAGCTTGGCAGCCGGGGCAAGCGCCATCAGTTCCTGGATGGTTATGATTCCTTCCCCTTTCTGATAGAGGGCATAACCACAGGTTTTTTCTCCGTTTTTGAGCACAACAGTTTCGAGGCCTTCCCGGGATCCTGACCCAAGAAGATTTTCCCACTCCTGGTGGTTTCTTTTGACATATCCTGTATAAGCCGCCATGGCGTCATCATAAACCGGCGCCAGCAGCGCCTCGGCCTCTTTGGTAGAAATCCTATGAAAAGTATACCCCGTAAGGCTCTCGCCTACAAGGTCAATCTCCCGCAGGGGCAATTCATACTGGGTGCGAAGGGCCGTAAAACTAAAGCCATAAGGCAGGTAAATCCCGGCATGGATTGGCATCAGGACGACAAAGGGAACCTTCATGGCCCGCAGCATGGTAAACGTCTTATCCATGAGTTCGCCCATTACGTGGCGTCCTCGGGCTTCTGGAGCTGTGGCGACGCCAACCAAATAAGGCACGCGGAAATCCTTATTCCTTACATGGATCGTGTAGGGGTTCAGGTGCACCATTGTCATCAGCCGATGATCCTCAAAACCGCCTAACATCTTATTCTGCTTCAATGCATACTCGGAAAAATACCATTCGTAAAATGGGGTCCCTTTTTTTTCGAAACATTCATCCCAGAGCGCCGCCACTTGGGGCAGCGTCTTTTCATTGATGAGACGAAAATCCATGCTCCACCTCCCTTAACGAATGATTGTATTGTATTTCTTGACCATGAAGATGGGGTTATAGGATTCCTTGGCTTTTCGAAGTCCTTCCTTACCCATATCCTCTTCTCGGTTGATAAACTGCACATCTGGCCAGGCATTTTGGACAAAGTCCTTATTGATGGCTGTAAAAAGTCCGCGGACATTGGGATCTGCTTTTTCGACATGGACAACAGCAGTGTGTTCACTGACCTTTTCCCCAAATGTAAAGGCTTTTACCTGACCATCCAAACGGATGAGGCCGCCACGGATCTTCAGGAATTCCATATTATTCAGTCCTTCTTCAATGGCGCAGGCTTCGCATTTGATCGTTGGATCGGTCTCAGCCCGCTGGGCACACCACGCCTTGCCAAAGGCAATACATTCATCTTTGTTTGCCGCATTGATTTCTTCATAGACGTAATCGGGGTGTTCCTTGATGAATGCATTGTAATGGTTCTTCTTGCTGTGATACTTTCGTCCCGATAAGGTCGCAAGTTTCTCCCGGTCATAGACGTAATCCCAGTTATCCCGGTCCTCTGTGTACTCCGTAATTTCCGGCATGGTTCGTTTGAATCGTTCCATCGTTGATTCATAAATTCCATGAAATTCAAAAGGCCCGCCAAAATATTCTTTCAGTGCGTTCACGATAAGGGGCATATCCTCATCCTTGCCGCCGAAAGGAGGCAGGACGAAGGTAACCCCATTAACGGTGACCTTGAGAATAAGGGCACCATGGCTGATTGCCCAGAATGTGTCATAGCAGCCACGCCAAATGAAGGTCGATCCAAAGCAGCATTCTGAGCCGCGATAATCCGCTTCATTATAGTAGTCATCAAAAATAGGTTTATCCGATATATCGACATGTTTAAATTCTAAAATAAAAATCTCTCCTAACTTTTTTGGATGATACCATTATACCAGATATCATCAAGAGGGGAAAATGACCGCAAAAGGAGAGTGCCTCCGACTTAGGTCAAGGATCCCATTTGATTCAGGTAAATTAAGCGATACCCCATCAAATCATCATAGGTCAGTTTGGTCACACTTGTATTATCCAATGTCAAGTGCCACATGCAGTCAATAGGGGCTTGAAGAATGCTGCATAATAACAGGCGAATCATCCCGCCATGGCTTACGACCATCACTGCCGTGCCATCTTCCATGGCATCCTTGACTTCATTAAGTCCTTTCATTCCCCGTGCCTGGGCCTCTTGAAGGTCTTCAGCACCGGAGAGTGTCACTTGAGTCGGTGTCAGCCAGAGCGTCTGCAGGCGCTTCGAGTCCGTTTTTCTTAAGTCTCTAATCCGGCAGCCTTCCCACTCCCCAAAGGAAATTTCCCGGAATGCAGCAAGGGCCTGTGGGACAAGTTGTTTTTCCTCAGCAAGAGGCCGAGCTGTTTCCTTGGTCCTCATAAGATCGGATGTATAAAGGGCCGCAACCATAAGGTCACGGGCTCGTTTTTTTAGGGAAAGGGCCTGCTCCTGTCCAACTGGACTGAGCGGATGGTCCTCCCAGCCCTGGAAACGGCCTTCTTCATTGGACCTTGTTCGTCCATGACGGACGAGGTAAATGGTTTTCATGTCGCTTTCCTTTCTGTACAAAAGGGCTGGTTGCCGTCATATAGAAAAACGAGCCTATTTCCGAGGCTCGTTTTCGATTGGAAAATCCTGCCCTGGGCAGGAAGTCCCTTATGCTCTTTCGATGTATTCGCCCGTACGGGTATCGATACGAAGCACATCGCCTTCGTTGATGAACAGAGGGACCTTTACCACATAGCCCGTGTCCATGGTTGCATTCTTGTTGCCGCCCGTAGCGGTATCCCCTTTGATGCCCGGTTCCGTTTCAACAACGGTCAGTTCAACCGTATTCGGCAGTTCGACCCCGAGGATCCGGTTATCAAAAGAAGAAATCTTGACGTTCATATTTTCCTTCAGGAAATTCATAGCGCTGCCCAGTTGATCTTTGTTAAGCTCAATCTGTTCGTAGGTTTCATTGTCCATGAAGACATACATGCCATCATTTTCATAGAGGTACTGCATTTCACGGCGAACGACCTCAGCATTCGGGAGACGTTCAGCGGCGTTGAACGTACGTTCAACAACAGCACCCGTGCAGAGGTTGCGCATCTTGGCACGGACAAAGGCTGCCCCTTTCCCCGGTTTGACGTGCTGGAATTCAACTACCTGCCAAGCATCGCCGTCAATTTCAACTGTTACACCTGTTTTAAAATCGTTCGTAGAAATCATTGAAACACCCTCCAAAAATTTTCTTGTTAAGCTTATAGGATTTCCATAAGTTCCTTTTCAACCAGCGTCAGCCGCTCACAACCCCATTCCGTTACAATGACGGTATCTTCAATGCGGACACCGCCCTTGCCCGGCAAATAGATGCCCGGTTCCACCGTTACAATGGCACCCACAGGAATCGGATCCGGATTGCCTTTATTGAGGTTCGGCTTTTCGTGGATATCAAGACCCACACCATGACCCAGTCCATGACCGAAGTAGGCACCATACCCCTTGGACGCGATAAAATCACGAACGGCCTGGTCCACTTCAATGCCCGTCTTGCCAGGGAACAGGACTTCTTCCCCCAGTTCATTGGCGGCAAGGACAATCTCGTAGATTTCCTTTTGCCAAGGAGCCGCTTTTCCCATGACGACCGTGCGAGTCATATCACTGCAGTAACCGTCATAGATGCAGCCAAAATCAAAAGTGACGAAGTCACCTTCCTCAATGACCTTATTTGAGGCCACTCCATGAGGCAGGGCGCTGCGCACGCCGGAAGCAACAATCGTATCAAAAGAGGTTTTCTGGGCCCCTCTTTTTCGCATATTATACTCAAGTTCTGCAGCAAGTTCAGATTCCCTCCGCCCCACTTTGATATGGGGAATGAGTTCATGAAAAGCGTCGTCAGCAATGGCGGCAGCTTTGAACATTTTACGCTGTTCCTCTGGGGATTTGACTGCCCTCAAAAAGACGAGATTCACATTCTTGAAACTTGCTTTAGGAAGGGCCTTTTGCAAGGCCGTGGCTTCCGTATAGGAAAAATAGTCACCATCAAGGGCCAAACGCCATGCTGGTCTTACCTGATCCACGACGGAAAAAAGGCCATGCTGGTGTTCCAGGATTTCACATTCAGGAGCCTGCTGCTGCGCCTGCAGGATGTAGCGCGAGTCCGTAATAAGAACGGCCCGTAAAGCGTCTACATAAAGAAGACTTTCTCCGCCCGTAAAGCCCGTGAAATAGCGAATGGATGAATCCCCCTTGATGAAGATTCCCTGTACGCCTTCCTCTTGGAGGAAAGTTCTGAGCGTAGGTAATGGTTTCATAAACGACCTCCCACAAAAGTACCCTACTATATTAGCATATTCCCTGCAATTTGCCTATATTGAAACAGGAAAATTTTAGGGAAAGTGTACAAAATCATACGGAATTTTATAGAAAAACCTTTTTCTAGGCTTTTTTGAGGCGCCTTACGAGGGAATAGGGTTCCATGCGGGCATCCCCAACGGCCGTAAAGATCATCTGTGCATGAGGCGCGGCAGCAATGGGCGTGCCCGTTTCATCCTCCATGTCCGACAAGGTCCAGGGAAAGACCGTTCCCCCAGGCGTCAAGATTTCAAGGGTTTCCCCTTCCTTCACATTGTTTCGCTGCTCCAGCGTCACCCGCCCCGAAGCAGCGTCGTAGTCGTTCACAAGGCCTACAAAATCCGCTGTCTGTTCATAGGAACTTGTTGTATAGACCTGACCGTCTGCTTCCGGTCTGTGTTCAAAAAAGCCCGTCGTATAGGGACGATGGGAAATTTTGAGCAGTTCTTCCTGCCATTCAGGCAGCACGGAAAAGTGTTCCGGATCCCTCAGATAGGCATCAATGGCCTTGCGATAAACGCTCACCACTGTTGCGACATAATGGACACTCTTCATGCGACCTTCAATTTTGAGACTTTTTACGCCGCTTTTGATGAGGTCCGGCAGATGATCCAAGAGACAAAGGTCCTTTGAATTCATGATGTACGTGCCTTGCTCATCTTCGGCAATATCAAAGGCTTCATCAGGACGGTTTTTCTCTTTTAAGGAAAACTCCCAGCGGCAGACTTGTGCACAAGCGCCTCGGTTGCTGTCCCGACCCGTAAAGTAGTTGCTCAAAAGGCAGCGGCCTGAATAGGAAATACACATTGCACCATGGACAAAGACCTCAACCTCTGCATGGATGTTCCGCACGATTTCGGAAATCTCCCCAAGGGACAGTTCCCTCGCAAGGACCACCCGTTCAGCACCGAGCGCCTCCCAAGCCTTGGCGGCCTCATAGTTTGTCACGTTAGCCTGGGTACTGACATGAAGGGCCAGATTCGGTACGATTTTCCGGGCCATCATCCATACCCCGAGATCAGAAACAAGGAGCGCATCCACACCGGCGTCCTCTAGGTCCTTTAGATACGAGGGAAGCTGGGGAAGATCACCATTATGAGGAACAACGTTCACAGTCACATAGACTTTTTTACCCAAGTTATGGGCAAACGTGCAGGCCTCCCTGATTTCTTCCATTGAAAAATTTGCGGCAAAAGCCCTCAGTCCGAAAGCCTTGCCGCCTAAATAGACTGCATCGGCACCATAGCGGAGCGCCATTTTACACTTATCGAGGCTTCCGGCAGGTGCAAGAAGTTCAATTTGATTCATATGTCTACATCTCCATGGATGGCTCGGATCATCGCCTTATGTTCCTCATAGGTCTTGGTAAAACGATGATAGCCATCCTTATCTGCTACAAAATAGAGGTAATCCGATTTTTGGGGATTGAGGACAGCTTTGATTGCCTGCTCGCTGGGACTTGCAATCGGTCCTGGCGGAAGCCCAGGATACAAGTACGTATTATACGGAGAATCCACTTTAAGGTCATCATAGCGAAGGTCACCCTTTTGATGCCCTAAAAGATATTGGATGGTCGTATCGGATTGGATGGGCATATTCTTATGAAGGCGGTTCAGAAATACACCAGCAATAAGAGGCATCTCATCTTCATGAACAGCTTCCTTTTCCACCATGGCAGCAAGGTTCACCACATCACGAATACTCATGCCGCTTGCTTTGATCTGATCCTTTAGCTCCTCATCCAGACGACGGTTAAATTCCTTGACCATGGTGGCAAGGATTTCCTTTTCCGTGGCGCCTTCCGGCAAATCATATGTAGCCGGATAGGCAAAGCCTTCCGCCTTATAGATTACATGGGGATTGGGCGTCTCCATATAAGGATACGGTGCATAATCAATGGCCGCTTGTTGGAAAGCTTCGGCCGAACCCAACTTTTCTTTTTCCAGTTTGGCCGCAATCTGAGGGATGCTCGAAGCTTCAGGCACAGTAAACTTGTTGTAGCGCGTCTTTCCCGACGCAATGATGTCAATGATTTCGGCATCACTCATGCCTGCCGTGATTTCATAATTTCCCGCTTTCAGCATACTTTCCTTATGGGTCAGCTTTGCCGTCAGGAGAAACAATTCCGGACTGCGTACGGCCTTCTCCTCATGAAGCAAAGCAGCTATATCCCGTGTTGTCATGCCATCCTTGATGGTAAAATGGACCAATGCCCCTGTTGCAAGGTTAGCATTGCTGTTGAATCCGTGGAGGTACCAGTAGACAGCGCCACTAAAGGCTGCCAAAAGAACCAGAAGGACACATACAAGCTTTTTGGCCATGTCCTTTGCTCCTTACTCTTCATCCATCTCCTGGGTGATTTCTTCATAGGCCTTTTTAACGGCCTCAAATTCTTCATCCGTCGGATCCACATAGACAGGTTCGCCGTCAGTATCGAACTCAATGCGGGCAATCATGACCGCGTCATCTTCTTCCAAGGCTTCTGCTTCCTCTTCATCCATAGGTTCACGGACAAGAAGGGCAAAACTCTTGTTATCAATAGGGATAACCATTTCTTCTGCATAGTAGGTCTTATTCCCCTTATCGTCAGTAACAACAACCAAAGCCTCTTGATCTTCGGTTTGGAGCATATCTTGATCTTTTGTCATGGCATTACCTCCTTAGGCTGTCCAGATAATTTTGTAAGATGACGACGGCCGCCATCATATCAATGACTTTCTTGCGTTTTTTACGTGTCAGATCTGCATCGATAAGAACCTTTTCCGCCGCCACCGTGGAAAGCCGTTCATCCCAAAGGGTAATCTTTGCATCGGGGAATTCGGTTTGCAGCAATTTGGAAAAAGCCTCACTCGCTTTTCCGCGCTCACCAATGGTTCCATTCATATTTTTGGGGTAGCCCAGGACAAAAGCCCCCACTTCTTCCTTTTGGACCAATTCATGAAGGCGTGCCAAATCATTCTTGGTTCCGCTGCGCCGAATGGTTTCGATGCCGCGCGCAATCAGTCCCATCTCATCGCTTACAGCGACACCGATGGTGCGTGTTCCGAGGTCAAGACCCATGATCCTCATTTTTGGGGCAATTCCTTCAAATAGGATTGAAGAAGGGCTTCAATGAGTTCATAGCGATTGAATTGGCGGATCTTCAGACGGGCATCCTTATAGCTCGTCACATAGGCTGGGTCCCCACTCAAGAGGTAGCCAGCCAATTGGTCAATGGGATTATAACCTTTTTCCTGGAGGGCTTCCACGACTTCGTGGATGGTCCGGGAAACCGTTTCCGTCTTGGAAACGGGTTTAAACATCGTGGTTTCTTGAGTCGTACGTGACATGAACAGTCCCTCCTTTTGGGAAAAACAAGCAGCCCGCTTCCGAAACGAGCTGCACAGCATAAAGTATCTCGGCCATTAGTAAAAATACTGACTGATGGAAACAGGAATCGATTCCTGGAAGAGGACCAACATGACCTCAATAGGAACCTTCATTCCATCCATCATCCAGCGCATGGTCATTTCTTCCCCCGCCATAAACAACCATTTCCACGGCAAACTGAATATGGGGGTCGTGGACGTCCACCCCATAGTGCCTCAGCATCATGGTATAGGCATCACGGACAAAGCGCCGGTTGGTCCGGCGAAAGTGCTCATTATCATCACTCTCATACAGATGGCGGAAGAATCCCTCATATTTTTTATACATAAGGAATTTCTTATAAAGAGCTTCGGACCAACTTTTGCTGCCCAGGATATCGCGGCCATGGACGGCAAGAATATGAAGAAACTCATAATGGGCCAGTTCCGTCATAGACGCAAAGGTCCTATCATACGCGTCCCGAGTGACACCGGATTCCCGAACAAGCTCTTCAACACTGATGCATTTTAGCGGTTTCTTCGTAAGGAGCCGGCCCATTGCCTCTCCCATCCATCTTTTAGCATCCATGTAACGACACCTTCTTTATTGAATCATATTTTCAATAACTTTCAGGGTTTCCACCATGGCCTCGGCAATCTTTCCACTGTTCTTGCCGCCAGCTTGGGCCATATCGGGACGGCCGCCGCCGTTACCGCCCAAGACCTGGGCAGCGGCTTTGACAATCTTGCCGGCGTGGGCCCCTTTCGCAACGGCTTCTTTGGATGCCATGGTCAGAATGTTCACCTTCTGCGGTGCCATAGCTGCAAAGAGGACAACAATGCCGCCCGTCTTGTCACGGAGCTGGTCTCCCATGCTGCGAAGGGCCGATACATCATCGACCTTTACTTCATCAATGAGGACAGGAATTCCCTTGACATCCTTTACTTTATCTCCGGCGGACTGCGCGGCAGCGGCAACTAGTTTTTGTTCAAGTTCAGCCGCGTGATGCTTTTCTGCTTTCAGTTCATCCTGAAGCGCTTCGATCCGGCTCAGTAGGGTGTTGGGACGACCCTTCACCTTCTGGGAAGCGTCCTCGAGAAGGGCTTCTAGTTCCCGGGTGTAAAGAAGTGCTCCATGTCCTGTAACCGCTTCGATACGGCGCAGCCCAGCACCGACGCTTGATTCGCCAAGGATCTTGAAAAGACCAATGCGGGACGTATTGGAGACATGGACGCCGCCGCAAAGTTCCATGCTGTGACCTGGCACATTGACGACGCGGACAATCTTGCCGTATTTTTCACCAAAAAGTGCCATAGCCCCCATTTCCTTGGCCTTATCAATATCCTCTTCGGAAATCTGGACGTCGACCGCATCAAGGATAGCTTCATTCACAAGGTCTTCCACACGGCTTACTTCCTCAGCCGTAAGCGGCGAAAAATGAGAGAAGTCAAACCGGAGCCGGTCCGGTCCAACATAACTGCCGGCTTGGTTTACATGACCGCCCAGGACTTTCTTGAGGGCAGCATGCAGAAGGTGGGTTGCCGTATGATTGCGGGCAATGTCAGCCTTGCGGTCAAGGTTGACTTCAAAGGTGACCGCTTGACCCACCGAGAAAGCACCCGATTCTACCGTTCCTAGGTGGATAGTCGTGCCATCAGGGAGTTTCTTTGTATTTTCCACATCAAAGATTCCCGCGTCAGAAATCAGGCGGCCCGTATCACCAAGCTGCCCGCCCCCTTCGGCGTGGAAGGCAGTATTGGTCAGGATGATCGCAAGGCTGTCCCCTGTATGACCTTCTTTGATTGGCGTGGTTTCACCTTCTTGATACAGGGCGGCGACCACGCCTTCCTTAGAGGCTTCATCCACCGTGAGTCCTTCCAAATGAAGGCTTCGCGTATCATACATAACAGGGCGGCCTTCCTTATCGTTGCGAGCCTTACGGGCCCGCTCCTTCTGGGATGCCATGGCCTTGTCGAACCCTTCCTTATCCATGGTCATGCCCTGTTCCTGAAGGATTTCATCCGTCACTTCCCAAGGAAAACCAAAGGTATCATAAAGTTTAAAGGCATCGTCACCGCTAAGGACCGTCTTGTTTTCTTTTTTCATGGCGGCAATCTTTTCATTCAGCAGATCCGTGCCCTGGGAAAGGGTCTGGAGGAAGCTTGTTTCCTCCATATCGATGACCTTGTCAATGAATTCCTTCTTTTCCACGAGCTCCGTGTAATGCTCACCATACATGGAAATGACCTTATCGGCAAGGGCGGCAAGGAACTTGCCCCGAATGCCAAGGAGACGTCCATGACGGATGGCACGGCGCAAAACGCGGCGCAGGACATAGCCTCTTCCTTCATTGGAAGGAAGGATTCCGTCCCCAATCATGAAGGTCAAGCTGCGAGCATGATCAGCAACAACCTTAAGCGAAATATCGGTTTTGGCATCTGCATTATATTTCTTATGGGAGAGTTCGCAAGCAAGTTCGATGATGGGGAAAATAAGATCGGTCTCAAAGTTTGACGGCTTGCCTTGGATAACGGAAGCAAGACGTTCAAGGCCGGCACCGGTATCGATATTCTTATGTTTGAGCGGCGTGTAGGTCCCGTCAGCGTTCTGGTTGAACTGAGTAAAGACAAGATTCCACAATTCAAGGAATCGACCGCAGTCACAGCCAGGACCACAGGTTGGTTCCCCACAGCCTTTATCGGCGCCAAGGTCGATATGGATTTCCGAGTCCGGACCGCAGGGACCGCTGCCGATTTCCCAGAAGTTATCTTCCAGACGAACAATACGTTCATCAGGGACGCCTACGACATCGTGCCAGATATGATAGGCTTCGTCATCTTTGGGATAAATGGTGATCCAAAGCTTATCCGCAGGCAATTCCAACTCTTTGGTCAAAAATTCCCAAGCCCAGGGAATGACTTCCTTTTTGAAATAATCGCCAAAGGAGAAGTTGCCCAGCATTTCAAAATAAGTATGGTGACGAGCTGTGCGGCCGACGTTTTCAATATCGTCCGTACGAACACATTTTTGACAGGTCGTAATGCGCGGAGAAGGCGGTTTCATCTTCCCTGTAAAAAACGGTTTGAACGGTGCCATTCCAGCCCCAATCAGCAGCAGGGTCGGATCATCATGCGGAATGAGCGAGGCACTGGGAAGAACCAAATGACCGTGTGCCTTGAAAAAATCCAAGTATTTTTGACGGATTTCATTACCAGTTAAATATTTCATGCAAGTATCTCCCTCGGTTCAGTTCGTTTTGCAAGCTTAACATGCCGATGAGGCATTTCTTAAGTATATAAAATTTACAGATACGTGTCAAACACCGCCCGGTTTGACGCCATATTCCTCGGCCAATTTCCTAAAAAGCGGCAGGGACCGTTTAATGGTATCCCGATTGATGCAGTATGACGCACGGAAATAGCCTGGCACGCCAAAATCTGTTCCCGGTACTAAGAGCAGATCATACTTCATGGCCCGTTTACAGAAGGCATGATCATCTTCTTCCAGGCACTTCGGGAAAAGATAAAAAGCCCCCTGCGGACGCAGACAGGTAAAACCGGCATCAATAAGACCCTGATAAAGCAGTTCCCCGTTGATGCGATACGGTTCCGCATCCGTTGGTTTGCCTGCACAGCGGGCCACGACAAGCTGCCAGAGGCTGGGAGCATTGACATGGGTGAGGACCCGAGCCGCTCCGCAAATTGCAGGATATACTTTTTCAAAGCCTGTCACTTCACTGGGAATAGCGATATAGCCAATTCGCTCCCCTGGAAGGGAGAATGATTTACTATAGGAGTAGCAGACGATGGTATCCTTATAATATAGTGGAATATAAGGCACTTCATAGCCATGGTAGGCAATTTCCCGATAAGGTTCATCGGAGATGATATAAATGGGATGACCGTATTCCTTTTCCCTGCGCAGTAAAAGCGCGCTAAGGGCTCGGATGGTTTCCTCCGAGTAGATGGCCCCGCTCGGATTATTGGGGGAATTGACAATGACCCCTTTAGTATGGCGTGTCAGGGCCTTTTCAAAAAGGTCCATATTGATTTGGAAATCTTCAACCTGAGCGGGAACAACCACGAGACGGGCCCCGGTTGCCTCAACAAAAGGCCGGTATTCCGGGAAAAACGGGGCAACAATGACAAATTCATCGCCAGGTTCGGCAAGGGCCTTGAAGGTAATGGAAATGGAAGCCGCCGCGCCAGCGGTCATGAACAGATTGTCCTTTGTAAAATGCGTGCCAAAACGACAGTTGATATCCTTTGCAAGGATCTCCCGGACCTCTGGATTACCCGGAGCCACCGTATAGCTGTGGATCTTTTGGGTCGGCACGGTATCAAAGATATCAAGGACAGCCTCCTTGATGTAAGAGGGAGCCGGTACGTTCGGATTTCCCAAGCTGAAATCGTAGATATTTTCCTCTCCGACCTCCTGTGCCCTTTTCCTTCCATACTCAAAGATTTCACGGATCGTCGATTTTTTCGATCCAAGTTCATACATTTTTTCATTGACCATCAGGTTATCCCTACTTTCTGCATCAAAGGCAGTCCGTGAATTGGATGCACTTAGCTGTATTTTAGCACGCTTCCACAACCCATGCCAGTAGCAATTCGACAGGCAGACTGCTAGTGTCTAAAAAAGCCCTCCCTGAGGGAAGGCTCTTTTAGTGAGGTTGTTATTTTCTTTTGCTGCGATTGAAATTAATGAGGCAGCCGGCTTTGATGATTTCCTTTTCTTCCTCGTTAAGGGGCAGGATATAAAGGGTAATGGCTTTTGCCATGCCATCTTTCAGGACATAGGCGGGAATCTCATCCATGGACCCTGCGAGGATTTTCTTGATGGAAGGAACAAAAATGAAATCGTTGACATCAAAGGCAATCGTCTCATCTTTCAAATGAAAGGGCAGCATCCCCCAGTTGATGACGTTGCTGCGATACCGTTTGGTCGCATATTCACGAGTGATGTTGGCAAGGCCGCCGATGACGCGCTGACAGCTGGCTGCCTGTTCACGGGCACTGCCATCACCCGGTTTATTGGCGTAAATGACAGAACCGATTTCCGTATTGGTAAGAGTAACATCTTCACTGCCAGAAATGGTGTGGATGGCGGTAAAAGCAGCTGCCACATCGGCATCCTTTTGCAGGAGGTCTTCGCCTTCTTCACGGGCAAGTTCCAGTTCCTTGACCGCTTTGGTCCGCCCCACATACTGCGGATCACGGCGCGACAGGGTAAATTCGGCAAGCCTCAATGGATTGGAACGATAGGAGGATGTTTCCCCGGAAGGAATAAGTTCATCCGTCGTCGTTACAGGGTCTTCAATCTTGGAACAGACGCGCAGGAGAATATTGTCCCCTAAAGCGGGCAGTTCAGGCCAAGCTTTGATATTCGGTCCCTCATAAAGTTTTTCTTTCGGTTCCGCCTTACCAAAACCTTCGTAGACACGGGCCTTGTAGGCACTGTCATCGAAGTGGTAACTAGGCACATGTCCAAAAGTGTCGGCAAAGGTTTCCGCACTTGTCAGGGCGCCGCCATTTGCAGCTGTTGCGGCAATGCTGCGGGAATCCATGAGGGCCACTGCCGACATCTGCCCCTGACCGGGCTTGCTCCCTTCCCGGTTCGGGAAGTTGCGCGTATTGTGACGGATGGAAAACCCATTGTTGTTTGGCGTGTCGCCTGCGCCAAAGCAAGGCCCGCAGAAAGCCGTCTTGATTACGGCACCGGACGCCATGAGGTCCGTGAGGAATCCTTTTTTGGCAAGGTCCATATAGACCGGCATGGACGAAGGATAGATATTGAGGGTAAATTCCCCAGCACCGATGCTCTTGCCACGCAGAAGGTTGGCCGCTTCTACAACGTTTGTGTAGTTACCGCCGGCGCAGCCGCCAATGACGCCCTGCTGGACCATGAACTTGCCGTCCTTGACTTTATCGGTCAAGGTATATTGGGCACGGCCTTGGGCTACTTTTTCGGCCCTTTTTTCCGTCTCACGAAGGATATCCATCAGATTGGCATTCAGTTCATCAATTTCGTAAGCATTCGACGGATGGAATGGAAGGGCAATCATCGGCTTGATGGTAGAAAGATCAACATAGACGCAGCCATTATAGTATGCCACATCTGCAGGATTCAGTTCCTTATAATCACTTTCGCGGCCGTGTTCCTTGAGAAAGTCCTTCGTATCGCTGTCTGTTCTCCAAATGGAAGACAGGCACGTCGTTTCCGTCGTCATGACGTCAACACCATTGCGATAGTCCGTTGTCATGGAAGAAACGCCCGGTCCGACAAATTCCATGATCTTATTTTTCACATAGCCCTTTTCATAGACGGCACGGCAAATAGCAAGGGCAATATCATGCGGTCCAACCCAAGGAGCCGGTTTCCCCGTCAAGTAGATGGCGACAACACCGGGATAAGGGTTATCCCAGGTATCCCCCAAGATCTGTTTATCAAGCTCCCCGCCGCCTTCACCAACTGCAATGGTCCCGAGAGCACCATAACGGGTATGACTGTCACTGCCAAGGATCATCTTGCCGCAACCAGCGTACATTTCTCGCATATACTGATGGATGACCGCGACATGGGGAGGGACGAAGATACCGCCATATTTCTTGGCTGCCGAAAGACCAAACATGTGGTCATCTTCATTGATAGTCCCACCGACAGCACAGAGGGAATTGTGACAGCACGTGAGGATATAAGGCATGGGAAAATGGTCCATACCAGAAGCGCGGGCGGTTTGGATAATGCCAACATAGGTAATATCGTGGCTCGTCAGGGCATCAAATTTGATGTTCAGCTGCTCCATATTCACGCTTTTATTGTGTTCCTTCAAGATACCATAGGCAATCGTGCCTTTTTTGGCTTCTTCTGCTGTTATTTCGCGGCCAAGACGGCTTTTCAGCGTCCCTGCCTGTTCTTCCGGAACAAGTTCCGTACCATTCAGCAAATAGGCACCCTTATCAAACAATTTGATCATGATAACTCTCCTCTCTTTGTTACCTGGCTCTTTTGGGTTATTCTTGCACCTCCATCTTATGGAGGGTTTCTACAACATATTCAGCAAATTCTTCTGCTGTCGCCCCGTCTTTATCCGTCGTAATGACGGCCTTGCATTCCACTTTGGTACAAAAATCAAGGGCTTTAAAAAGACGGTCCCGTTTTTCAGGGTAACCAATGAATGCCATCATTTCCCCCATCGCCCGAATCAGGCTGGAAGGATCGGCATACTGGGCACGATTGTGCTCAACAAGATAGACCCCCACCCCATGGATGGCTTCAAACATGGCATACTGGTCGCCAATATTGGAAGAGCTGGCCGTTCCAAGGCCTCCTTGGTATTCGGCAGCAATATCAGTGAGGATGTCGCCGTATAGGTTGGGCAGCACAAAGACCTGCATACCAGCATTGAATTCCGGGTCCATCAATTTAGCAGACAGGGAATCAATCAGTTCTTCCCGCACATGGATGCCGGGATATTCTTTTTCCATAGCATGGGCCACCTTCAGGAAATTTCCGTCGACGAGTTTGACAATATTGGCTTTTGTTGCCACCGTAATGTTGGTCTTCCCACTACTTTTAGCGTACTCAAATGCATTTCGGAACAGCCGTTCGGCTCCTGGCTTGGAAAGGATCTTGAAGTCAATGGCAAGGTCATCGCCGACGCAAATCCCTTTGTTGCCCCAAATGTATTCGCCTTCAATATTTTCTCTGAAAAAGGTCCAATCTATGCCCTTTTCAGGAATTCGAATGGGACGGACCGCTGCATAAAGCTGCAGCTGGCGGCGCAGCAAACTGTTGGCACTCAGGAGATTGGGCCACCTGTCGCCCGCACGGGGAGTCACGAAAGGTCCCTTTACAAGGACGTCACAGGCCTTGCAGGCCTCAAGAACGGCAGGCGGCAGACTCTTATTCTGACGGGCCCGTTCCTCAATGGTCATTCCTTTAATTGGAACAAATTCCACGCGTTGGTCTATGATTTCCTTTTTCAGCAATTCCCGTGCCACCAAAAGGGCAGCTTTCATGATATAGGGGCCAATGCCATCACCGGGCATGATGCCCACCTTTACGTGGGATAATTGGGTAAAATTCTTACGGGGCGGCGCTTTCCTAATCCCTTCGATGCGGTCAAGATCTTCTTCAATGAGTTTCCCAAAAGCTTGCTTAGCGCGTTCAATCATTTCTTCACGGTTCATGCTGGTCTCTCCTTTTTGATTCCATAACGGCCACGCGGCCTTTTGGTTCCATTGTAGGAAATCCCAAGCAATAAGGCCAATACTTATCCTCCCATAAGGATTATACGAAATTTTCTATGTATTTTACCAATTCGGATTTGCGATTCATATCCATCAGAATTTCTAATTGATATTTTTAATTTTATATATAATTTACAAATCTTTTCCTTATTTAAAGGAACAGACCGCCAAGGAAGAATACATGAAGCGCCGCCATCACAACATTGATACTCACATTTGCCACGGATAAGAGAAAGAGCGTCTTGAACATATTGTTCATTTCCTCTGTCGTCGTTGATTTGGAAGCAGAGTAACTTGACATGATGATGGCACCGCCCGTCGATAATGGGCTGATGGCTGCAGCAAAACTGGTCGCCGTAATGACAGAGATAAGTTCTACATAGTTTGTCTGTCCGGCAAATGTCCGAGCAATCTTGTCAGCGATTGGAAACAGCGTCGGCATGACAACACCCGTCGTAGAGCTGATCCAGGATAGAATCCCGCTTGATGCGGCAATGATAGGTACCACCGTCTGGGCCGTCATATGGCTAGCAAGAAAGTCAGATACCAGCTTGATTCCACCAAGCTTTGTCAGGACAATCACAAGGACGCCCACACCGCAGATCATCATCAAGGTGCCCCAGAGAATCTGACGAATAGCCGTTTTTTCATCGGCACAATGCAGTATGATCAGGACAGAAGCTGCCGCAAAGGCAAAAAGTCCCGTATCAAACTTAAAACCAATACAGAAAATAACCATAGCCACAATCGAAGCCATCGTAATCTTCTGACTGCGATTAAAGGCGGGAATTTCAGAGAGCTTTAGTGAATTTTCCGAGTTGACGCGCCACCCCTTGTAGCCGATATAGACAACAAGCGTAAGGACAAAGCCGGAAAGTAACGTAGATAGGAAGAGATGCGTCCCAAAGCCTTGGTAACCCAGCGGCTCAGAAAGATTCTTGGCAAGGATGCCTGTCAAGGAAAGAACAGAGGCACAGCCCGCATTGGCTCCCAGTTATGCATAAAGGGCCGTTGCCATGGGATTGATCTTGAGTTCGAAGGCAAGATAGACGGCAAAGGTCGTCATCAAGATTCCAGCAGCAATATGTCCAGGACCAATGGCTGAAATGAAAGCAGAAAGCACAAACATCAAGATGGGAATCAAGTAGGTCCGCTTCCCTACAAGAGCGACGACCTTCTTGGACAAAAGATTGAGCGTCCCATTGGCAGAGGCCATCCCAAACAGAAAGGTAACCCCAACCAAGGTCACAAACATGGAACTTGAAACACCTGCAGCAATCTGCTTGGCACTCATCTGTCCATAGGAACCGAGCAGAAAAGCGGCGCCAATGGAAAAGAAGCCTATATTGACTTTTTTGATAAACCCAATGGCAACGACAACGGCAAGAACAATCAATGAAATCAAAGATAGATCCATCATGATGCCTCCTTACGAGCAGTGGATTCAGTAGGAAATAGGGGCTACGCCTTTCATCAATAGACGGGCCGTTCGATACCCATACGTTTCTTTTAATGAAAGGAATCGTCTGTCCCTTTTCGGCTTCAACGCCGCAAACAAGCGTGCCGGAACCATGACCAATCCTGATTTCTTGAAGCTTACCGCAGGGGGAAAGAATGCTATGGACAAGGGTCCCTGGAATTGCGGCGGCAGCTGCCGTACACATCTCCTCGGATACATTCCAAGAGTCGGAGCAGGGCTTCGTCTTTATTGATTTCTTCCGGCTGTTCCGTCCCATTCATCTTTATGGAATCAGCTGTTACAAAAACCAAGGGGTTTGCTGCGTCGACAATGGAAACGGACAGGCGGCCAAAATCGGGGATCTCAAGTTCATCCACCACATTTCCCGTTGGCAGGATGCCTTTACCATGGGTACCGCTGGAATCAAGGAAACTAAGTTTGATGAGAGCGGCCGTACCGGGCACGCCAGCAATAGCATAGTCTCCGTCATAACACACCTGGCCATCTGCTGTATTAACCGTTTCAACAATGATTTTCCGGGTATTCGTATTAAAAATCCTGACGGTCGTTTCTTCTCCGACAGCTGGGACGAAACCTTCTTCAATCGCAAAGGGACCGACACCGGATGATATATTACCGCAGTTTCCTCCATAACTGACGACAGGCTTATCCACAGATACTTGGGCAAAGGTGTAATCCACATCGGCATCAGAGCGACTGGATTTTTCGATAATAGCGACCTTGCTGGTTACGGACTGGGAACCGCCAAGTCCGTCGATCTGTTTGCAATCCGGGCTTCCCATGAGTTTCAAAAGGACGCTGTCCCAATCCTTCCTTTCAGGCGGCATATCCTTTCTTAATAGATAAGCTCCTTTACTCGTTCCCCCACGCATCAACGTGACAGGAAGTTTGATCTTTTTTGTCATCATGAACCCTCCTTATTAGATAGGTAACAGTCATCGTTATTTTCTGAAAACATCATAACAAGAAAAAGTTCATAATTTAAATTCATAAAAATTATTTTTGACATGGTAAAAGCGAATGGTTTTATTGGTGGGAGCATGAAAAAATTGCCATGCTTTTTTCCAGTGGACGGATGGTATAGATGGTGCATCGATTCATGTCATACGTTCATAAAAAAAATAATAATCATGGTTTATATGAATAGTTTGGGCTATAATTGGACAAAGATGATTTACAATCTGGAAGAAAGGAGTACAGCCAATGGATTTTCGAGATCTGACCTATCTTCTGGCCATTGCGCGCCAGCAAAATATCACGCGGGCGGCAGAATCCCTCTACCTTAGCCAGCCCACCCTCTCCAAGTTCTTTAAAGGCCTTGAAGGAGAACTTGGACTTCCTTTGTTTGAGAGATTAGGTAATAAATATATCCCAACCTATGCCGGTGAACAGTACATAAAAAAGCCAAGGAAATCCTGGCCCTCAAAAAAGAACTCGATCAGCAGATGGGCGATATCATAAAAAACAATGAAGGCTATTTAAAGATTGGCTTCCCCGCAATGCGGGGTACGTATATGCTTCCCTGCACGCTGCCTATTTTTCATGATAAGTATCCCAATGTAAGGATTGACCTTCACGAAGCAAATTCCGAATCCCTCATCCAAATGATTATTGAAGGGGACATTGACCTGGCTTTTTTCAATTTTGTAGAGGCCAATCCCGCTCTCGCCTACACCGTCATCAGTCATGAAGAACTGGTGCTTGTCATGAGTGCCCAGCATCCCTTTACGCGCTATGGAAGGAAACGGCCGGGCTGTAAATATCCTTCATTTACTAAAAGGCCAAGATTTTATCCTTCAAAACCGGACGCAGCACACACGGCTGATTGTGGATAGGATCTTTCATAAACGCCACATTGAACCCCACATTGAACCCTACATTATCCTTGAAACAAGCAATATCCAAGCAGAAGCCGAGCTGGCAGCACGGAATTACGGCTTTACCTTCATTACGGAAACCCATTTGAAGTATATTCCCAACCGCGACCAATTAGCCTTGTTTTCAATCGGATCTCCTAAGACAACCGTTGATTTTGTAGCAACGTATCGAAAAAATTCCTACCTCCCTTTCCACGCCAAGGAATACATCAAGGTGGTCAAGGAGTTCACCTGATACGTCTCACGCATCCAAAACGCCCACATAGAAACAACACTGCCTGTCAAATCTCTTTTCTCACAACGGTTGGTCTTATAAAGAAAGTAACAATCAAATGCCCCCAGCCACGTGATTGGCAAGGGGCATTTGATTAAGTTACAGGAAGGAGCGGCTCATAAATATAAAACGGTTCTATAATAAATGTTGGGGTGAGGAAATATTCTTTCCTCACCCCATTTTTGC
>OLSX01001145.1_pt1 | contig 25777 bp, 22 predicted proteins | sample 1673141 | NCBI WGS metagenome assembly OLSX01 (sample SAMEA3136759, study PRJEB25190) | human gut metagenome | biome: human gut; feature: human-associated habitat; material: faeces | place: Austria | collected 2013
TGGTATATTCGCTGAATAAGATTACTCAAAGCAACAATTTTCTTAAATTGAGCGTTTTGATTTGAGTTAATATTTTATTTTTACCATTACTTTTATTCTTAGGATTCATTCTTATAATATTTTCATTTAACTGATTAGAAGTACAAATATTACTAATTACACCATCTAATGTAGAACTTGTATCCATCATTTGTACAAATGTATTATGCAATTCATTATAATTTCTTTCTTCATACAACTTTCTATCAACAAGATATTTCAACATTTCAGCAGAGAACAAATGTTCTATTTCAAAATCTATTATTATTTTGTGATCATAGATTTTCTTGATTTCATCACTACACTGAAGGTTCTGAACAGCTATCTTATTTTTATGTTTATACTCATTAGAATTAACTAATTTATTTTTTGCTTCATTACCTGCTTTGTCTTTATCAAAAAGCACAAATAATTTACTTTCATTTCCAGAGTAAATCCATGATTTTGTCAAATTTATTAGATTTGTGCTTCCACCTTTGTTAAACTTTGAATATATCCTTAACTGTCCATCATCAATTAATTTTTGTAGTGGTTCTGAATACCTTTTTATTGCCATCAATAAGTATTCTTTGTCAGTCACTCCTTCAACCAAAATAGTATCAACATCAATCAAACTATTTTCAACTAATTCTTTTTTTATATTCTTTATTTCTTCCATCTTTTCTGAAACAAATGGAGCAATTAAAGGCATCAATCCCATATGTTCTCCTAATAGTTTACTATTTTTTTCAACAGAAAAAACAGTGCCACCCGTTTGTTCATCTCTAATCGCACAGAAAACAGTAGTATTTTCATTGTTTTTTTTCATATAAAATGCTGGTGAATGAGAAGTAATAAACATCTGTATATCCTTAGAATAACTATCAAACTCATCAGCTAATTCAAAAGCTTTAATTAATTCTAATCCATTTTCTGGCTCTTCGAATCCCCATATAGTAATTACTCTTGCCGCACCTCTGTTTCTTGAATTTTGATCTTCATCAGCAATATATTTAAGAATAATTGGAATATGTCTGACTTGTAATCCGTCTCCTCTAAAGTCTAATGGAATATAACAATCATCAATTGATGTTGATGTTTTAAAAATTAATGCCCTAAAAACATCGCTAAGATTATCTGGCATTGATAATGTACTGTGAAACGATAATCTATCTTCAACATTATCACTAATTTTTTTAGTATGTTCTTCCAACACCCTACTAAATGAATCAATTGGTAATTGTAAAGGACTGTTTATAGACGATGAAATAGCTACATATAAATCTGATAATAAGCTCTTATAATAAAGTTTGCTTTTTACTGCTGGAACATAACGATATTTTATTCCCCTCAAAGAATTAGGAATTCTTGATCTGGCGGCAGGCTCTTCCTTATTTGAATTATAAATAGACTCCTTATAATAATTATTAGCTCTCCATACTTTTTCCCAAGTATATGTTCCACTATCTTTATAACTGGATGGGATATTGAATAATATACTGATTTTTATTTCCTTAGTATGATGACTTTTCTTAGGAAACAAATAAGTAAAGTCATCCTCAAAAGAAAATTTATTTTGATAATCTGTTTCACCATTAAAAAACAAATTTAGGGCTTTAAGTAAATTAGATTTACCAACATCATTTAATCCGACAAAAATATTATTATTTTTTACATTGATTTTAATATATTTAATTGATCTAAAGTTCGTAATACTAATTGATTTTATAGTAATCTTGTCTTCTGAATTTCTCAAATTATTTACCTCTTACTATCTGTTATTAATTCTGTCTTGATATATCATTTCCTATCATGAAAATTTATTTTGGTAGTGAATCAATTTATTACTCACTGTAGTTATACTATTTCTTTTCCATCAATAAAAAGCAGTGAGTACATAATATGAATCTATTGATTTTTACTTCAACTCAGTATACTTATCACTCTTACCCTTAGCCTTCTCTACAGGATACTTAGCTTCATTCTGACTCATCTTCATATTCACTATCTCATCAGCATCTAATCCTAGCTTATCTAATAGATTCTGACTATATACAATCACATCAGCAAGTTCTTCTTTAACATGCTGTAAATCATAATTATCATCAGACCATTGGAAACATTCTAATAGTTCTGCTGCTTCTATTACGATAGACTTAGCTAGATTAGCTGGTGAATGGAATTGATCCCAGTCCCTGTCTTCTGTGAACTTTCTGATTCTATTTACTGTTTCTTCTCTCATGTTAGTTATCCTCTACTTTATACGTTCTCTTAAATAGTCTGCTAGTTCTTTATTGGTACAATAAACATAACAGCCTTTCATTCCTCTTGTCATCAGAGTTCTATAAGTGTTTTTTATGATTTGATCCGCTTCTTTTAATGCTTTGTCTGGATCTTGTTTATATAGTTTCTTTATTCCCTTTAAAGACTGATCTGTTCTTGCACGCTTATTAAAATCAGTCACAATATGACCATCTTCATATCTCATATCATCACCAATAATAACGCCTGCATAATCAAATTCTAATCCCTGAGATGTATGAATACATCCTATCTCATTAATAGAATTCTCATCTATCGCAAACGTAGAACTATTACCTAAGTTCCAGCTCATTTCAAAGTCATCAATCTTTATATCATGAACTGTAGAATCATTCTTACCTGCTTTAATCCATTCCCAGCAATAACCTGCTAACATTCTAGAACGATTATCAATCTTATTCTTTTCAAATATTAAATCTCTTACTTCATTAGGTGTATCTAGGATTCTTATATCATAATCTATATCTTTTAGATCATAATTAGCTGTTTCTCTTATTTCTAATACATCATCTAACCATGCCAAGTATCCATTAGACCCATTACATCTGAATTGAGAAAGAAGTTCTAACTCAGATACTTCTGAGTTAAGTTCTTTAGCCCATTTTCTTATTTCCGCAACAGAACCTATATCACTTAGTGTGACTCTTTGACTCTCATCTATAAAGAATACACTACATAGACATGCATTCATGATTTCTTTAATCTGGTTCTCTCCAGCAATTCTAGGACCTAACTGTGTTCTTGCAGTTAATCTATGTCCTTCATCACACAGTATTGTGTCTATGATATTGGAGTCAACATCTATATAAGACCCAGCACCCTTAAACATATTATTAATACTACTTTTCTTATGTCCTGTTAACTTCTTTGCATAAACATTTCTAGGAGCACTGTTCTTAGAAGTATATTGTACAAATAGTCCTTCATTAGTAAGTTTTGATAATAGATTAATAGCGACTACAGTTTTACCAGTACCAGGACCACCTTTCACTATCACTGTACGTTTCTTATGGTCTTCCATACACTTTAATGAAGTCTGTAGTATTTCTTCATATACAACCTTTTGTTCATCAATCATGATAAACTCCTGATTACCCTCTATCATACTCTTAATAGAATCCTGAAGGCTCTTAGAAGGCTTAATCTTACCATTATCAATCTCATATAAGATTTGTTTATTATCACCTGTCTTAACAGATTTCTTAATAAACTCTCTTAGCTTAGATACTTCACCTCTTGCAAATATAGGTGCATCTTCAACATATTCCTGATATTGATTCTGTTCTAACTTTTCTGGATTACTTTTTCTATAGTTATGTAGATAAGCACATGGATGTAATTGGATATTCTCCATCTGTACATTCTGATTATAGTCGTTAATCATGGCTGCATAAGACCATGCTTGATAGGAAGGATGAACAACTTTACGTACTGCACCACCAGTAAATGTTTCTACTAATGCATCCTGCCCAGTGACTGCTTCTACTTTATCCCATTGTTTTAATTCAATAACAACAACGTTAGGCTCTTTGTTTTCACCATAACCTGATATGATAAAGTCTACTCTTTTAGATGTTTGAGGGATATTATACTCAATCGCAATACCAGAATCTTCTGGTATTGCCTGATCATTCAGTACTTTATACATATATTCTAAGGAGTTCTCCCATGAACGGAATTCATTACGAGCAGTTTTTCTATGCATCTTAGTATAAATTGTTTCTTCTATCTCCTGAGCAATAGAATCCATTTCTACTGCATGTAGAAAGTCATTTTTTATTCCTGAATATACAATCATCTGTGTACCTTCTTTCATTATGTATGTAAGAGAATATGAATCACATAATAGTTATAGAAAAATTATACTCTATGAGTTATGGAGTTGCAAATAGGTTTAGAGAATGAACATTATTATATTTTTGTTACCAAACTCAAAAAAAGAACGGCTAAAACCGTTCTCATCTTGGCAAGGAATCCCTGCCATAAACTATCTCTTTAAAATCTCACAAGCACTTATGAATTCATTTTTCATAGTTCTCTTGTTAATGACATTTAAAAAATCCTTTACTATACTATCCCTGTATTTCTTATCCGTTTTAAATAAATTACTAATACTTGTTACCTCATTACGTGCTACACAATTCTCATACGTATCACATAATGAATCTAATATCATTTCAATTAATGATTTGAGTCTTTCTTGATAATCATCAGCTTTATAATTAGAAATAAACTTCGAATATACTAAATCAGGACTCTTTAATACAGAAATATCATTATTTAAATCATCACGTGAATAATCCTCATTTACAATATAATAAGATAATCCTAATAAGGAGAAAATCACATACTTTGCATTACTTAAGACAATCTTCTCATCATCTGAAATTGTAGTTCCATTCTTTAAATCTGCTTCTATTATTGTATAATCTTCTGACAACTTAATCAAATCAAGAACAAACTCTTTTTTATTTGGGTCCTTCTCATAATTCACCCTATACAGTTTATTATATAGTGGCTTATTTTCAAATATGTTTCTCTTTCCACTTCTAGCTGTACCAGGTTGTTGATAACCAAATGAGAGTAATAGCTGACCAAGTTCATCATTTTTTATACTTTTTATATTTTTTAGTTTTTTCTTTTCACCACGTTTAATTTCTAAATAAACGCCTTCTTTCCCAAGCCATCTCTGTAACATCTTCATTTCAGGAGAATTTGATTTTAAATCTCTTGGATTAATTGGTTTTTGAGAATTTGTGGCCTCGGCTATCTTTGAATAAAGTTTTTGATCATCATTCTTTATGCTTATAATTTTACATGGAAGATAAAATTTGTCATTATTACTTCCTTTATAATTACCAATTCTATTAGTAGTCTGTCCACCATTAACAATTGAAAAATCATAAAGTTTAACTTTATTACCATCCAAAACATACTCACTACATGCAATTGTTAGACCGTTATTATAAAACCAAAAATTATCTCTTTCTTTGTCTAGAGTCTCCTTGATGCCTTCATCAACAGTTTTATTCTTAATGTATTTTCTAATATTTAAATCAAACAACCCTTCATCTTTAAACTTGTCGTACATACGGACAAGAGATTCTGAAGACATATTAACCATAATTCCTGATACATTATCAGTTTCATATTGCAATACATTGTGTGGATAATCAATTTCTATCTTGTACTCATTCACTGTTTTAGCTTTTTCAATTAATTCTTTAATCTGTGAATTGATTTCACTCACACCGTAAACTGATACCATATCTTTTGAATATAGATTATTTTCTGCATGAAGTTTGTTAGTGACATCATTTTGATTTATATCTGATGTAGTAAAGATACAATACTCAACATTTCCTGCACTTTCATCAGGTAATCTATCTAATGCATTTTGCAGATTGGTTTTAAGTTTCTTATTGTATGTACCTGTATAAGCCTTCTTAAAATTTTCTACAGTACTACTCATTTTATTTAATTCAGATATGATATCATTTAATTTCATATTTTCTGTATATTTGCATTGTCCTAACACAACCTTAGACTCTTCATCATCATAATATACAAAATCAATACCACCATCATTTGGACCATTTGTAATCGAACTTTCGATATCATATAACTTAGGCTTTATATTCTTAATCTTATAACAGAAAAATTGCATTGCTAAATACTCAAAGGCATTTTCATCTGTCACCTTTTTATTGCTTTTTTCTAATTCTTCCTTAATACTTCTTAATTCATTCAAAAGTACTTCACTTGCCATAAAGTACACCTCCATAATCATAACTGATCTTATTTAGTAAACTATTATTAATTATATCTCAGGTTATGATTCACATAAAGATCTACCACGAAATTTGTAACAGAAAAAAATCCCCAAGTATGACATATTCATTCCTGGGGTTCTATCTTTATTCTGTTTCTACATAAATTGTTGTGAATTTACAATGTGTAAGAGACTTAACATGAATAGTATTATCTACTACTTCAATATTATCTGCATACTCTTCTTTTAAATCTACATAATATGCTTTCTTAATATTTTGAGTAAATACTAATGTATCACTTTCTTCTTCATGGAACTGTCCATTATAAAGTCTGATAATATATCCGTCTTTATCTTCAGCTTTCTTAATTGCACTTACAACAAGTTTATTCTCTGTAGAGAATAATGAATAACTATCTTCTTTTGTACCTTCTACTTCAGGCTCAGAGAAGATTAATCTACCATTTAAGAATTCTGAATACTCTCTTTCAACAACTGGAGTATTGTATGCTTTTGCTGTATTTGCGATATGTGCACTATTGAAATCACCTGCAAAAGTTGTGAAACCAAATGAGAAATCAAGTGGTTTCTGTAATTCAGCATCACGTGTTTCAATAATACGTTCTCCACTCGCACGTCCTGGACGATAGATAAGGTTTTCTTTACCCATAAATGAGTAAGTTCTAAATAGTGTTAAACGGATTGCATGATCATCAATAACTTCATATTCACGTACTCCTTGAGGAATTAATGCTATTCCTCTTTCACTATTACTTAAGCTTACAAAGCTCTGTGTAGGTTCAATAGAGATAGGTGGTTCTTGCCATGTAGTATCACTCTGTCGGAAGTTAACTGGCAAATCATTATTAACTTCTTCTTTTACTGTTTTTGATCTTTCTAATGCTGCATTATAAAGAGCCATTTCTTTTTCATGAACATTTTCTCTTTCAATAGCACCAAACTGCTCATCCGCAATATTTACTTTTGAAACAAGATCAGCATCAAATACAACACAAAGACGATGTGATTTACCAACATTATCTACATGTACATCAAAATCAATAACAGGTGAACCTTTTCTTAAGGATACAGACATCTTAACTGGAAGTTCAATAGAACGTTTACCTAATGCACGTTCGTCAAGATCACTTGGAATTGGTAATTTATATTCTGCATTCAATGTAGCATATAAGTCACATGCTTGAATATTGCTATCTACTAAATGATCCTTTGAATATGTTACTAAGTCCTGATGTGCTGGTGAATAGTTGAATGAATCTCCTCCATCACCATTTTCTTCAAACACTGCCTGATTCTTATAAACGTGATTATTTGTTTTATCAACAATAGTAAGAGTTCCATCTTCTTCTAAATGAATAGAATAGAATTCATTTTCTACTATTGTAGATTCTTTTAATTCCTTCTTAGAAGAATGAGAGAAATTCAAAGTATATTGAACATATCCCATTGCTGGAAGGTCTTTAGCTTCAATTGCAACAGTTGCTTCAATAACACTTTCAGGTGTATAAACCTTCTTGCTTGGATTTAATTTAATTGTTTGAGATAGAACATAATCAGTTAAATCTTTTGATTCTAGAATTGTATAATTTACATCATTGCCTTTATTATCTTTCAAAGCAAAATCTGTACCTGGAAGATAAACTTTTGCTGTTACAACTTCATCTCTGACAAATGGTAAAGTATTGAACAATGTAATAGTCATATCAGCATTATTTTTAATACTAGTCGCAATAAGTCTTGTATGTAATTCTACTAAGGCATCCGCAATATCTCTCACCTGTTTATAACGCATATAAACATCTTCATTGGCAGTATCTGAAATGCATGAACCAATTGAATCATGTGCTGCATTCTCAAATAATAGTTTCCAGATAGTTTCCATTGGACCATGTGGATACTCATTACCTAAAGAATAAGACATTGTCATTAAAGGTTCTAAAACATGAGTCACATAATTCTGAAGTTTAGTATTTAAAGCCTTTAAATCAGAACGAGATGAGAAAATAGATTTATGTACACGACTATGTTTACCTAAAATCAATTCTTCTTCTACTTCTTCTAATTCAGGATGAGCAGCTTTTACATCTTTAATATAATCTTCAATACAACTAATAACATATGTGTTTTTTGGATCAGCTTCCTGCTGTTTTTTTACTAATTCAACAAGATTTCTTCTAATAGGAGCCTGATCGAAGCCATTTGGAAAATAAATATTGTCTGTTGCACCAGTTCCAGCTTTGATTAAACATTCATTTTTCCAGAATTTCTTAGCATCTTCATCATCTTCAGGAATATTACCACCGATATAGTATCCATGAGGAATCTGCGTTACAAATACTGTACTTCCATCATGTCCACGCCAGTTATAGTCTGTATGTTTGACCATATCATTAGTTACACCACGCCAGAATAATGTATCTTTAATTCCAAATGCATTATAAATCTGAGGCATATTTCCAGCCATACCAAATGAATCTGGTACATAACCTACATTCATATATGGACCATATTTAAGGCATGTTTTCATACCATAGTACATATTACGAACAATTGATTCAGCAGAAATAACCATTAAATCACTCTGTGTATACCAAGGACCAATAACTAATCGGTGAGCCTGTACTAATCTTTTGATTCTTGCCTCATCTTCTGGTCTCCATTTAATATAGTCATCTAACAATGAACCTTGTGCATCTAACATAAAGTACTTGAATTCAGGATCTTTTTCTAACGTATTTAGTACATCTCCTAAATCCTTCATTAAATATATTTTTGAACGTGATGTTGTGAAATACCATTCACGGTCCCAATGAAAATGTGGAACAATATGAATTTTCTTTGCCATAATCTTCTCCTTAACAAAATAAAGAAGGCATTGCCTTCTTTATTAAATTTTATTCAAATGAAATTTCTACGTCGTCTTCAGTCATAGTTTCGTCTGCTGCATCTGGATCAACGTTGAAGTTAGCAAGTAATGGAGCAACAAATGCAATGAATAATGCACCTACTAACATACCTACTAAATAAGCCCATCCACTACCAATAGTGATGAAACCATAAATACCACCAACTGGAGGAATAGTAGCCTTAGCACCTAAAAGACATGTTACAGCAGCACCTAATGCACAACCAATCATGTTAAGTGGAACAAGACGAGACGCTTTTACTAATGTGAATGGAATAGCACCTTCAGTGATACCAACAAATCCCATTACCCAGTTACCTTTACCAGCATCTTTGAAAGAATCTGAATAGCATTTGCTCTTAATAACAGTAGAAATAGCATATGCTAGTGGTGGAATACAAATTGCACAGTTAATATAAACGTTAGGCTGATAGATTTTTTCTGCCATTAATACGTTACCTGCCATCCAAGCAGCTTTGTTGATAGGTCCACCCATATCAGAACCGATCATAGCACCTAAAATGATAGCTAAGAGAACCTGATTAGTACCTGATTTTGTCATAGTACGAATCCAAGAAATTAATGCAGTATTTAACATTGATAATGGAGTATTTAAGATAACACCCATTACAAGAGCAATAACAGCTGTAGCAAAGAATGGTGAAATAACTAATGGCATCATTGACTGGAATGATTCAGGTAAGTTAAATGTCTTTTTACACCATCTTACAGTGTAACCAGCTAAGAAACCAGCAATAACAGCTCCTAAGAAACCTTCCTGATAATTAGAAGCGATAGCACCACCGATTAAACCAGCACCAATAGCAGGCTTTTCAGCGATAGAGTAAGCAATAAAACCAGCAAGAACTGTATTAACAAGACCAATACCAGCCCAACCTACTTGCTGAATCTGCCATAAAGTATGATAGAATCCAGTTGCCTTAGCATATGGATCTAGGCTCTGTACGCCAGTACATAATGCGATAATTAATGGAATTGCAACGACTAAAGAAGCACCAATGATAAGTGGTAGCATGTAGCCGATACCAGTCATCATATGACCTTTAGCTTCATTAAAAAACTTTTTCATAAACTTTTTCTCCTCAATATAAATTTTTTGCTATATAATGAGAGTGCGTACTCACTATATAGTATGTATTCATAGGTCTCCGCAATAGGCCTATGAATTTTTTTATCCTTTTTTTGCTTTAACAGCTTTAGCACATTTCTTTAAAACTGCTTCAGGTGCCTTAATACAAGTTGTAATATTGACACGAATAACTGGTTTACCTTCAAAACGGTCCATACCATCAATATGCTGATCAGATGCAATTAATACAAAGTCAGCAGCCTGAGCTTCTTCTTTTGTAATAGCATTAACCTGCCCCATTGAACCCTGCTGTTCCATCTTGACATCAAAACCAATCTTCTTTCCAGCCTTTTCCAATGCTTTTGCAGCCATTGGAGTATGAGCTAAACCAGCTGGACAAGCTGAAATACCAACAACTTTCATTTTAATTTTCCTCCTCCATCATTTTTAAAATATAACGTGTTAATTCAGCCTTATCATTTGATGAAATAATTGTATCTTTAAATTCATCTTCTAATAATGCCGTTGCAAGTGAAGAAATCATCTTCAAATGCACATCACCAGCACTCTGCTTAGGTACTAGTAATGCGAAAATATATTTAACTGGCTTGTCATCTAGAGTCTGCCAATCAATACCATTTTTATTTCGTAAGAACATAACTGTTACTTTCTTAACGTTATCTGTTCTTGCATGTGGGATTGCAAATCCATCTTGTAATCCTGTTGAGAATTCTTTTTCTCTTTCAAGAAAGTCATGATATAAGGCATCTTCATCATCAGTAATATCAAGCAGTTTTGCTTTATGACTGATAAACTTAAGAATGCCATCTTTGTCTTTCTCATCAACATCTAGGAATGTTGTCTGTTCGTTTAGTAATTCGTTCATTGCTGTTCACCTCTCTTCGACAATACCTAGTATAAATAATCTTCTTCCATTTCTCAATTCATGCAATTTCCACTTCCAAAAGGAAATGTAAGTGTTTCCATGCTAAACGCTTCCACTTTTAAGTGGAAATGGTTTTGGTTGTCAATTTTTTAAAAGTCGCTAATATTAATAATAAAGATAGAGAAAGGAGGATAATCATGTTTAATTACAAAAGAATTGAAGATATTTTTAACTATATACGTAGCAATGATTACACTACTGCTGCAAAACTATCAGATTTATTCAAAGTATCAGAGCGTACAATTCGTACCGATATCAATAATTTAAACAATGAATTACAGGGAGCAAGCGTCCAGCTAAAAAGGAAAGCTGGTTATTATTTGGAAATTGAAGATGAAGATACGTTCAATTCATTTCTAGATAGCATAACATCTAAAGAAACTGATTTTATTGATCTTGATTCCAGTGAAGATAGAATACGTTTCATATTGAACAAACTGCTATATTCACACGATTATATTTCAACTGATGAGCTTGCAGACTTAGTTTATGTTTCAAAAAACACATTCTCTAATTACATAAAAATAATAAAGAAATGCCTACCACTTTATAATCTTGAATACATTGTAAGACCTGGTGTTGGAATAAAAATAATTGGGAATGAATCTGATAAACGAGATTGTATTGTAAATGAAACACATCCTTTAAATGAATATTCAACTGTTTCTACATTATCTAAAGGAGAAAAGATTTATTACAACGATGTTGAAGTCAATTATATTGTTTCTTTATTAATTCAAGTTTTCAATAAACATAAAATTCAAACAGATGACTATAAATTAAAGAATCTTACTACTTATTTTGCATTAATGATTTCCAGAATACTTAATGATGACTACGTTAGTGTTATGAATAACACAGAAATTCCTAACAATATTGAGGAAATTATAAATGAGATATGTGAATCATTAAGTAATTACTATGACATAACGATCACTCGTGGTGAAAAAGAATATATTTCACTTCATTTTATTTCTAATATTAAGTACAACAATAATTCTATAGATGATCAATCTATCCATAATCTTATTGATTCTTTCTTAGAAGGCATCTACAAAGGATATAATTTTGATTTAAGGGATGACAAAATACTAAGATCTGATCTTTTCTATCATTTCCGTACTTCAATATCAATGATGGAACTTCATTTAGAGAATAAAAACCCTTTATTAAATACCATTAAAACGAACTACCCTCTACCATTTGAAATATCAAAGACTATTCTTAGCCAATCTTCTAATATTATTACTTTCCCTGAAGATGATATAGGATATATCGCTTTACATATTGGTGCAGCGATAGAAAGGTGTTTCTCTGGTTCTATCAAGAAAAAAGCCGTTTATCTTGTATGTGGTTCAGGACAGGCAACAGCACGTATGTTGGAAGCAAGATTACATAATGTATTTGCGAATAAATTGACCGTTGTTAAAAGATTGTCTCTTATTGAGTATCTAAATTGTACAGAAAATGATTTTAAAGAGATAGATTGTGTTATTTCAACAATCCCTTTAGAACAATCATATGTACCAACAATTACTGTAGATTTCTCTCTTAATCAACAAGATATTGAAATGGTATCTCGTTTAATCACATCAATAGATCAAAGTAAATATGAGAAAATCAAAAAATTCTTTGACTCTTCTTTGTTTGTTCACAAGAAAAAAGTGAACTCAAAAAAAGAATTGTTAGAAGAACTCAGTACTCTTTTACTCAATGAGGATATTATTGGTGATAATTATCTTGATTCTGTATATAACCGTGAAGAACTCTCTAATACAAATATGAATGATGTATTTGCATTACCACATCCATTAAATGTCTTCGCAAAACAGACAAAAGTTGCTGTTGCAATATTAGATGAACCGCTTAAATGGAATGGTGATGAAACTGTTAGAATTGTATTCCTTCTAGCAATCAAGAACGGAGACAGTCTTAACATGGAACACTTATACGATGTATTTATTGAACTCGTTAATAACACCAAATTCCAACGTGAAGTGATGTGTTCTAAGACATATGATCAGTTTCTTAAAACACTTATACAACACATACAATAAGCCATACAATTGATTACATATAAAAACAGGAAGGATAGAGTTTTCTCCTAATATTCCACTTAAAAAGGGTTACTGGATGCATAACATCCAGTAACCCTTCTATGATATTTGACTTATTTACCCCAAGGTAATAAATTTGAAATAAACTCTTGAAGTTCTTTAATGCTAAATAGCCATGAACCAATAACAACTATAGCAATTATCAAGCAAATCCAATTCAATTTTTCTATTTTAAATAATTTTGCATCCTTATCATTGATTGTAAAGATGAACTTAACCAAAATATAAATAGTATTGATGAGAACAAACGCCAAAAAATCAATAGTCAATAACAACCTATATATACTAGCTGCCGATATGCTTTGTAAGACAGATGTAGAAAATGTAATTCCACCAACGAACGCTAAGACGATAGAAGCAAATATACCCAGTATAGATATATACTCCCTTTCTACGCCTTTCACCTGTTGCTGCAGTTTAACCTTCGCATCTTCAATACTAGCCGCAAAAATATTATTTGCATTTTCTATTTGACTTATCGCCAATTGAAAATGATCATAAATTTTAACAATTATTTTTTTAGTATCTGCACCAACATGATTTTTCTCATCCAATGAATAGAGTAGTAACTTCTCAACATTAGTCGCAAAGATTCCTCTTTGTTCCATTTCTAAAGAGTAAATATAGTTACTAATTTCTGAATATAGAATTCTTTCTAATTTATCTGGCGACTCTATATAAGCATTGATATTCCTAACTGTCACCTTTGGATCATATTTTCGTGACTCCATTGATAATGCCTGACAAATACTATTCATTTTTCTCTTAGTATTATTATATTTTGATGAATTTTCGATCACTAAAGTTTTCTTATCTTCAGTGCGCAATAATTTTTCTAAATCATCATTAGGCATTAAAATACTCCTTTATCGCATCAAGTGTAATCTCATTATTTTTATATGGAGCATAAGCATCCATCCAAGGAGACTGCCTATGTGTTATCGCAACAAGATCAGTTGCTGAATAACCTGAAAACTTATCTACAACTTTATTAATGCGTTTCTTATCTTCATCAGTAATAACATCATCATTAAATTTCACTCTTTCAGTATTCCAAATATTGTCCGTATCAAATAAAATATAAGACTCTATTGTTGGGATATCTCCACTACCATATTGCTTATACTCATGATATGCAGCAGGAACAACTGGGCCAAAATTCCATGCTTCGATTTTATCATCAAAACAAGGTGCATTTTTTGTTTTGTCAATTAGAAAATAAGCCTGAATAAAATAAAGAACCTTTTGTAGTTTTAAATTAGAAATACCATACTCTTTTTCGTTGCTATAATTAATCACATGACGACATACTTCTAAAACATCATAACCCATATATAACATCCTCCTTCCTTTGTCTGTATATATTAACATTTTCCTGCTTTTTTGTACATTTATTTATATTTTCATGTACTTATATTACATACTTCCAATACTTTTTTTCCATATTTTTATCCCAACACATATTTTTTACTCCATTCATGCATTTAAACAGTTTAATTTTCTTTACAACCGAAAATGGTTGCTTATTATGCATAAATCCCCTATAAATCGAATAGCTAATTCCTGCTTAAGTAGACCAAAGAATGATTTAAATGAACCACCTACTTCCTTCAGTATCTGCTGTGCCATATCAGAATTAAGCGTACTATAGTTATCAGACGTCTTCAGAAGTGCATAGTTCTTCTAATAATTAAAATACTTGCCTTCTGCAAAGTAGTGCTGTCTGATGTTATAGATTGCCTGCTTGGTAAGTTTTTTCGCTATATGACATAATTTCCTAATAGAACGATAGTCTTCCTTGAACAGATGCTTCGCCTGCTGCTTAATCGTAAGATACATATATTGAGCTTCCTATATGTATTATACCATTCCTTACTCAAGAATTTCTCAATCAAATGCATTAATGGCATTCATCCCCACCTATATTCTTTATATTGAGGCAGGAATCAAGTTTTTTTCATAAAAAAGAGCGCTCACGCGCTCTAATCTGGAATTCTATTATATCTCTTTCCATTTACTTCAAGTTCATCATTGTTTATTCTATTAAGGTGAATAGTCTGATCAATCTCTTTTGATTTATAATCATTCGTACTTTCATAATCATAAGTCTGACAATAGAATTTTACATCGTTATTTGTTCGACTTCCTACATATACGCATTTATAAGATGATTTTCTATCCTCATCCCTATTTGTTTCAAAGAATGCTACATCATCACCACGTATATCAAAATAATTTCCTTCTAGATCTCCTTCTATCTTCCATATTCCATCATATACATGATAATGATCATAAGTTACTTTTGCATAGATACCACCACCAAGTAGAATAACACAAACGACTATGAGTGAAACAAATACTTTTTTATTCTTCTTGAATGCATGGCAGAATGCCATAAATGTACTTTTGATAGATTCTTCATTTTCAGGCTCTTCTATTTTTGGTTCATGTAACATCTTTCCCTGAGTAGTAAGTATCACTCCTACACCATTTATTACTTTTCCAAATACCCATACAAGAATCATTAAGAATACGAAAATGACTGCGTAATAGATTTTTCTACTTAGTAAATAATTATTTCCTAGATAAAAATACAAAAGAAATGCATTCACTAATATACCTATTAGCGTAAAAATCTTTGATAATGCTTTGAGTTCCCTTCCTAATCTGTAATGCATAATTAATCTCCCTTCATATTAGATTGTCTCTCATTATATCATACGATTATTTAAAAATAGTTTTATTTTCATCAGATGCTCAATACTCACATCTATATTCACAATCTATATAATTAGAAAATCCTTACATTGTATAGACACAAAAAAAAACATTAACCAGAGAGTTAGCAACTAGAATATTATTCTAGATTCTAGAAGATATTCACTATGTATAATTTGACTTTTTTTGCTAAGATTTTATGATGTAGATAAAGAAAAAGTTGGTATGGAGACCTCAAAAAACCACGTCCAGTGGTCGGAGCAAAGACCTAAAACCTGCATCCATTACATCGGAACTCTTCGGAGTTCCTTTTTTATTGCAAAAAAGGTTCTTTCAATCGAAAGAACTAAAATGTATGTTGGTTTATTTACTGTTTTTACATAAATCATTTATGTTATTTTGATTAAAATTTATGTTTATTTTTTGATTTTTATCTCATTTCATTATTTTTGATCAATTACATAAAAGAAGTTATGTTATTTTTTGAACAATTGAAACATTTAACTAAAAACCCATTTCTCTATCTTAAGAAAATTTAAGTACTGCACCATTTACTCTATTAGTATAATAAACTCTTAACCCCGGATATTCCATGTTCTAACACGTCTTTCAAAACAAATTCAATATGATCATCAAGAACTATATCTTTAATCTCGCTGATAATTTTCGTTGTTTCTTCCTTTGTTAAATCAAAATTACGTATTGTTGTATCAATATCCATTGTCGAACGCATTGCAATACCAATCATAGAAGTCACCAATATTCCGCCTTTGATTATAAAATCATCTTTATACCTTGAATATCTTATTCGTTCTAGAAAACGTTCCATCATATATATTCTCAACAAAGCAATTGGATCTGTACCATTTTTCTTAGCTAAATTCTTGATCTTTCCTTTTATTTGTGCAGGAGTCAAATACATTACAACAATATCTCCATATATTGTTTAATTATTTTTTCCAGTCTAAATGTCTTCGCATAAAACATTAAACGGTTTAGATCCTTATCTTTTCTTTTTACATAGGATTTTAATGCCGCATTAAAATCCTGTATTTCAAAATTACTTCTATTTCTTACCAAATCACAAACTGTTCTTTCTAAATCATACATTGGAATCTCATGACCGAATTGATTTATAACAGTTTTTTTACCTAAATCCAATAATTCTCTCTTTACAGTATACACTTTATAGCCAGCGCGAGTTAAGGTAGTTGGATTATAGCCAGAATACATCGTAATATTATGAATCATAGGTTCTCGATCCACTAAACCATAATAATACAAAGCATCATCGTGAGATACCACTCCTTTTGGACAACGTAACGATAATACATAGGCTTCATCTTCTAATGTTTCTTTTGAGATATAAATACCTGGTCCTACCTTTTCCATATTATTTCTCTTAATGAAATTATAAATAGACTGTCTAGACAAATTCACTTCTTTTAAACTTTTTAAATTCAAAACACCATTATTCATATAACTAAGTATTTCATCCATGATATCACCTCATGTTTACATTCTTGCTAATATTATATATTATATTAGCGTTTTTGTAAATCGAGTTCCTCACAGATTGCTCCTCCTATAAGAATCATACTCAATTATTTTGAAAATTTCTTAGATTCATCTACAAAAATGTGCTTTTATAACACGTAATGTATTCTATCTTTATCAAAACGATTCTGTTGAGGACGCACTGATTCAGGATATCCACATGTAATAATTGCGAAAGCTTCTAAGTTTTCAGGTATATTTAATACTTCACGCACTGCATCCATTCTCTCTTTTAATGGTGCAATACCTAACCATACAGCACCAAGTCCAAGTGAATCTGCTTCTAATAGAAGATTTTCTACTGATGCACTCATATCAATATGGGCATATTCAGGCATTCTACAGTTAATACGATAACATGCAACAAAAGTAAGAGGTGCAGATGCACAGCATGATGCATAAGTGCTTGTTTTTGATAGTTTTTCTATTGTTTCTTTGTTTTTGACTACATAGAATCCCAAAGGCTGTTGGTTTCCTGCAGATGGTTCAGCCATAGCACCTTTCAACATCATTTCTATTTTTTTATCTTCTACCTTCTTATCTAGATATTTTCTAACACTTGTTCTATGAAATAATTATTTCATTCTTATTCTCCTTATCCCTAAGTAATTTATATGTTGTCTAATAGTTATTAAGATTATCTCCCAAGTTCTATCTCTTTTCTCCCAAATTGATACCATTTTTGGGAGATAAATAATTATATTGGGAGAAAAAAATGCAACGTTAGATTTCTAACATTGCATTTTTATTTACATTAATATTTTGGTGTTAGTCCTACATACATATCTTTGTAGTGTTTTGCACTCTGTTCCCAAGAGACATCTTTGTTCATATTACGAACTACCATGTCATCCCAGTATGGTCTACTTTCGAAGTAAAGTGTCTTAGCACGATTGATAGCATCATATAAAAGTCCACTTTCATATCTATCGAATGTAAATCCATTACCAGTGTTATCAAATAAGTTATAAGGCTGTACTGTATCTTTTAATCCACCAGTTTCTCTTACGATTGGTACTGAACCATATCTCATACTAATTAACTGAGTTAATCCACATGGTTCAAATCTAGATGGTACTAATAATGCATCACATCCAGCATAGATGTTATGTGCTACATTTTCATTGTAGGCAATATAAGCACAGAAGTTACCCTTATACGCATTTTCATAATAACGGAATGCATCTTCATATTCAGCATCACCTGTACCTAATACAACAACCTGTGTATGTTCATCCATAATATGTGGAATTACATTATTTACAAGATCTAGACCCTTCTGGTTTGTCAAACGTGAAATCAAACCAATGACAATCTTATGATCATCTACTTCTAATCCTAATGATTCCTGTAAAGCTTTCTTATTTGCTTTCTTATTTTCAATAACATTCATACTATCGTATGGTGCAGCTAATAGTTTATCAGTTGCTGGATTCCAGATATCTGTATCAATACCATTTACGATACCTACAAGCTTGTTATGATGATATCTTAAGTGTTCTTCAAGACCTTCACCATATTCTTCAGTCTGGATTTCACCAGCATATGTATTACTTACTGTAGTTACAACATTACTATAAGTAATACCACCCTTTAACATATTCGCATCCAACCAATTCTGTGTGAGGCAGTCTTTATTAAATACATAATCAGGAAGTCCTGACCAGTACTGAATAGTCTTTCTATCATAGATTCCCTGGAATCTTAAGTTATGAATAGTAAGTACACAGCTTGCACGTCCTACATTGCTGTCTTTGAAGCATGTTCTTAAATAGAGCGGAACTAAAGCAGCCTGCCAGTCATGACAATGTACAACATCCGGTGTCCAATCTAAATAATTAAGTGCTGCAAGAGCCGCTTTTCCAAAATAACAGAATTTAGGAATATCATCGATTAGATTAGTATATGGATTACCCCAAGAGAAGAATTCATCGTTATCAATGAAATCATAAACAACGCTATCTTCCTGGTATTCCATAATACCTACATAATACTGTTTACCATCTGCACATAAGTCCATAGAGAATGAACCTTTATATTCCATCTTTTCCTGGAACTTCTGTGGAATACATTTATATCTAGGAATAATAACCTTAACATCACAATTCAACTTAGCAAGACTCTTAGGAAGAGCAGACATAACATCTCCTAATCCACCTGTCTTTACAAATGGATAACATTCAGAACCAATGAATGCTACACTTCTACGTGGACCTAAATCAACTGGTGCTGGAGCAGGAGTTTCCTGAACAACTACTTCAGGTTCTACTTCAACCTTCTTTTCAACTTCAGGAGCTACTGTTTCTTCTACTTTAGGTTCTTCCTTTTTAACTGTTTCTTTCTTAGTAGCTGTAGCCTTCTTAGTTGTCTTCTTTGCAGTTGCTTTCTTAGTTGTCTTTTTAGGTGCTTCTTCTTTTACAGTTTCTGTCTTAGCTGCAGTCTTCTTAGTTGTTGCTTTTTTTGTTGCAGTCTTTTTAGCTGTTTCCTTTTTAGGTTCAGCTTCCTTTACTGTTTCCACCTTAGCAGCTGCTTCCTTTACTGGAGCTTCTTCTTTAACTGCTTCTGTTTTTGAAACTGTAGTTTTCTTAGCAGTTGTCTTTTTAGGAGCAGCTTTCTTAGCTGTAGTTTTCTTAGCAGTTTCCTTTACAGGAGCTTCTTCTTTAACCGCTTCTGTCTTTGCAGCAGCTTTTTTAGCTGTTGTTTTCTTAGCAGTTGTAGTCTTCTTAGCTGTCGCTTTTTTAGGTTCAGCTTCTGCTACTGTTTCTACCTTAGCAGTTGCTTCCTTTGCGGGAGTTTCTTTTTTAGTTGCAGTCTTAGTGGCTGTAGCTTTCTTAACTGTTTCCTTTACAGGAGCAGCTTTTTTTGTTGTATCCTTAGCAGCAGCTGTTACTGTTTCTTCTTTAACAGCAGCTGCTTTTGTAGTTGCTTTCTTTGTAGTTTTTTGAACTGTTTTCTTTCTCATATCTTCTTCTCCGATCTTTAAAATAAAATCAAACCATAAAACCTAACTTTCTCATTTTCTCTTGCAACATCCCCTACTATTACAATCAAACTTTAAGGTTCACTTAAAGTTAGTTTTGTATTCAAAATATTTCTTTATTTATTGTACCATAATCTGTAAAAGTTGTTTATACAAAATGATTTATTGTAAAAAAAGGATTTATGCAAGTTTTCATAAACAGCCTTTATTATCAGATATATTCTCATCAGTATAGACTTAGACCTTATCCCAGAAAGCATCATAATCATTATTAATAGCTAATCTCTCATAGCATTTCTCTGCATTCTCTTCTGATATCATTATCACAACCACGAAGTACTTCTGCTTCTTCTATAAGTCCTATCTCATCAAATACTTTCACAGCATCAGCATATGATTTTAGATCTAATCCAGCCATACCTAATTCTGTATCACAATCAATAAAAGCAATAATATTCTTGATCCACGAAGGATACTTTTCTAATTCACTTCTTATCTCAAGATATTCATATATATCAGTTATTACCTATACCAAGTCTTCACCATTTATGATTTCTGATATTGCATGATCCATAAAGTTCATTTCTTCAGTCACCTCTCTTGTAATATATTTTACCATTATTCTCTCAAACAATAGAAAAAATGAATCACTTACAAGGATCATTTTAAAACATCACATGTATTTAAACGGGGATTTACGCATGTTTAGCACTTATACGAACGGGGATTTGCGTATATTTAGCACTTATATGAATGGGGATTTGCGTATGTTTGGCACTTATACGAACGGGGATTTGCGCATTTTCTGCGTTCACTTGCACTCTAATTCAAGTCATAATAGAAAATGTGAAGTGATAAATATTCATTACTAATCAAAGGAGCGAAACGTATAGGAAAAAGTACAATTGCTAAAGAGTTTGCAGAAAAAGAATTTAAATCATACATACTAATAGACTTTGCACATACAAGTAAAGAAATCATAGAATTATTCGATGACATGTACAATCTAGACTTTTTCTTTTTACAACTTCAACAATTCACATGTGTTCGCTTATATGAGAATGAATCAGTCATTATTTTTGATGAAGTACAACTCCTTCCAAAAGCTAGACAAGCAATTAAATATCTGGTGGCTGATGGAAGATACAAATATATTGAAACTGGATCTCTTTTATCCATCAAGAAAAACACCAAAGACATTTTAATACCTAGCGAAGAACACAAGATATCTATGTATCCTATGGACTTTGAAGAATTTTTATGGGCTATCGGTGATAATATGACTGCCAATACAATAAGACTACTAATGAAGAGTAAAAAGCCCGCTGGTAATGCACTACATAGAAATCTTATGCGCACTTTCAGACTTTATATGCTTATAGGTGGCATGCCTCAAGCTATAGAATCATATCTAGAAAGTAATAATTTACAAGTAGTAGACGAAGTAAAAAGAGAAATTATAGACTTATATGAAGAAGACTTTATCAAAATTGATGGAACTGGACTTGCAGGAGACATTTATGATGCTATACCAGCAAATTTAAGCAGTAATGCATCAAGATATATATTATCAACCGCAAGAAATGGCATAAGATCAAATAGAGTTCGAGAATTAATTTCTGATATGCTTAGTTCATTCACTGTAAATATTGCATATCATGCAAACAACCCTAATGTTGGTATGTCTCTAGAAAAGGATATTAATCGTTATAAATTATTTCTTTCTGACGTAGGATTGTTTATAACACTTATATTCAAAGATAAAGATTTCACCGAAAATATCATCTACAATAAACTCTTATCAAATGAACTCGATACTAATCTGGGATATGTGTACGAAAATATCGTAGCTCAAATGTTAATGGTGAAAGGCAATAATTTATTTTATTACACAATGAATAGTGATAATTCTAATCATCTATATGAAATTGATTTCTTATTTTCCAAAGGCAATAAAATATGTCCAATAGAGGTTAAGTCAGGAAACTATAGATCCCACAAATCATTAGATTTATTCTGTGATAAATTCAGCAATAGAATCAAAGATAAATATGTTGTTCATACGAAAGATTATAAATCAGAAAACGGAATTCAATATATTCCTATTTATATGATTCCATTCATTTAACCGGAAACTAGGTTATATACCGTGATTACCACATTCAGAGAAAAAAACTGACTCAATTGGGGAAATACTGTTTCCCCAATTCAAAAACTACCCTTTCAGTATTACTGGATGTAAATTCTATTTAATCTGGTTGCATTATTTGAAACTGATGAGAACGAAAAAATGGCGTTTTGTTGAGTAATCTTGGTGCGAGAAATAGTATAATACATATAGGAAACTTCTTTTCCTAAATCCATAAGGGGAGGAATTTTATGCGTAATGATTATCCTAAAATTATTGGTAGTTTTGTTCATGGTAAAATAGACAGACCTATAGGTAGCCATCATCCTAAATATCCTGATATGACATATCCACTTAATTACGGATATGTAGATGATATTTTAGCTGAAGATGGTGAGCAGCAAGACATTTATTTGTTAGGTAGCGATAAGCCATTAACTGAATTTGGAGGTTATGTTATAGCTGTATATCGTAGAGATAATGATATTGAAGATAAATGGATTATTTCTCTTGATAATAAAAATTATAGTGATCAAGAAATTCTTAAACAAATAGCCTTTCAAGAAAAGTTTTTTACTGGTAAATTGCTTCGATGAATTCTATTTTTAAATTAAATAAATGCCAAAAAGAGATTTGAATGATAAACATACATCAGACAAATCTCTTTTATCATTTACAAGCTAAAAGCCTGTTTAAATTTTTAAAAATGGCGTTCCAAGATAAGATTTGAACTTACGACCTTTCGTTTAGGAGACCTATGCACTATAGGTCTGTAACGATTAACAAAAAACGTTTTATTTATTGTAATATAGATACAAATGGTGAATGCAGTTATAATGAGATTATCCGGAAAGTGTGGTGTATTACATATGAATGAAGTAAGCAATGAATTTTTAAATAGAGTTTCTTCATTAATCGAAGAAGCTAAAAAAAATGTTAAAACTGCTGTAAATATTGCTATGGTCTATACATATTTTGAGATTGGACGAATGATTATTGAAGAAGAACAAAATGGCGATAATCGAGCTGAATACGGTAAATATATAATTAAAAACTTATCATCCTTTTTGACTGAGCATTATGGTAAGGGATATTCCGTTGACAACCTAAAACTAATGAGAAGGTTTTATACAATCTATAAAACTGACTCAATTGGGGAAACAGTGTTTCCCCAATTCAAAAACTACCCCGTCACCGCTACAGGACGTAAATTTTACCTAAGCTGGTCACATTATTTGAAACTAATGAGAATCACTAACATCGAGGAAAGACATTTCTATGAAATCGAATCCGTTAAAAATGATTGGAGTCTATCAGAACTAAAAAGACAATATGATTCTTCATTATATGAACGTTTAGCGTTAAGTAAAAACAAAGATGAAGTGATGTTATTATCACAAAAGGGACAAATAATCGAAAAACCAGCAGATGCAATTAAAGATCCATATGTATTAGAATTTTTACAATTACCAGAATTACCTGTATATTCCGAAACTGAGTTAGAGAATAAGATTATTGATCATTTACAACAATTTTTACTTGAACTTGGTAAAGGTTATACATTTGTAGGTAGACAAGTTAGACTAACATTTGATGAGGAACATTTCAAAGTAGATTTAGTGTTCTTCAATCGAATACTAAAATGTTTTGTATTAATTGATTTAAAAATTGGAGAATTGAAACACCAAGATATTGGACAAATGCAAATGTATGTGAATTACTATGACCGTAAAGTAAAACTTGAGGATGAAAACAATTGGAATTATTCTATGCAAAGACAAAAAACAATCCATTGTAGAAATGACTTTACCTGAAAATAACAGCCAAATCTTTGCGAGTAAATTCCAAACAGTATTACCAAGTAAAGAAGAATTACAAAATATTTTAAATGAAGAATAGAATCATAAATCGGATTTGGCAGATGTAAAAGGATTTTGACACGCATAATAAGTGATGTCAAAGCTATTTTGTAGACAATAGTGAGTGTTTTTCCTACAATAAAAGTGCAAGGAGGTATAGTGGCATGGAGCATGATATTGGATGCAAAATCAAGGCAGCCCGAATTGAAAAAAAGCTGACGCAAGAACAGGTTGCCGAATTGTTGGGTGTGAGTCGTCAGACCATCTCAAATTGGGAAAATGAAAAATCCTATCCAGATATTATCAGCGTCATTAAAATGAGCGAATGCTACGATGTCTCTCTTGACTATCTATTGAAAGGAGAACAAAAAATGAAAAGCTATTATGATTATCTTGCAGAAAGTACGAATGTTGTGAAAAGCAATGCCAACAGAAACAAGATTATTACGATTCTCTCCTATCTCTTGATTTGGGCGTTTGCAATGATAGTGTTCTGGTTTTTTACAAGTGGAAGTGACGCTATGGGTTACAGTTTGATGTTTCTTTGGTTTATTCTTCCTATATCCACATTTATTGTGTCTATTGTTATTGGTAAAAATAACTTTTGGGGAAAAGGAAAATGGGCATTCACTCTTTTCTTTGGCGTAATGTATATGCTTGCTGAATATGGCACATTCAAAATGGCAAACAACATTGCTTTTTACAAACTGAATGCCCCTGACTTGGGAATGATTGTAGCCGGAGCAATAATCTCTGCAATCGGTATGTTGGTAGGTTCACTGTGGAATAAGAAACGCCACAATCAAAAAAATAATTAACAAGAAAAATTCAAGTTTGTCTGATTCACACACAATTTAATAATGAACTAATAAAAGCACTTTAGCCAATATGGTTAAGGTGCTTTTTTGCGCCTTGAAAGGAGGTGGTTGAAGCATACCACATCGGGAAAAGCCCGATTTAATCATTACAACAGGCATTGCCTGATCATATAGAGTAACTTTTAACAGCCAGTTAGGGATTATCCCTGCTGGCTTATTTTTTTATCGAAAAGGAGACAAAACAACATGAGAAAAGAACAGATTATTACAACTAACAACAATCAGATGGAGGAGAAAGGCATGATGAGCAGATTCATTCACTTTAAAAAGAGATTCGTTCCGGCATTATCCGGAGCACTTATGGGAGTAATGCTTATGAGCACTACTTGTTTTGCAGCAGGAGATACTTCCGCAGTAACACAGCCGCTTGAGAATTTAAAGACACTTATCATTGCAGTCATTGGTGCGGTCGGTGTCATCATTCTTGCAAAGAATGTCATGGAGTTCGCACAAGCCTACCAGCAGC
>OLSX01001147.1_pt1 | contig 25760 bp, 20 predicted proteins | sample 1673141 | NCBI WGS metagenome assembly OLSX01 (sample SAMEA3136759, study PRJEB25190) | human gut metagenome | biome: human gut; feature: human-associated habitat; material: faeces | place: Austria | collected 2013
TCGAGCGTAGCCGAGAAATCTCTATGGCAGAACGCTCATTGCCTGATGTGAGACAGCACCAAGACAACGTTTTTCCTCGGCGCATACACGCTGATTCCCGCAGGGCAGTAGAGATCCCTCGGCTACGCTCGGGATGACGATGCCGGAGAATTCCAGTCACCAGTCACTCCTAATCCCCAATCCCTAATCCCTAGCCACTCCTCCCTGCTTTCAAATTTCGAGGGAAAGAAATCCTCACTAACTGAGCAGACCCCTGGAGAAGGGTCGCACCAAAGGCGCCGGATAGAGTGCCCCGCAGAAGCGCAACTCTACGTAGCTGTCAGCGTCCCATCTGCGTGAATCGTTTTTCATTGATCCTCAAGAGGCCTATTGGCCGTTCTGCAGAAATCTGCCTCTTCGAGGCAGTCTATCCCTGGCCTTCGGCCTGCCCCTTCTCCAAGGGGCGACACATGTTACGTGATTCCAATAATCCGCAGCGCTTTCATTGTATGATGCGCCGCATCACCATTCTTCATTCCTCATTTTCTCCTTCTCCTCCAAATAAAAAAACGAACCCTTTGATCAGCCCCTGTCAAGGTAGACATGGCAAATATCTAAAAAATTATAGCCGTAAGTTCCATGTTGATGTTTTACTATCAGCATGGGATTTGCGGCATTTTGTTATGCCGAGAATTTCGCTTTGTATTTCTGAATCCGTTTGTTCTCGGTAATCGGGAACTGTTCCGGGTTCTTCGCGTGCAGAGCTGCCGTACGAACTTCCATGGGCGTCCTTACTCCAAATCGCTCCTGAAAACGTTCGTAATTGTAAAAATGGACGTATTGGTCGATGGCCGAACGCAGCTCGCCGCCGCTACTGAACTTCTCCAGGAAATACATCTCTGCCTTCACAATTCCCCAGAAACCTTCCACTGGGCAATTGTCGATGCAATGCCCAACGCGGGACATGGATTGCTCCATACCCTGCTTCGAGAGCTTGAACTGGAATGCTTTACTGGTATACTGGAACCCCCTGTCACTGTGGAACAGCGGGTGTGCTTCCGGATTTTTGCGAATCGCCTGCTCAAATGTGTCAAACACCAGCTTATTATCATTGCGTCCGCTTATGACGTAGGCGACAATCGACCGATCATAGAGATCGAGGATGGCGCTCAAATAGAGCTTTTTGCCGACTGATCCTTCGTACCATTTGAATTCTGTCACGTCCGTTGCCCACTTCTAGTTCGGTCGTTCTGCCTGAAAACCCCTGTGAAGGATGTTCTCTGATGTGGCTTCTGGTGTGGCCCTTCTGTATTTTGCCTTCTTGCACCGGATCACGGAATGGATATTGAGCTCCTTCATGAGTCGATGAATGCGGTTCCTGCTGTAATGCGTGTGGTTCAGGCGATTGATCCAATCAGTCATGCGCCGATAGCCCAGGATGTGGTGGAATCGTTCATCATACTCTTGGATCAGTTGGGCGATGATCTCGTTTTCTTTTTCCGCTTTTGAGACATCTCGCTTCAGCCATTGATAATATGATGCTCTCGTAATACCGATCTGACCACACAGCCAGCAAATGCCCCAGCCCTTTTCTGCGTGGCACTGCTGGATTGCTTCATAGGTTATGGCATGGCGCAGCCTGCCGAGTTTCACCTCCCTTCCAGGGCTTTCAATTTTTTTAAGAAATAGACCAGCCTCTCCTGTTTCTCAAGCTGCCGTTTCAAGCGCTGGTTCTCACGCCGGAGGCGTTCCATCTCGTCAACTTCTTCGTCGGTTTTATGATGTCCGCGCCGGTCAATAAGGCCAGTTTCCCCGTCAGCGACGTATTTCCTCACCCAATCGTATACCTGACTGTAGGAAACGTCATAGTGCGCGGCGGTGTCCTTGTAGTTCTTGCCATACGATAGACAATACTCCACAATCTCCTTGCGCTCCGAAAGCGATGTTTTCCTTCTTGCTCCTGCCATATAGACCTCCCGTTTTGGATCGTAGTCCTTAAGTTCTATATGGTCATTATACTGCTTCATCCAGTGCCAGAGAACGGAACGGCTTGAAATGTTGTATTTTGCTACGATGTCGTCAACGCTGCCCTCGCCACGTAGCACGGCAAGGACGCAGCTTGCCTTGAATTCCTTGCTGTAGCTTGCGTTCCCAGCTCTATCCATGAAAGAGGCCTCGCCCTGTTTCTCGTATTTCCTTACCCAGCCACGAAGACTCTGCACGGATATCCCATTCGCTCTGGCGATTTGTCGGTAAGATCCTTTGCCGGAAAGATATTCTCTCACTCTGGCAAGCATCCAATCTGCTCTATGTTTCCTTTTAGCCATAAAAAAATCCCCCTAAAGCAGTTTGGTTATTTACCTTGTCTGCTTTAGGGGGATCATATCACTTGCGGGTTCGTTTTTTTATTCAGCGATTACTGCTGGCTTTTCTTTACATTGGCACTCTTATATCTAGCCTGACGGGAAAGAACCATCTTTCTCATGCGGATGTTTTCCGGAGTGACTTCGACGAGTTCATCATCATTGATCCATTCGAGCGCCCCTTCCAGCGTGAACTTGCGGCATGGCGGCAACTTGATGGCATCATCAGAGCCGGAGGCACGGGTGTTGGTCAGATGTTTCTTTTTGCATGGGTTGACATCCATATCCTGATCACGGGTATTTTCACCGATGATCATGCCTTCATAGACTTCGACGCCCGGTTCCAGGAAAAGCTCGCCACGGTCGAGGACAGAGTTCAGGCCGTATGCGGTGGTGGTGCCGGATTCGAAAGCCACGAGGGAGCCTCTGGTTCTGCCCGGGATATCACCCTTGTATGGCGCATAGCCCTGGAAGACATGGTAGAGGATACCTGTGCCGCGGGTGGTGGTCAGGAGTTCATTACGGAAGCCGATGAGGCCGCGGGCCGGGATGGAGAATTCCATCTTCATATAGCCTGCGAGTTCTTCCATGGAGATCATTTCTGCTTTTCTCGGTCCAAGACCTTCCATGACAGCGCCCATGAATTCCTGCGGTACTTCGATGGTCAGACGTTCGAGCGGTTCGCACTTCTGTCCATTGATCTCCTTGAAAATGACCTGCGGCTTGGAGACTTCGAGTTCGAAGCCTTCACGGCGCATGGTCTCGATCAGGACGGAGAGGTGGAGCTCGCCGCGGCCGGAAACCTTGAATGCATCAGATGTTTCCGTGTCTTCTACACGAAGAGCCACGTTCGTTTCGATTTCCTTGTAGAGACGGGCACGGATATGGCGGGAAGTGACGAAGTCACCCTCACGGCCGGCAAATGGGCTCTTATTGACATGGAATACCATGGACAGGGTCGGTTCGTCGATGTGGATCGCCGGCAGTGCTTCCGGGTTCGTCGCATCAGCGACCGTTTCACCGATATTGATATCTTTGAAGCCGGCCATAGCGATGATGTCGCCGACCTTTGCTTCATCGACAGGCGTACGTTTCATGCCCTGCCAGTGGAAGAGCTGACCGATATGGTCGCTTCTGATCTTTTCGCCATCGGTGATAGCGACAGGCATCCCCTGCTTCGCGGTACCGCGGGTCACACGGCCGATAGCGACCTTGCCGAGGTAGTCATCCGCTTCGAGCGTGGTGACCATGACCTGCAGGTCGGCATCCGGTTCGCCTTCCGGGCATGGGATATACTTCAGGATCGCATCAAAGAGCGGGTCAAGGTTCTTGCCTTCATCATTCATGTGGAGCTTGGCGATGCCGCTTCTTGCCGATGCATAGAGCAGCGGGAAATCAAGCTGGTCATCGTCCGCATCGAGTTCCATGAAGAGCTCAAGGATCTCGCCTTCGACATCGGAAATACGCTGATCCGGACGGTCGATCTTATTGATGACGACGATCGGCTTCAGCTTGTGTTCCAGCGCTTTTCTCAGGACGTACTTCGTCTGCGGCATCGGGCCTTCATGAGCATCGACGAGGAGCAGTACGCCATCGACCATGTTCAGGATACGTTCGACTTCGCCGCCGAAGTCCGCATGCCCTGGGGTGTCGACGATATTGATCTTCACACCGTCATGCATGACAGAGGTATTTTTCGCCAGGATCGTGATGCCGCGTTCACGTTCCAGTGGATTCGAGTCCATGACGCGTTCTGCGACCTTCTGGTTATCTCTGAAAATGTGGCTCTGCTTCAGCATGGCATCGACCAGAGTCGTCTTACCATGGTCGACGTGAGCGATGATGGCAATGTTGCGGATATCTTCTCTTTTCATTTCTTTCCTTTTCCCCCTCGGGCAACCTATTGCGCCTAGGCGCACTTTTTTGATGATGACTTCACGCTATGGTGAAGCCGTCAAGTTATCATATATTCGGAAATACAATTTATTATACCACGTATACGCAAGAGTAGGAAAATAATTTTTTCGTGAAGGCTGAACCATTCGCCTGAAGCACCGTATGCACGCTCTCCGATACGTTGTTTTCTATGGCCCGTTTTCATCCCATCAACGGTATCATGGCCGACGAAAAGCGCACTTGATTTCAGTCAGGATGACGATATGGGAATATCATTTCCTCACTACACCGTCCTCCCGAGCGGGCAGTCCATACCAGAGGAAAGAGCGGAGATCGAAGGGGCGGATGCCATCGGTATTTTTCGAAAGGCGCTTCTCATCCAGGTTTCCTATTCCATTTTCGCGGCGAGCTCGTCCCATTTTTCATAGAGAGCTTCGAGCTTTTTCTGTGCTTCGTCGTACTCGGCGGCGAGGTCTGCATAGTTGTCCGGATCCATGCTCATCTGCGCGGTGTACATCTTGACCGTCGCTTCGAGGCGGCCGATCTCCATTTCCACATGGCTGAGCTTTTCCCTTTCTACGGCCGAGACTTCCTGCTTCTTCTGGTGTTCCTTCTCAGGCGCAATCTTATCTTCCTCCGGCTCTTCTTCTACAGTCTCTTCCCCGCTGCGGTCTTTTTCAAAGGCTTCGAGGTCGAGCTTTTTCTCTTTATAGTAGCTGTAGTTCCCGAGGTACTCGGTGAGCTTTCCATGTTCCATTTCTACGATGCGGGTCGTGATCTTATCTAAGAAATAGCGGTCATGCGAGACGACGAGTGAGGTGCCGCCGAAGGCCTGGATGGCCTGCTCCATGATCTCCCTCGTAGGGATATCAAGATGGTTCGTCGGTTCATCGAGGATGAGGAAATTCGGTTTCTCGAGAAAGAGGCACAGGAGCGAGAGACGTGCCTTCTCTCCGCCGGAGAGCATGGCGACCTGCTTGAATACGTCATCGCCGCGGAACAGGAACATGCCGAGGATATTTCTGGCTTCCTTCTCTCCGAAATTGAAGGTGTCACGCACTTCGTCAAGGACGGAAAGCTCGGGGTGAAGTCGCTCCTGCTCCTGCGAGTAGTAGCCCATCTTCACATTATTGCCGAGCTGGATGATGCCGCTGTCTGCTGTCTTTTCTCCCGTGATGAGCTTCAGGAGCGTGGTCTTGCCCGCGCCATTCGGGCCGATGAGGCCGAGTACCTCCCCTTTTTTGATGTGAAGGTTCAGATCCTCAAAGATCAGATGATCCTTGTAGGAGGCTTTCGCACGCACAATGTCAAGCACCTTCTCCGCACATTCCTGCGGCGGATCAAAGTGGAAACGGAGCGTCGCCTGATGGACAGGCTTATCGAGACGCTCGAGGCGGTTCAGCTGTGACTGGCGGCCGCGCGCCTGCTTCGCCTTGATGCCTGCCTTGTAGCGTCGGATATACTCTTCCGTTTCCTTGATGTGCTCCTGCTGTTTGTCGTAAGCCTTCTGGTAGGCTTTGTCCTGGTTCGTCTTTGTCTCCAGATAGCGCGAGTAGCCTCCGCGGAAGCTTCGGATATGATGGTTCTCCAGATCGATGATCCCCGTCGCCGCTGCATCCAGGAAATAGCGGTCATGGGAGATCATGAGGATCCCGCCTTTGTACGAGCGCAGGTAGTCTTCGAGCCACTCGAGCATGCCCATGTCGAGGTGGTTCGTCGGTTCGTCTAGGAGAAGGAAATCTGGATGGCGCACGAAGGCGGCGGCAAGGTTGATACGGACCTTCTGCCCGCCGGAGAAGGCGTGGATGTCTCGGTCCCAATCCTCCTCTCTGAAGCCGAGCCCGGTCAGGATCTTTTTCGTCATCGACTCATAATCATAACCGCCTAAGAATTCAAATCGCTCTTCTGCCTTGCCATACTGCTCAATGAGCTTCTCATCGTCCTTGTGCTGCTCGAGCTCTTTTGTCAGCGCTTCGATGCGATCTTTATAAAAGAGGACATCCCGCCACGCCTCCTCCATTTCCTCGCGGATGGTATGGGAGGTGTAATTGAAATCCTGACGGAGGTAGCCGATGATGGCACCGTCGCTCGCCTTGACGGAGCCTTTATCGTATTCCTCGTCACCGCGAATGCATTTCAGGAGCGTCGTCTTGCCCGCGCCATTCGCACCGACCAGACCGATGCGTTCCCCGCTTCGGATGTCAAAGGAAACATTTTCAAAGACAGTCTTGATGCCGAAGGATTTCGACAGACCGTTGATACGTAGAATTGCCATAGTAATACTCCGTGGCCGGCATGTAGCATGTCGGTCTATAAAAATAGTTTATTGGTTCAGGGTTCAGGGTTAGCCCGTGGAACGTGCTAACCCTCGATTGCGTATGAAAGAGGGGGCGCGGGTTCTACGGGTTCAAAGGGGTTGGTGCGGCGCATTTCGTCATCCTGAGCGGAGAAAAACGTCGTGTGTTAGGAAATGGCTTATCTGAAGCAGGAGAACTGAGTCGAAGGATCTAAGCGCCGCGGAGGTTTGAAACTAGCGGTTTTCTCGTATCGCCAGCCTAATCCCTAGCCACTAATTCCTAGTCACCAGCCGCCCATCCCGGCGTTCAAACTTGTGGTGATATTCCTTCCCCATATCGTCACCCCGAGCGCAGCCGAGGGATCTTTCTTGCACTGCGGTCAGTATCACATAAGCACATACAGGGAAACGACGCCTTGGTGCTACGTATTTCTTCGTTCACACATCCTTCGTTTATCGCTCTGCAAGGAAGATTTCTCGCTTCGCTCGAAATGACGATACGGGAATCTGATGCCTCCTAGTCCCCAGTCACTAGTCACTATCTACTAACCCTCTTTATTCGATGACATCCGCCCTGATAAGTATAATGATTTCCGACTCCTCCAGACTTTTCCCATGACTTTGGAAGAGTTTTCCCAGAAGCGGGATGTCTCCTAAAATAGGTACTTTGCGGAAGGTCTTTCCTTCCTCTTTATCGATGAGACCGCCGATAGCCAGGAGCTGCCCGGATGCCAGACGCACCATCGTATTCGCCGAGCGCGTGATGATGCGGTACGCTTTCATCTCAGGGACGAGGTAGGGCGTCGAGACTTCTGCTTCCACATCAGCGGTGATCTCATTGTCCGCACTGATAATGGGAGTATATGTGAGCTTGATGCCGGCGTCCTTGTACTCTGTCGTCGTGGTCTTCACGCCATTTTCCATATGCTCTACGATGACCGGGATGCGGCTCCCGATCAGGATGTCTGCTTTCCTGCCATTCATCGTGACGACGTGCGGCTTTGCCAGTACTTTTGCCTTGCCTTTAGTGACCAGTGCATTGAGATTTGCCTGAAAGAAGAAGGTGTAGGGATGCCCGCCCGGCGCACGTCCATAGGAGATCCCGGCATAGCCATCAGGGATCGTGACGTCCCAGCCGCTTTTTTCAATGTTTCGGATCTTGGGATTTCCATCACTGTCGTACTTGATATTTCCATCTTCCCCCAGTACATAGTGCTGCTCCGTCCAGCTGTCACGGTCATAGTCCGCACTGCCGGTGAGGCTTTTGAAATTCCAGTCCAGCCCCAGCTCTTTGGCCGAGCTTTTATTGACTGCGATGACTTCCGCCTCCACCTTCACCTGCTTTTCGGGGATATCCATACCGCGAAGGAGCGCATCCACCTGCATCAGCTCGGCCGGCGTCCCACTCACAAGCACGGTATTGGCCGACTGGTTATAAGACACCTTGCCTTTGGATACCATGTCCGTCAGGCTTTCGGCAGCTTCCTTGGCATTCGCATAGGAAAGGCGGTATGACTTCGCAAAGATGCCGGACTCTTTCTCCGTTACGGAAGAAAAAATAATAAGCGTACTTTCCTCTTTCCGCCCGGCAAGTCCACAGGCCGCCATGATGGATGTCATCGCTTCTTCCGGCGTCACATCATCCAGACTGGCTGTGACCCGCTCCTTCACGTGAGAAGAGAAAATGACATTTTCTCCCGTCATCTCCGCGAGTCCCCGCAGTACCTGCGCCACAGGAGCATCGCTCACATGCAGGCTGACCTTCTTCTCCTCCGGGGCTGGCGCCACCTGTACAATGGCCTCATCCGGCTTTTTCTCCGGCATCCGGAGATCGCGGGAGGAAAGCTCTTCGGTCATCGTCTCATGTGCGCTGGTATCCAGATCCAGCGCCCGGGCAGAAATACCGCTGCAAAGCAAAAATGCACAGCAAAAAACAGCCCCCGCCGTTCTTATCAGCGGGTGCTGAGTGTGAAAACGCCGGAAGCACCGGCGAGTGTGACCGTCTTTCCCTGTATGCTGGAAACATTCCATAGTCCTGCCTGCTCTCCTTCTTTGACCGTGTACGTCACCCCATGGACCTCTATGACCGCTCGCTTCTCACTGCCAAATGACATGACACCCATGAGACGCGGCACATCAGATGCGTACGACCTTTTCTCTTTTGCCGATCCGGCAGAAGAATTCGCCGTGCGAGGCGCAGAAGAAGGCAGAGAGACGCCTGCCGTTTCCACAGGCATCGTCTTTTCCGTCATCGCCTCCATATGGAAGGGGTCAGCAAGCGGCTTTCCCCTGATATAGGATGATGCATCATAGACGCGGCGGCTCTCTTCCGGCGGAAGCAACGAAGAGGAAGAAGCCCCTTCCGATGCAGAAACGGGAGGCATCGCCTTTGGTTTTTCAGGAAACAGCTTCGATGCTGTCCCCATGCCCAGCGATCCCCAGAGGATCAGAAGAGCCACAAGGGCAAGCCCCAGCGGCAGTGCCCATTTTTTATCCATGGAGCACCTCCGAAAAAAGTGACCGATACAGGCTCACCCGCCGTAAGGGAAATGCGGATCCGATCATTGTCCGAGCGAATCAGCATTTCCTAGAATCTAAAATCCTTCGGCATCAGCATGAACTGGGTTTCCCTTTCGATATCATCGTAGCGGATCCAGGCATAGAAGGAATGCAGGTCGCGGTAGTAGGTCCAGTAGCGATGGTTCAGGCGGCCATACTTGGTATCAACCGTCCATGCCAGACTGAAAGCATCATTCTTCGTCGGCTGCACGCGCACGCCAAAGTCGAGCGGCTTATCACTGGTGTACGAGTCGTAGCGATACGGCGTAAAGCCATTGATTTCACGATCCGTATAATAGATCCAGCCCTGCACGCTGCGGTAACCGCCGGAAAGCCCCATACTGTAATAGGTGTTTTTACGGATGTTCCCGCCATTATAGCTGTAGTAGTCTCTCATATAGCCGGCGCGCCATGAAAAACGCATGAATTTCCCGAGCTCCCATGGATCACTGGAAATATAAGCATCGTAGCTCTTATGCTGTCCTTTGCGCCCGTCTTCTTCCCAGTAACCGATTTCCCCCTTCGCGCCCACGTAGAAGCGAGAGCCACCGAGGTAAAAATGCTTCGAGTCAAATTCCAGCGACGGCCTTTTCTTGACCCAGATACCGCCATCATCATTCGTGCTGCTTTCCTCTTCGGCATAGTGGAAATTCAAGCCGCCAACCGGCGTCTGATAGCGCACACCTACATCCGGTTTGTATCCTGCCTTCGTGTACCAGCGGTTTTCCATATACGCAGTCAGATTCATATCCGCATCGAGCGGGATCTCGATCCGGTTATGCAGCCCGAAACCATTGTCACTGTCAAACATCGGACGTGGAATCAGTGTGAACGGGCTGACCCGCTTCTTCTGAAGGGAACCCTTGTACGTCGAAAGCGTCACAAGCACCGTATTCTTTGCCATGAGTCTCACATTATGCGCGATATACTTATCCCCCGGATAAATATCGATGGAGTCAGCCTCAATGCGATAGTCCGGCACCTTCGCCACCGCATGCTTCGTCGTGAAGTAGCCATGCTCGATCACTATGTGATTGGCATTCTTGTCATATGTACCGCTTTCGCCCTGAAAATAGTACGTCCCGCTGTCCCAGCCGGACACCTTTTCAAAATGTCCGACAGCGGCCTTCGCGTCATAGTCAGCGCGCGCCGCCTTGAGATCCGTCGTCGGATTCTTCCAGACGAGCTCCCCCGGGACGACATACTTTTGAGAGATCGTATTTCCATAGACATACTCGGTCTGGTAGGTATCCATCATGTGCTTGATCTCTACGCGCCCGAAAGCTGCCACTTCTCCCGTGGTATCATTGTAGCGCATTTTATCAGCCACGACCGTAGCCGGATGCTCTTTGGAAATCCCGGTATCCGCCGTTTCCTTATTCTTTTTCCTGTCTTTATCCTTTTTGGCCGTTTCCCGTGTCTCCGCCCCATCATAGGAAGGCCGCAGTACACCGTCGCTGACGGAATACTCCACATGGGTGGTATCCTCTGGCGGCAGCTTGGGGGAAACAGGTGCCTCCGCCGCTTCAGCAACCAGCGAAGGCAGCAGAAGAGCAGAAAGAAGCACCGCCTTTTTCCAGTTATGATTATTCATTTCTCATGATCACGACAGAAGCTGCCTCATTATCGGTCTTGGCGGAGTCTGCCGTTTCCTTTACTGTAGAATCCTTTTCACGGGCTGCTTCCAGCTCCGCTTTGGCACTGTCACTGATTTCTGCCTTTGGCGCAGGAGCTGCGGTCTCCGGCGCAGCCATCGCCGTCACCTGATTATCCTGAGCCGCAGTTGCAGTGGCCGCAGAAGCTGTGCGCGCGACATGCTTTCTAAGGACGATGTGCGGCGCGCCTTCACGGAGCACCAGCCCCTTCGTCGTGACAGGCTGTGCCGTCTGGATATAGAGCTCGCTGCCAGCGGGGAGCACAGCATCCTTACCTTTGACAAAAAGCCCGCCCACAAGACCGATCGGCCCCAGAGCCAGCGCGCCGATGGTGGAGGCGCCGACAGCCGCTGCTTCCATCTTCAGCTTTTCCTTGGCTTCCGGTCCCAGCACAGTCGGGATCGCTTCGTCATCCACAGAAAATACCTGATCGAAGGAGACATCGACCTTGCCGCTGCGGCCAAAGCTTTTCGGGCGGCTGACTTCCGTCACCACGCCGCTGCCCTGTGTGCCTCGAGGCAGCACCAGCACATCACCGACCAGAACATCTTCCTGTACCGTGAAGGAGACCGGATCTCCGACCTGGCTCGTCTTGCTGCCCACATCATCATTCAGTGCCACTTTGAAAACCGTATCCGCCGGCAGCTGGACCGTCTTCATTTCATAGTGCTGGTCTCCATAGACTGCCTGCTCCAGGCTCTGCATACGTTCATCCAAAGCCCCCTTCTTCGCTTCGCCCAGCACCGCTTTTTCCAGATTATCCATACGGACCGTCAGATTATCCGTGCTGATCTCATCCGTCAGATAGTATTCCATCGCATTCATGCGGTTCGAAATCGCCGGAGTGCGATCGTTGTCATTTCTCACCACATCCGCATACAGATTGTCGATACGGTGATCAAGTCCACTGGCCGATGTATTCCCCACGCCATAGATCACATTATCCGCCTGATCCGCACGGCCGATGAGAGACCCGCTCTGCACCGAACCATAGAGGACTTCATCTACACGGTCGATCTTTTCCGCCAGCGTTGCCACATCCTCTGCCATGACAGGCATCGCCATCAATGCAGCCAATCCTGCTGCCAGTAATGCTTTTCTCATATATTCCTCCGAAAATAATCAAATAGTAAAAGTTCATGGTTCAGGTGACCGCTTCTTCTCATGAAGACCGGGCTATGTCCGAAGGACTATGGAAAACCAGATTCTCCCATCCACAAGCCGCTTGGTCTCCCGGTCTTTTCCAGCGCCCATCACACCCGAACATCGATCACTGCCGACACGCCAACGCCCTGCACACGGGAGAACGAGGTCGGATTCACACTATCCATCGGGATGAGCCCCTTGATACGGAACAGCTTGTCATTCCAGCTGATCTCCAGCTGCCCGACCGCCTTCACCTTCTCTACCTGATCGGCATCGCCGATGACCTGCGCGGCCCCGATATATCCTTTATTTCCAATGCTGACGATCGGCACCACCTTCGTGGCGTAATTCGTGCCGGCACCTTCCTTCATCATGACCGAATTGATCGCGCTATTGATAGAAGCGCCATATTTATCGACCAGTATCGCAATACCGCCGACCTTGACCACACCGCCAAGGACACTGCCCAGATTGAAAGCCGATACCTGCGTCAATGCGCCTGCACCGATCATCGCCGCCGCCAGTGCACAGACCACCAGTCTTTTCATTTTCATCATCATGCCCTCCTTATAGGAAATCAGTTTCACTACAGAAGTTGAACTGCGAGTACCAGACACTCTCTCAAAATCTTCTCTGACATAGCGTCCCGGATACCACAAAGCCATACTCTCTCAGCCTACAGTTATTTATTATTATACCGTCTTAGAGCGGGTTTGTGCAATAAAAAAGCGCGATTTCAGTCATCGCGTTTTTTTGAATATTGAACCGCATACCTTCCGCAAATCGCAGTCAGATAAGGAATAACACCAGAGATGCACCATCTGCCATCCCGATACATTTCCTGTGATGGTCGCTTGACAGCTTCCGCGTATTTTAACCACGCTCCCCGCAGGGGGAGCGACGTTCCGGCGTCACAAGGTCTGTCAGGTCTTCAAGCATTTCAATCCACGCTCCCTGCATGGGGAGCGACCACCAATGACGTTTTTGAATATGAACTTTCTCTTGATTTCAATCCACGCTCCCCGTGGGGGGGAGCGACTTGCCCCGATACTCTGATAAGGCGTATCGAAGGTAATTTCAATCCACGCTCCCCGCAGGGGGAGCGACCTTGCGGGGTTAGGCTGATGATTAAAAACGAAATTTCAATCCACGCTCCCCGCAGGGGGAGCGACACTTATGCTTCATACCACCAACTATGTAATTTTTATTTCAATCCACGCTCCCCGCAGGGGGAGCGACCACCATCCTGCATTGATCTCTTTAAAGCAAAAGATTTCAATCCACGCTCCCCGCAGGGGGAGCGACTCCCCTCTTCGAGGAAGAACCGTTACATGCGTTATTTCAATCCACGCTCCCCGCAGGGGGAGCGACCACCCATCGTTATTAAAAAAGGAGCCACAATTATATTTCAATCCACGCTCCCCGCAGGGGGAGCGACGTGGGTTTGTGAAAGAACTGTATATGAGTAGAGCAATTTCAATCCACGCTCCCCGCAGGGGGAGCGACGTGGGGAGTCCTTTCTGTTAGTATGCAGCGTGCCATTATTTCAATCCACGCTCCCCGCAGGGGGAGCGACAATGATGATTGGATCTTACGTTGACCACTATTATATTTCAATCCACGCTCCCCGCAGGGGGAGCGACCTAATTGCTTCGTTCCATACATCAGATTTGTAGGATTTCAATCCACGCTCCCCGCAGGGGGAGCGACCCTCGAAAGTGGATCCATTGCCCATGGTGTTTGTATTTCAATCCACGCTCCCCGCAGGGGGAGCGACTTGGCGTGTCTCCGACGCACTGACTTGATTAGTCAATTTCAATCCACGCTCCCCGCAGGGGGAGCGACCCATTTTGTGTTATTACGCATTCGCAATAGTACGTATTTCAATCCACGCTCCCCGCAGGGGGAGCGACACGACTAGCTAAAGCGTTAGGTTGCAGTCAAAACATTTCAATCCACGCTCCCCGCAGGGGGAGCGACCTTCACTTCCTTTCTTCAAGTTACGCACGAAGTCATTTCAATCCACGCTCCCCGCAGGGGGAGCGACTTCAAGTGAAACACTCCCTTCATCGAATCCAAAATTTCAATCCACGCTCCCCGCAGGGGGAGCGACACAGCAAGAATACGATTGACCGGGGGGTTATCTTATTTCAATCCACGCTCCCCGCAGGGGGAGCGACGCAAAAATGTTTTGCCGTTGCAACGGAATGAGCATTTCAATCCACGCTCCCCGCAGGGGGAGCGACCAAGACCACCAGCGGTTGAAATTTCAGCATAGGTTATTTCAATCCACGCTCCCCGCAGGGGGAGCGACGATTGGCCGGCCTGTGCTCGCTCATTAGCAAGAATTTCAATCCACGCTCCCCGCAGGGGGAGCGACGTGCTGCCGTGCCCCCACCATTTTCGTGAGGTCAGATTTCAATCCACGCTCCCCGCAGGGGGAGCGACCATTTGTTGTATAAAGTCAAGAGGGGAGACAAGAATTTCAATCCACGCTCCCCGCAGGGGGAGCGACTTTGTCTTTTGCCATGGGTTTCCTCCTTTACCTGTTATTTCAATCCACGCTCCCCGCAGGGGGAGCGACATCTGCGCCCGGCCCTCCTTTCGGCCTGCTTGAGATTTCAATCCACGCTCCCCGCAGGGGGAGCGACAGTACAGTCAAAGCATACAGCAATGACCGCATAAAACGGAGTACTTTGCGCGAACCGCATTTTCTCTTCTCAAAGAATGCGTGTTTTTCGCCTATTTTCTCCATGTGTGCTACTACTTCGCGCACAAAAAATCAAAGAATCAGAGTTTCATTCGGATCATATCCCGGCTTGGCACCTACGTGTTTCACCTTAGCCTGGTATCGATTCCCCAGATTATAGAACCGTATGCTGTCAGACTCCTTGTCCATCAGCATTTCCAGTGTGGCACGAAGTGAGACAGCCTGCGCCTCATCCACCTGACATTCGAAGACGGAATTCTGTACCCGCTGGCCATGAGCTTCGCAGCATTTGGCTACTTTCCGAAGGCGTTTCTGTCCTGCGGGTGTCGTGGTATTTACATCATAGGTAATTACGAGAAGCATATCCATCACTTCCATATAAAAGGCGGATACCCATCTAGGTCTCCACGAATGTAACGGGCTAGCAGCAATGCCTGCACATAAGGGATCAATCCCCAATATATTTTCTCGCCGAGGAATGGATGTGTCAATGTTTCCTTCTTCCGCTCCTGCCATTTGCTGAGAAAAGTCTTACGTCCCTCTGCATTCAGCAAAACGACGCCATCCTCCATCAGTTTGAAACACTGCGCAGGAAGGACTCTGTTATTGACCAGTGATAAGACGAATCGATCGGCATATACACTTCGAAGCTCTTCCATGAGATCCAATGCCAATGACTGCCGCCCGGGGCGGTCTCTATGCAGGATACCGATGTAGGAGTCCATGCCGGCCGCTTCTATGGCAGAAGCACAGTCATGTGCAAGGAGTGTATAGGCAAAGGAAAGCAATGCATTCACTCGATCGAGCGGCGGCCGTTTATTCCTGCCATGGAAATAAAAGTGCTTCTTGTCATTCAAAATGAGCGCATCAAAGAGAGAAAAGTAGGACACGGCAGCATTTCCTTCTATTCCGCGCAGATGATCTAGCGAATCTGCTTTAACAGCCTCCCGAGCAGAGTCTTGCAGATCCTGAATGACTGCTTGAAAAGAAGTCACATCGACTGACAGCGGATGGTCCCGCAGAAAGCGCATAAGCACGGTACGGCTATTGAGAATTTTTCCTGCGATCATGGTACGCGCAATGACAAGACCACGAGGCTCTTCTTCGGATATACGATACTGTTCTTTTCTGAGAAGCACATTTCCAGCGGTCAGTCCCTGAGCGCGCGCCAGAAACTTTCCCTGCGGTGTCAGAAAGCAAAATCCGATATGCCGCTTCACGCAGGCACCAAGAAGCGCAGGGCTCGCACCTTTGTATCCAAAGTACAGAATGTTTTCCAAGTTCATCAGCGGTATTCGCTGAAGGATTTCGTTTTCTTTCCATGCTGCCACATTTTCATTGTCCAAAGACAGGTACAAATCTTCTGAATTGACAAAAAGCGTATTGAGCAGTTTTCTCATGACCGTTCCTCCCCCAGAGATTTTGCCATATAGTCTGCCACCGACTGAGTGCGGCACAGCTTAGGTAAGCAAAGTCCCTTCAGGGAGCAGGACTGGCACTTCTTGGAAGTTTTGACTTTTGGCGTGTACCCTCTGTGAAACAGTTCGTGCATTTCTCTCAAAGCCGACTTCACTCTGCTCCTGATATTCTCATCAAGGTCGATCTTTCGCCGTCTCCGTATCTCGTGGTAGTAAAGAGATCCGTATGGGATCCTGCATTGCAGCATGTCTTCCAAGCACAGGGCTTCGGCACAGAGCTGAAAAATATCTGAATCATCTTTTTTATCTTTGCCCCTTTTGTACTCCACCGGTACCGCTTGCCAAAGTCCTCTGTGTCCATGAAGTGGCACGCCCTCTTCAGAAGACAAAAACTCTACTACATCACACTGCCCTGTGATTTTCAGCGTGGGAGAAGATACGCGAAGACCTCTCGTCACCAGTATACCCGGACGCTTTTCTATGAAATCATCCTTATGCGCATTCCGATGAATGACTTCACCTTCCACGGTCAGACGGTTCTCCTGCCATTGCTGCTCGATGTGAATCAAGGCCCATTGCCTCCGGCAAAACATAAAATGCTGGATGCCGGAAATCAGCAGGTAGTCATCTTCTGCATAGTTCATATTTTACGTTCCAAGGTGACTCCCTGCGGCATATTTTCTGTATCGACCTGTACTTCATAGTCACTGTAGGAGCGCGGCGGAGTATGCGGATCCTTTCTTGCTACATGTACTCGTTCAAACAGTTTGTACGAAGGAGCATTCCCCAGTTCGCTGGCATGCTTGAAAACAATGAGTTCGCGCACCGCCATATTTCCTCTCGCAGCCGAATGATCATTTTCGAACATATTGATGATGGCCTGCCACAAAAGATTCAGATCGTCTTCACTAAAGTGTGTGACTTTTCTTGCTAAATTGGCTGAAATGTAACCTTCGGCCTGATAGAGCGCATAAGGAACAATGAACTTGCGTCCCATTTCGGTCTTTTTTTTCAGCGCATCTTCTTCTGTCGTGATCGCTACGCGCGTCAACGTAACCTCCTGGGGAGCGATCGGATCGATGCTTCTGGCAAATCCAAGCTGGACAGGACCACGCACCTGTCCACAGTTTAAAGCGCCTTTCATAAAGGTGGTCATGACAGCCCCGAACGTACGAATATCAAAGAAATTGGAACACATGAAGTCCCGCAGCAGGCTGTCTGCATCCGGATTTTTCTTTTTGGCCGTTTTGATATCATCGATGCCTACATACGTCAAAGCTTCTTTATCGCTCTGTTCCAGCGGTACGTTTTCTTTGATGTAGATCCGATACCCAGGCTCATCTTCCTTGGCTGCTTCCACATAGTTTCTGATTTTACGTTTCAGGCAGACATCGGTCACAAGGCCAAGACCCGTTTCCGGATCCACGCGCGGCATATTCCCCGCATCCGGATCTCCATTAGGATTGCCATTCTCTACATCGAAAAGAACCACGAAATCGTATCTGTTATGAATCACTTCTGCCATTTGCTTACTCCTCCTCTTTACCTTTATATCTTGCCTGTGTTTCCTGATAATAACCAAGGATAAATGCGCCTTGTTCTTCCAATGTCAATCTGGCCGGAAACGGAATGCCTTCATCCGGCATCATGATCTTATCCATTAAAGCACCCATTTTCTTTTTAAAATAGACAGCCTTTCCGCCATCAAGCTTAGAGAGATGCGTATTAGCCAGCTTCAGCAGAATGGGAAATACGGAAGCCGGTGTAGCACAGGCAGAATTAAAATATCGCTCCTTGATGGTGGTATTGATGCCTGGATTCGCACCCTGCTGAATATTTTCCAGCAAAGAAAACATCCGCCCCAATACATAAGAAACATCATTACAATTCTCATTTAACGCCATTTGTAATTTTCCCTCCCAGTGTTCTTTACTATTTTTTAAAAGGTACGCCTTGATGAAAGCTGCCTTGGTATGGCTGATTTTCTCAACGGCCGGTCGTCCGCCCTCTGCCGCTTTGTCCTGATCCGCAAATATACGGAGCAGGATATTTTGAAATGCGGACGCAGGATACTTTGTGTCCTGCAGCACAGCTCTGAATAAGCTGCCTGCCAGCAAAGGCGAGGCTACCTGTTCTTTGCCATTCGGATTCGCTGTCGCTTTGAGTGTCTTCCACAATGGGATATTTTGTTTTTCCCAGGATGGCCCATCGAGTTTCATCCTCTCCTGATGAAGCGACAGATTCGTCACCAGCTTGCAGAATGTATTCCTTAAAAACAGCCTGACAGAAATTCTGGCAGCATTGGGCGCCAAGCCCAAGATGTAAAAGGGCTCATCCGGTGAGATCTCGACGCCTTCAAAATCTACGGGAAGCCCATCTCTCATACGAGTAACGATCGTATCAAGCGTATGGTCATCGATCCCTGCATTATTCCCTAAAAAAGACATCATGAAATCCTGACAGGCAGAAATACCATGCTCTGACCAGTATACGATAGTCGTGTCTCCTATGATCTGGGTATGTCGTTGATCGGCAAGCAGCTGATTGAGAGCGGTGCCATAGGCAAAGGCAGCATGTTCACTAATGGGTGAATTTTCCCCCTGCTTTTTATCTTTGCCATAGGAGCAGAAAGAGGGTTCATTGAATGACACCAGATTTCTGTCCATTGTTTTGGCTCCATGTACCCCCTTGATTTTGGGATGAAGCAAGGCGATTTTCTGATTTTCCGCACCTGTGATCAGGCACTGTCCCGTTAAAGATGTACTATCTTTGTCCGCTTGACTTGTTCCTTGAAAATTTTCCCATGATCTCTTTATTTCGTCATCTTCGATGGCATCTACTCCATCCACCTGAAACACAAAGTTTCTCCCAGCTATAATATCCTCCAAATTTTCTTGAATCGATGAATCTTTTCCCGCCTTATCAGATCCCCAGGTATCAAAGAAATGCAGAATGGCCTTCGCCACGGGGGAATGGCAATGTTCTAAAACCTGATGATGCAGTTCTTTGGCCGCTTCGAAGCACTGAATGGTTCTTTGGACTTTTCCCTTGGCATCCACGGCCAAAAAGTAACTGGAATTATCACACAGAAAATTGGCTTTTACGCCGGAAGAACGAGTCACGGGCAGCGGTACACACATTTCACAAGGTACTTCTTTCTCTTTTTTCCCTCTCTGTACCTTTTTGCGGGCAGAAATAATCCCACAGAGATGCCCCTCTTTATCAAGCAGAATGCGGTGGGTGACTTTGGCGATTCCCCATCCTTCTGCTTGAATTTTCCCCTGCTTGCAAAGCTCCTCATATAAGTGAACCAACGCTGAAAGTATCATTGATGCACCTCGCAATTCCGAAGATTCATGACCCCTTTTTCCAGTCTGGCATGAAAAAATTGGGGTGTGATGTGCTGCAAATCAGAGAAATCCATATCATACAGCATAAATCCCAAGTCCTGTGTGACAGGGTAAGGGATCACGGTCTCATCATCCTCTACCAGACGGAAGCCTGCCGGAAACTCTCGGCATCCCAAGTACGGCTGATGATAGCATTGGCCTTTTCTCGCACGGCGACAGAGCATTTCTCTGAATTTTCCCGCATTATCACTGGCATTGGCCTTCTCTGTCATTTCAAAATGTACATGAATACAATACCTGACATTTTTCAAGATCAAGGCTGCTCTCTGTACAATGTCTTCCTTTGGGCATAGATACAAGGCTTTCCCATGTCGGGCGTTTCCTGCAATACTCGACACATTGATTTTGGACTTCACTTCATTTCTTCTGACATTCGTCATCTGGATCGGATTCATGACATCGATCTCGTCGATGACATACCGAAGTCCAGGATGCCAGAAAATCGCTTCGACAAGTCCGCGTGCCGCAGATGGCGTCATCACGTCATAAGATACTCGTTCCACTTTCATTTCCGGTCGTGTAAAGCAGGCATAGTCGCCCCAGCACTCTATCCTTACTCCATATGCCATACATGTTCCTCTTTTCTTTTTACCACATGATCCCCACGCCATCTTCAGACTTGATTTTGAGCCCAAGCTCCGCATCATAGTCCTCCATATTTACCAAGTAGGCCAGGTTCTCATCACTTGGAAACATCTCTATTTGCCCCTGCGTGAGCAGTTTCATGAAATCGGACTGCCCCTGTGCCTTGGAATACCGTACATGGATCATGTACGCCCCCGCGGCCCGCATCAGCTGCCGAGACCGATTCCCCATCATCAGCTGTTCCTTTATGTTTCTGGCTTTCTCGTCAAAAGGTATAAAGACTGACTTCGTGCTGTCATTGATCAGATGAAATCGCTTTCCGATCTCAGCAAAGCTGAGTGACTGAGCCAGTTTCTCGATTTCCCGGTAATCCAGATTTCCTTCATTGCTTTGGTACCAATTTTCAAAATAGGTACGAATAGCCGACGGTTCGGTCATTTCTTCGGCATTGTATTTTTCCCGAATCATATCTGTGACCTGTTTTTCTTTACGCATGAATAGGCTCTTCTTGCTTTCCTTTGTCCAAAAGATGTGTGCCCTGCTTTTTTGTAAAGACTGCTTCCCTTCTCGATTGCAGCGGCCCGCCCCCTGGATCAAACTATCCAGCCCAGTATACTGCAGATATACCACGGGAAAATCGATGTCAACTCCGACAGAAATGATGCTGGTCGATACGACTCGGCACGGTTTTCCATCCCGCAGGCGAGTTTTCATTTCTCGAATGATCTCCCTGCGATGGGCCGGACATAAATTGGTCGACAGGTACATGGCCTCTCCATCGAGCAGTTCAAATATTTTTTCGGCTTCTTTTTTGGTAGAAGCGATACAGAGTACCTGCTCACATTCATCTAATTTCTTCGCAATCTCAGCATAATCCGTTTCGCCATCTATATCGAATGTCACCCTCTTAAAAAACTGAAACAGTTCTCCCACATTTTCCATGATCTCTATTGGATTCTTCTGTATTGGATTCTTCTGCAAGTAGCGCCCCAGCTCCGGCTGCGTCGCACTGCATAAAACAACGGTGCAGCCGTAATAATGAACCAGCTGCTCAAGTACATGGAGACATGGCTTCAGAAAATCGACCGGCATCATCTGGGCTTCGTCAAGAATAATGACACTGTTTGCTATGTTATGCAGCTTTCGGCATCTTGATGTTTTATTGGCATACAAAGACTCAAAAAACTGCTCATTGGTCGTGATCACGACAGGAGCATCCCAGTTTTCTGCAGCCAGTTTCATCCTCTCTGCCACTCTGCCTGCCTCTTCACTCCCCTCTTCCACCAAACTGTCATAGTCGACCTGGCTATGACTTTCCAACACCGCATGATTTCCCAGAAAAGTCCGGAAAACATCGGCGGTCTGCTCAATGATGGAAAGGTAGGGAATTACGTAAATGATCCGTTCCTTGTGCCATTTCATGGCCTGCTTCATGGCAAAAGCCATCGAGGAGATCGTCTTGCCGCCACCCGTCGGTACCGTCAGCGAGTACAGCCCCTGTTTTCCCTCCCCTTTCCGCATGCATGTATGAAGGATTTCACAACGCTTCTCATTTAAGGCATTTTTAGGCTGGAAGTATCCATCCTCTTCAAGCCTGTTCCAAAACATAGCTGCTATTTCTTTTAAAGAAGGAAACTCATTTTTCCTGACAGGCTGATTGTTCATAAAGGCTTCTGTGTCCAGAAAATCTGCATCCACGAGGCATGAAAACAGCATTCGCGTGAGAATCATAACATCTAGTGCATTTCCATTTTCGATAAATGTATTCAGATGATTTACGTCCAGACATGTACTATCGATAAGATATCGCTGCGGATGTCTGATCGAGGGGATACACTTTTTCATTCGTCCATTCAATGTAGATGTCCCGGCACAATCCACCTTGCTTCCCAAGTCTGGGATCCCTGTATGATGTCCTGCCACACAAAAGCCACCTATCAGTTGCAGCCAGCCTATATGACCATTTTCCAAAAAAGACTTCGCGCCGGCAGTCGAATGATCCACGCGTCTGTGCTTTCGACCATGGATATAGTCTTGGAACGCATCGGTATCTTTCCCTTCATCATGTATTTTTCCCAAAAGACCTGCTTCTGCCCCCAGTCCCATACCCGCGCCAAAGCCTTCGGCTAACCACATTGTGCCGTCCAAATGATCTGTCAAAGACTGCACTCTTTCGTCCTGTATATGCCCTGCGATGATCTCCTCCATGCTTCTCATCTCCTTTTTATTATTATAGCAGATGTATAGGTCAAAACCTTGCATTCACCCCTTCATGTAAATAAAAATTTCTCTATAGTACATTTTAAGGAAACACTCTCGCTATGAAAATCTCTTCATTTCTTTCCTACCACCTGCAAAACAAAAAACGGAGGCATGTTGCAAATCACTTTTGCCCACGCCTCCGTCTTCTGCCATTATTGATAAAAACAATACCTACGGCGACTTCCTCGTCGTTTCCTTTTTCCAGCGGACGGTAAACTCAAAGAGCCCCGTACGTGTATTCTTCTTCCGACTCTTGAGCTCCGTGAGGCCGCCCCACGCCCGCGTGAGATGGCCTGTGAAATTCGAAAGATCGGACGCCTTCTGCGATGTCCCTTTCAAAAGGACATCCTCTCCCTCTGCAGAGATCTCCGACAGCACGACACCTTGCGGCATACCATCAGCAAGCAGTACCAGACGCTGCTCCCAGTGCGGATCTTTGGCCTCCGCTTCCTTTAGCATCGCAAGCAGAGCTTCTTCCTCCTCACTCGCCTTTTTCATCTCCGCTCTCTTCACTTTCAATGGAGACAGCGCCTCATTCTCCGCCAGCTGCGCCTTATCCTCCCGATAAGCCGAAAGAAAGGATGCACAGGAAAAAAGGAAAAAGGCTGCGCCGAGCGCACACGCTCCCTGCGCGATGCGAAGCTTTCGATTCTCCTCCGTCAGAAAAGGGCGCTTCCCCATGAGAAGAGGCAATGTCGTCCCCGCATGATTTACGGCAAGCACCACACGCATAGCATCATCCCAGTATCCGCCTTCCTCCAGATGCTCCGTTTCGAGCGTGACTGCCTTGCTCCCCTCATCCTCTGTCCCTTCTGCCGCAAGAAGAGTCAGCTCCTTTTCCAGGTAAGAAAGCCAAGCTGTCCGCTCCTTAGTCCCACAGCTCTCCAGCGGAACCAGAAAACATGGAAGAGAAGAGGGCCCATACAGATCCATCTGCCGCTCCATGAAAAGCGAAGCCTTGCCCTCATCTGCCAGATGCAGGATGCGGCTCTCCCAGAGATCCCCCCTACGGAAAAGAAGCATCGCCGAACGGCGGCGCATATATAGAATAAAGTGTGTCCCCTCTTGCAAAGGAATATCCGTCACAGGAAATGCACGGGTGATGGTAAGCCCCGCCTCATGCGCTCCCATCTCCCACGCCCCGAGATCCACGCGCGGCAATGCATGCAAGAGCGCTTCCCAGCCCTCTTCATCATGAGAGAGCACTCGATGCCCCATGGCGATCGCTTCCTCGGTGTGAAAGACGCGATCTGCCTCCCACTCCATCGATTCAGCAAATTCCTCCTCCGTCATCTGCGGATATCTTTTCCTGCTCCATCGAAGCGACTCTGCATTCACCAAAAGCCAGAGCTTCTTACCCCGAAGTCCGGCAGCCTTCAGTGAGAGGAAACACTCTTTCAAATTTGGCGTATCACCATCGTAGTCCGCCTGCCACTGTCCCAGTCGCTTTCCTTCTACCGTCTCCACAGCGCAGAGCTTCCCCGCCAAAGGAAATACGACCGTCCGCACCCGCTTCTTCTGCCACGCCACGACACGCTCTCGGATCTGGTTCATCAGCTCCATAAAGAGTCTCCTTCCTGAATGACGAAATCATTATATAGCTATACTCTAGCAGGTTCATAGAAATGCAGCAATGGGAAATATGAATTCCCCATCCATAAGCCCAATCCGATGAGAGCCCTTCCGCCCTCGCGTATCGTCATCCTGAGCGGACGAAAACGCCCCATGTGTGAACCCCCCCAGCCAGAACAAGTGGGGACTGAGCCGAAGGATCTCATGCCACGCATGTGAGACGATTTCTTCCCTCGTATCGTAGGAGTGACTAGTGACTGGTGACTTAAATGCCACTTCCGGGCATCGCCCTAATAAAAAAGGGCGGCGAAGCCGCCACCTCAACCTTGAACCCTGAACCCTGAACCAAATAAAAGCAAAGCAAAAAGAACCAATCCTAGGAGTGACGGGAAAACCTTATCCCATCTGTCTTTCATGCCATAGTCACCCTATCCGCCCCTGTGGGGCACCTTCCCTACAAGGGAAGGCTGCGATACGAGAATACCATCCTCTAAAAAGGCGGCGAAGCCGCCCTTGTGAATCTATCCGTTCCCCAAGTACCGTCATCCCGAGCGCAGCCGAGGGATCTTTGTTGCCGCCGCTTCCTCACCAGCTCTGCTGATCCGTTTGCATGAAGCACCGTATCCCTCCAATGTTTGGAGCATCAGGCTTCCCGTTTTTGTTCACACGCATACACCGTTTCACCGCAAACGAAAAAGATTTCTCGCTTGCGCTCGAAATGACGGTACGGGAAAGCGGTATTCTCGCAGCGCTTCCTTCCCCCGCGGGAAGGCTTTGGTGCGGGGACACGGCTCTCCCTCCTTCCTATGGAAGGAGGTGCCCCGAAGGGGCGGAGGTTGGCTCTCGCAGCGGAATAAAAAGGAATGGGGAAGGAGCATTCTCTCATATCGCCTTCCCAAGCACAGCCGAGGGCACTTTGTTGCAATCCGCTTCCTCACCAGCTCTGCTAATCCGTCTGCATGAAACACCGTATCCCACATTCTTGGCGTATCAGGCTTCCCGTTTCCGCTCACACGCATACACCGTTTTAACGCAAACGAAAAAGATTTCTCGCTAACGCTCGAAATGACATGCGGGAGATGATCGCCCCTCATAGTCTTTCATATCGCCGGCGATTCCAGCCAACCAAAACCGCCAGACAAAATAAAAAGAACCAACCATTTGCATGATTGGTTCTTTTAGTTAATCAGCGGCTTGTTCCTCCCGGCGATTCCAGCCAACCAAGAATGTAAGACAAAGTAAAAAGAACCAACCATTTACATGATTGGTTCTTTTAGTTAATCAGCAGCTTCCTATCCTCCCGGGCCGCTTCCAGCCAAGTACTTTCGGCGTTTGTGAGCTTAACTACCGTGTTCGGCATGGGTACGGGTGTATCCTCACAGCTATCGCCACTGAATCGTTGAGAGTGTCTGTTCTCTCAAAACTATATAGAAGAAAAGTTTTCCGAAGGGCTCTCGCCACTTGGTCGCGCTTGTGAAATTCAAGTTAAGACCTCGACCTATTAGTACTGCGTCGCTCCAACCCTTACGGGCCTTCCACTCACAGCCTATCAACCTCATCGTCTTTAAGGGGTCTTACTCATTGCTGATGAGAAGTCTCATCTCGGGACGGGCTTCACGCTTAGATGCTTTCAGCGTTTATCCTTTCCGGATGCGGCTTTCCAGCCGTGCCACTGGCGTGACAACTGGTACACCGTTGATCCGTCCACTCCGGTCCTCTCGTACTAGGAGCAGCCTCCCTCAAACTTCTTGCGCCCGCGATGGATATGAACCAAACTGTCTCACGACGTTTTGAACCCAGCTCGCGTACCACTTTAATGGGCGAACAGCCCAACCCTTGGAACCTACTCCAGCTCCAGGATGTGATGAGCCGACATCGAGGTGCCAAACCTCCCCGTCGATATGAACTC
>OLSX01001153.1_pt1 | contig 25685 bp, 23 predicted proteins | sample 1673141 | NCBI WGS metagenome assembly OLSX01 (sample SAMEA3136759, study PRJEB25190) | human gut metagenome | biome: human gut; feature: human-associated habitat; material: faeces | place: Austria | collected 2013
GGCCATGGAAACCTGCCGTGGTAACACGGTAAGGCGCTATGGTCTTAGCCTACAATTTGCAGAGGGAAACAATTTTACCCAGCGAAAAAGCCTTCGCCTATAAGATGAAACTGGAAGCAATAAAACATCAGGGTGTAGCTTCTTCCCAAGTTGGGAAGAAGTTGCTGAGCATTGAAAAAGTCGGAGAGGATAACGGCGAAAGCCGTAATCAAGTACACAGATATATCCGCTTAACTTACTTAATTCCCGAACTGCTTTCAATGGTAGACGAAAATAAAATCGCTTTCAACCCTGCGGTGGAAATCTCATACTTAGAGCAATCGGAACAACAGGTACTGCTGGATGCTATGGAGCTGAACGACTGCACTCCGTCCCACGCACAAAGCATACGGCTTAAAAAGCTGTCACAAGATGGGGTGTTGGACGACCAGATGATTTATGCGGTGATGTCGGAGGAAAAGCCGAATCAGCAGGAGCAGATAAAGTTCAAGCGTGAGGATTTGAAAAAATATTTTCCGGCTGGTTATACCGACGAGCAAATGCGCAGGGACATCATCAAGGGCTTGGAACTGTTAAAGCGGCAGAGAGAACGCAACCGTGATGCACGCTGATTCGTATTGATACGAATACGGCAAAACAAATCGCACAGTAGAGAGAACCTCAAACCGATGGTATACTGGTGCTGTCGGTTTGGAGTTCTGTTCTGCAAATTAAAATTATTGGAGGAATTATAAATGGTAGCAGGACACTTATCCGTAAAGCACGGCAACTATTATGCCGTACTCAACTACAAAAACGCCGAGGGCATACGAAAAACAAAATGGATTTCCTTGGGACTTCCCGAAAAGGGCAACAAGCGCAAAGCCGAAGCCGAGCTTGCAAGGCTGCGGGCGGAATTTGAAGTTCCCGAGGAGGTAGGTGATTTAAGCAGCGATATGCTGTTTGCCGATTATCTTCTCGAATGGCTGGAAATCGCCAAAGGGCGGCTGGCTGTTGCGACCTATTGTTCTTATACGGCAATGATTAAAAATCCTATCGCCCCATATTTTCGTAAAAAGAAGCTGACGCTTCGCGAGCTTGAAGCAAGGCACTTGCAGATGTTTTACTCCGAGCTACTCAAAAAGGTCAAACCAAATACCGTCATTCACTACCACGCAATTATCCATTCGGCACTCAAATATGCGGTGAAGACCGATATGTTATTGCAGAATGTGGCGGACAAGGTTGACCGACCGAAGAAAAACGACTTTCAGCCGGTGTTTCTTTCGGCAGAGGAAATGCAGAAAATGTTTGAAGCGCTCCGAGGGACAAGGCTTGAATTGCCCGTGCTGGTTGCCGCCTTTTACGGCTTTCGCCGTGGCGAGGTGCTGGGGCTGAAATGGGATGCTATCGACTTTGAGCGTGGCACGATTTCGGTCAAGCGCACGGTAACGACAGTTTCTGTTGACGGAAAGCATAAGGAAATTGAACAGCAGTCGGCAAAAACAAAATCAAGCTTACGCACCTTGCCGCTTATCGGCAGCTTCCGTGATTACTTTATGCAAGTAAAAGAGGCGCAAGAGCTGAACAAGAAAATCTGCGGCAACTGTTACAACTATCAATATGACGGCTTTGTGTTCGTGGACGAAATGGGCGAGCGTATGAGAGCCCAATATCTCACCTGTTCTTTTCCAAAATTTTTGGAGAAACACGGACTGCGCCGTATGCGCTTTCACGATCTTCGGCATAGCTGTGCAAGCTTACTGCTTGCAAACGGCGTACCGCTGAAGCACATTCAGGAGTGGCTCGGACACAGCGATTTTACCACGACGGCAAATATCTATGCGCACCTTGATTACAGCTCCAAAATCACCTCGGCACAGGCGATGGAAACAGGGCTTGAATTACCTGAAAGCGGTGATTTCGGGAGCCGATGGGAGGATGGCGAAATCTAAATTTAGGAGAGTAAAAAATGCAGTATGCTCCGACCACTTGCTTTTAGAAAAAGACATAAGAAAAAAGCCTGCAATCGGCTTGATTACAGGCTTTTTCGATGGCGGAGGGTAAGGGATTCGAACCCTTGGTCCGGTATGAGCCGGACAACTGATTTCGAGATTTTATTCGAACCCACCAAAAACGGGCAGTTTCAGGCCGTTTAAGACGATAGTTGAAAAGTTTGTCAACGCAAAAATTATGCTTTTTTCGCTGTTTTTACCCGTTGGAAAGAACCGTGGAAAGAACAGCGGAAAGAACAAGATAAGGAGAATTTTAATATGAGTAACACTAAAATTGATAGTAAATATAAGACAATGTTTTCGGATTATCCCGATGTTGTAACGGTAGCGCAACTAAGGAAAATGCTTGGAATAAGCCGACATTTAGCTTATGAGCTGATCTGCGAAAAGAAAATTAAAGCGTTCCAACTCGGCAATTCATATAAGATACCAAAGGTCAATGTTATTGAGTACATCATTCAAAGTCAAGAGAATTTAGAACAATCGCTTGGATAAATTAAGGACAAGAAATCCTATAAATTACTGAACCAACCTAAAACGACCTAAGTGGTCCAGAAGGCCCACTTTTCGAGTTTTATGGGTTAATGGCTGTTTAGCGATTTTTGAAGGCAGTTTCGGGATACTTCGTATTCGCCGAAAATGCTTGATATTAAAGGCTTTTTGACGGTTGTGCCGCTGAAATCCCGATAAATAAAGGAAAGTTCGAATAACGGCAGTTTCGCTGTTTTTGGAAAGAACAGGCACTATTTTGGAAAGAACTGCGGAAAGAACAGAATAAACACATCAACAACGGCAATACACAGGAAAGAACCGCACCGACTAAAATATTTACGAGGTGTATTGCTATGAATGAAACCGCAATCAACTGGGATTCGATTCCCGATATTATTACCAAAGACCAACTCTATCAAATCTGTCACATCAGTAAATCAACGGCTTTGTATTTGCTTCGCAGCGGAAAGATACCGTGCGAATACACGGGCAAGAAAACTCGCTGTTACAAAATCAAAAAGGCCGATGTTATTACATATCTTGAAAAGAGAAAAGTATTTCCCGAATCCTATTCAGCACCGGCTGGGTGGTACAAGGGGAACTATACCGTGAAAATGAAAACCGAAGTACCCGAACAGGTTCTTGAAAATATGAAGCTGTATTACACGGAACTGTTTGCGCAATACCCAGATGTGCTGACTGCGACCGAAATATCAAAAGTAATCGGTTACGGCACGACATCTATCAATAATTGGTGCAATAACGGTCATCTTAAAGCCTTCAAAAGAAACAATATGAATCACATACCGAAAATCTACTTGATAGAATTCTGCTGTTCAAAATACTTTCGCACTATCACCCGAAAATCCGATTGGCATATCCGGGTGCTTCAAGAATTCCCTCGTTGGCAAGTGATACGAGGATTAAAAACATAAGAGTGAATATTCGCTATGTTCGCTGTAAAAAGTGGCGCAGATTTCGAAATGTTCACTGTAATTTTTGGCACGGGCAAAATTTGCAAATTCATAAATCGCACATTCGACTTTTAATCGCCTCCTTTGTACAATATAGGTGCAAAGGAGGTTTTTACTATGACTGACACATTATTTGAACAACTCGGCGGTACATACACGCAACAAGGCGATTATCTACTGCCGAATCTAACTTTACCGGCGGAAAAAGAAACGGGTAATATCGGCGTGTGGGCATTAAGGCACAAACGATATTTGAAACATCATCATAAGGTGCTGTACTATAATTTACTCACTTCCGGTAAACTCCATTCCCACCTCGCAGATGTCGAGGAACAAGCACAGGATCTCTTTTCTCGGCTCGTAAAAGAATACGCCGAAAAAGAAGGCATCACCGAACAACTCAAATCAACAGACCAAATGAAGTGGGTTGGCAAAATGAACGCTATCCGCAACGCCGCCACCGAAATCATCAATCAGGAGTTGATTTATACATAAGATGATGAGAAGGCACAACCTTTTGGATCGCAAAAATCCGTTGGTTGTGCCTTTTTTGCGGTGACATTTTGTTCTGTATCATCTTAGCACCTTAGCGAGTAGACTGTTTATGGACGGATTTGCCCCAAACAGTAAAACCTGTTAAGATTGCACCTAAAACCGCTATAGAACTATGAGTTTTCTTTTAGACGCATTACAGTCGATATAAGATCATCCACAGATTGATATCTTTTATTTCGATCTGTATTTGTTCCTCGATTCCAAAACTCTTTGATGTCGCTATCTTTTTGGCGTTCAACATTTGTTTTTCCTGTCAGAATAAAAAAGCACAATCGGGTGAGTGCAAAAGTCTCATGACACATATCGTAGTTTGCAAATCCGACGTTAATGAGATCTGGATCGTTTAGAGAACCTTTTAATTCCGATTGCAGACTGGTTAGTGTACTATCAGGCACCTTAACCAACCCGAAATCACCGATTTTAACGACATCAACATCATCATAGTGCTTAATAAATACATTGGTTAAGCTAATATCTCGATGAAGAAGTCCCTTACTATGTATATACGATAATCCTTTACCTATTTGTGCTATTATCCTTTTTCGATCCGATAGGGTGAGCTTTGCATTCTCTCGGTTAATATACTTATATATGCTTTCATCCATACACTCCATCGTATATTGGTTATTTGCATCATCATAAGAATATACTTCGACGACATAAGGAGATTTTAGTGATTTTAACACTTCAAATTCTTGTTTAAATCTACGAAGTTCTTTAAGATCTAAATCAGCCTTAGCTCGCTTTAATGCAATTTTCATATCGTAATTTGGATCTTGATATGAAAATACATCAGCATAAGATCCTCCGCCTATTGGTTTCATATTGGCATATATCGTTCTCTGCTCAGACTTTACTGCAACTGTTTTCTCCATTTGAAATATAGGATTTAAGTCTTCAATTACAATAGGCGTAAAATCTTCTGGAATCGTACTACCGCCACTCTTAACAACGAATCTACGGCAACGTCGTATTATATCATCATAATGTTCGCTACATAGCCTAAAAGAATATTCTGTAGATTTTAATTTACTTTTAAGTGTATCTATCACATCTATCAAAGCCAAGTAATCTCTACTGTCTTGGGCGTGAAAATATCCGCCTGTATATTTTATATTTCCTTCTTCGTCATGTTGGTATCTCAGGTCACTATTGATAACCGTAAACCATTTGTTTAAGCCAGTATGAAATGCAGCAAGAAGTTGACGTAATGTTTCATTTGGCACAAAATCATATAATTCGTATAGATCATCCAGAAAGCTCAGTCCGTTTTCCGAAAGAACTCGACTTAAATAACTATCTATATGGGCCACATAATCACCTCCATTCCCAATCTTTCTGGACATTTCGTCATCTGCAAAACCTTACCTTTGCGAACAAAGTCTCTACGTATATTTTTTGTTGGAGTCTTGCAGGATTTCAAAAACAGAATCACTTCTAAAACCGAAAGCAGCACCCAAGTCATCAGCAATCAGCGAATATGACAAATCGTTGAAACTCACTTTAGGGAAATCTCGCAAGAAAGAAATTTTGCCTTTATTTATTTCCTTGTGTGCATAAGGGATCCCATATTTTTCAATATATTCTTTGTATTTATCTCCGTCAAAAGCAACAACAGTATCTCCTGCATTTTCAATTTCAAGACAAAAAGCATAATCTTTCTCTTTTAGTTTATATTGATTTGCAATATTCTCAAAAAGGCACATTCCAAAGAACAGTGCATTAAATATATCTGAGCCGCTTGCTAATTGAAAATTCTCAACGCTTTCTTTGTCATAACCGAGTTCTGTATAAATATTTAAATAGTCATCTTTTCTGCTTCCGTTTGAAAGTCCTATCGGCACAGTGATTTTGCAGGACCAATCATAAAACAACTCAAATATAAAAGTTCCTGAATTAGAACCAGGTAAAACAAATTTCTGCATAAAGATTATCGATCGCATTGAATAACTAATATGTTCAAAAACTTTGTAGTTGGATTTTACAAAGTCGATAACTTTATCTCTATTGGCATATACATTAAAGAAACCATCCCGCTTAGAACTGATATTTTTAAGATATATATTAGCTATGGGGTATGTTACCTTTCGTTGAAGCAGATTGTTATACGAATAGAAATAGTCTCTTTGACAGAAATCTTCTATTTCTTTTATGTATTCTTTTGAACGCTCGTATAGATATTCAATATTGCCTCTATCTGCGGGTTTAATTGGCTCTTTGCTGCTTCCACTACGTACATAAATACTACCATTGCAAACATAAGGAGCATTGCGACCTTCATATACATAGACAAGCAGTACACCGGATTTTTTATTTTCAGGCATTGTCAAGAAACGAGTGCTAAACTCCGGCATAGGTGATATACGTGTCGCAATCTTTCCGATGCGTTGGCTGTAGTCCTGTTTATCTATCGGTTTAATTTCTTTTGTTTTATCATCTATGCCTACAATTAGCCAACCGCCTTCACAGTTGGCAAACGATGTGATTTCTTTTGCCAACTGTGCTTTTCCGCCATCTTCAAGCAATAATTTGTATTCGACGTGATGTCCTTCATCACAATCTACAAGTTGCGACAGATGACTGAATTTAACTTTTTCAATTGTCAATGGTCGCCCTTTGCTATCAGAAAACGGTGAATACATTTTACTTATACCTCCCACACCGTTTCGTCGCCGCAGATGTTGCGGATTTTGAGGCGAAGCGGTTTTTGTTCGCAGCGGATTTTCCCGTCCCAGAAGTCCTTTGTTTTATTTCCGTTTACAACGACAAAACCGTTTTTGTCAATCTTGATTTCGCTGTCGGAATGCCACTCTCCTTCAGCAGCAGTGCAATCAACGCTCAAGAACTCAATCAGTTCCAAACCATCCTCGCTAATTTCAATCGGCTTATACGGCTTCTTTGGCGAAGAATTAAGTAGTGCCTTTTCGTTGAACTCAGCTATTTTTGAAAGCACACGGTCACTTATAAATTTATCAATGGTAACTGCATATCCCCCAAATAAATCATCGTGGGTTGCTTCGGTGTGAAATTCCGCATAATCTCCGATTATGACATCATCAAGAACTGCTTTGAGATCTCTCAGCTCAATTTCAATATTTGTGCTGTCATCATCTTTTATAAACTTTTGAATCTCGGCTTCATCGGTAATATCTATGTAATAGACGATTACTTTTTTGATGTTGCTATCCAAATCGGGTATAGCCTGATGAATAATTCGGTTCATCATGACCTTATCAAGCAGTTTTGAACTGCTGTCCATCAGGTTCGGCACATATACAGGAATGGTACCAAGTTTGCTGTCTGAAATCGAACCTTCCCAGAAGGAATCAAGCGAATCCTCGTTTTTGAGTCCCGGTATCAGCGACTTGATTTTATCCATAGTCTGTACAGGGTTGCGGTAGAGTTGAACGCCATCTTTGATTTCAAGCACATCAAATTCTGCACCATCTGCAACAAGACGGTCACGTGTTGTTTGAATGGAATTCAGACCGATATCACAATGAATAAATCTGCGCCCAAGTTTATTTGCTACGGCAGCAGTTACACCACTACCACCAAAAAAGTCTGCAATAAACATTCCTTCGTTTGAAGAAGCTTTTATAATTCTATCTAATAGCGAAGTTGGCTTTTGCGTTGCATAATCAACTTTTTCATCTGATGTTGGCTGTTGCTGGAACGACATAATATCGTTCCAAACATCACCAAAAGGCTTGCCTTTGGCTTCGACTTCATCTCTGTATCTTTTGGTTCCATGAGCAACCATATAGTATCTCCCGTTCTCATCAACACGATTAAACGACTCTAAATACTCTTGCGTATGTGGTTGCATCAATTTATTAAATAGTCTTTCGTCTGATTTTGAATAATATAGAATTGTATCATGCCCTCTTATCCCGTTAGGAGCAAGAGTTTTGAAACCTGAAAGAACGGATATGTCCCAAACAATTTCTCTTTGGAAATTTTCTTCACCGAAAATTTCATCCATAAGCACTTTTACATAATGAATCATATGCCAATCCAAATGAACATAAATAGATGCCGTTTCGCTCATCACGGACTTAATCGCCATAAGGTTTTCATACATCCAGTTGAGATATTTTTCTTTATCCCAAACGTCACCATACATTTTTTCTTCAAAGGCTTTAAGTTCATCAACATCAAGTTTCTGTTCAGCTTGAGCAATTGCTTCTGCCACCTTGGGATTACGGCGGATATACACTTTTTTGGCGTAATCAGCACCGCTGGCAAAAGGAGGATCAATATAAACAAGGTCAACCTGAATGCCTTGCTCTTTAAGATAGGCACAGGCAGAAACACATTCGCCACGAATGACCATATTACCGTCGGCGTTCTCACCCACGGTTTCCTGCTTTTCCATTTCGTATAAGGGCATACCACGCTGAAGAGTCATCGAAACATCATCGGCACCCTTGTATTTGAGTATTCTGTTAAAGTTGCCGAGCACAGCTTGTCCTTCCACCGGCTCCGGTATAAACGGTACATATTTAATCGGCATTATGCTTTACCTCCGTTTTTAAGTATTGAATTTGCTACACCTTCTGCAGCTGCTGTAATAAATGCAGTTGAGATAGTCTTTATCGTATCAAAGACGAGTGGCAAGCCTTTTTTGGCAATGGCATCTTTTGTCTTTCTCCAAATTGAGTTATCACGAACTTTATCCAAATAATCATTGCCAGCCCACGTGAGCGGACCTACGCCAAAAGAATAAATTGTGTTGTCAGCATATTGAGCTTTATAATCGGAAATTAATCCTGCTTCGTAAAGAATTTTACAATGATAGGCTATAGTTTCAGTATCATAACCCTCGACTTTCAAATTATAGATGGCGGTTGATACGTACTGCTTTTCGATTTCGAGCAAGATTTCTCTAACTAAATCCATATTTCGCTTCATCTTCAATCCTCCTTGAAAAACTGACTAATTTTCTGGCGAGTTAATGTTAATCTTTCCTTATCAGGTAATGTATCCTCTAAATACAGATAATCAAAGCGTTCGTAGCCGAATGCTGTGTTATTCTGCTTTGAAAACTCGGTTTCCATAAAGGTTTTCTTGTCCTTAAACATAGGATCCTTAGCGTAAATTTCGCCCTTGGTTTCCACAACAATAATCTTGTGTATCTTTCCGTCTTTACGCTTGATAATCAGGAAGTCGGGCGTATAGATTCCCACATAACTCCATTTGCTTCCGTTTTTCTTATAACACTTGATCTTAAACTCGGTCATAGCACGGTCGCCGTTGTAGTAAACCTCCAAGCCGAGGTTTTCAATCTCGTCAAAGGACAGCACTTCTTTCAAGAAAGTCTGCTCAAAGCCGCTATCGGTACGGTATGGCAGATAATGGAACGAACGGTCTTTGTTTTTATGAGAAGTGTTTTGTGCTCGGAGCGTTGCCGCCATGGCAGGGTTGCCGGATTCTTCGAGGAAGCGAATTGTATCTTCCATTTTGGGATCAAGCTTTAGCTTGCCTTTATCATCCTTGATAATGTTTTCTACCACGCCCTGCGTAGGATAATAGTCTGTGGGCTTGTCGGTATAAACTTCAGGTGTGAAGTTTGCAATATTCAAGAGATTGGCTTCTTCGGGTATCAACTCTTCGGTAGTATTAAAATCCAGCCTATCGAAAAAGGCTTTGCGGATATTTGCTTCTACCAACTGGCGGTTATAGTGAGAACTGTAATAACGAGAACTGTCTTTTTCGAAAGTTATTTTTTGATACACAGTTTTCAACTGTTCTGCATATTTCATCAGCTCTGCAACTGTGGGAGAGCCAAATCCGCCTTTCATAATTCCGTATATCCAAGAATTAAAGGTGGCAGGTTCGGTGCCATATTCTGTATCGTCAACGGTGATACTGGTCTTGCTTTCATCCATGGAGAGGTCAGTGGTTTTGATAATACCGTCTGAAATGCGTGCGGAATCAGCCGAAACCGCAATATCGCTTGCAGGATCAGCTTTTTCGACTGTAAGGGTATCATAATTGATTTTGAGCTGATAAAAATCAACTTTAGGAAGTTTCAAATGTACTGTACGGTTATAACGCTTCAGCGGTGTTTTGCTATTATCAGCAGACGAAAACTCCTTGAGCGAGATATGATGCTGCTGTTCGAGCTGTACGTTTAACTTGTTAGCATTGCTTTCATTCAAATAAATAAGAGCAGTTTCGGGATTGCCTTTAATCACCTGACGCAAGCAACGGCAGGAGGTTTGCAGAACCATATTTGTGGGACAGTCGCCTTCTTGAGAAAGGATAATACCTGTAAGACTACGGCAGTCCCATCCTTCTTTACCGATTTGTACAAGCAGGACAATGCGAATTTTGGAAATAGACTTGTCCAAAATATCAAACTGCATTTGACTGTCGGCAGGCATTTTGTACTGCTTATTGCCCTTGTGGAATTTGAGGATTACATCCGTTCCAAGACCGTATTCTGCAACAATACGTGATACCAACGGATAGACAACTTCCTCTAATTTTTCGATATTACCGCAGTAGATACCAAGTTTGGCAGTCAGTCCATCGGCATAGACAGTGTCCTTGTATGTATCAAGGAACTCTCTGACACCTTTTTCGATAATCAAACTACTGTCGGCGATATCTGCAATTTTAACGATAGGACGTTTTAAGAAGTTGCCTACGCCATCAATGAGAGGATAGTAGTATACGATATTTGTAATCTCAGCCGTACCTACCGAAAGAGAATCTACAACCTTGAACTTCTCTGCTTTTTCAAGATAAGGCGTGCCGGAAAAACCGATAACGGAGTTGACGGTGTTATTCTGTGCCCATTTGGTTACGACGGCACGAAGCTTTATTTCATCGCTAACAGCGTGATGCACCTCGTCAATGAAGATGGAAAGGGACGGCAATTTACCGATAAGGTTACGAAGCTCATTAGCTTGTCTGTCTTTTTCATCGTCACTTTCTTCAAACATATTGATTTGTCCGCTCTTCTCTTGGATACGGTCAAGAATTACCTTTTCGGCGTTAGTTACTGAAACCAATCCGAAAAGTTCGGAAAGCGGCTGATGATTAGCAATTTTTTGAACATTCGGGTTCTTGGTTTTATTGGATTTATTTGCAGTCTTTCCCTGATCCAATACTTCAAAGGAAATCATACGCTTAATATCTGTTGCCGCAGGTTCGGGAATGATCCACGCAGGGTTAAAGTTTTGAATTGTCTTAAGGCTCGGCACAACAGAGGATTTCAAACCCGATGGTGCAAAAATGATAAAGTTGTGGGCGAAAGCAGGATTGGTAGGCTCGTTCAGAGCAAAATATAAATCAAGATAGATAAAAGCTGCCATCAAGTATGTCTTACCTGCACCCATCGGAAGGCTGAACAGATAATCAGTATAGGAAACTCCGTAAAAGGCAGTACGGAAGAAAGCGTCATAGTCAATGCTTGACGGATCTTTCTTGATTTGCTTTTCGAGTTTTTCAGAAACCTGTTCGCCTTTATCATTGGTTAAGCGAGAATACTCGAACAATGCCGTTGCCGCAGGGGTTTCCTCTAAGTATTCACGGGTTGCGGTAGATAACTCTATTTTGTTCAGATTGATAGAATTAAAGCACCCATATCTAAAAAGAAACTCCAATGGCTTACATTCACAACCGATTTTGAGGAACAGATAAACCTTGATAGCTTCAATTTGGGCATCTCGCATTTGCCCGGTTTTCTCTATGTATTCAATTAAGTTACGAACAGTGCATTGGTCTGAGCTATACCATTCTTTGCACTTGTTCTCGATCATTTTATAGAACATACTGTTCCTCCGATAATTAATGTTTTAATTTCTTACGATTATTTATAAAAATTTACATTGACAGTTTCAAAGTGCCATTTTGGCACTTTGGAATTTTACAATTCTTCTGTCTTAAAGGTTATATAACCCTCATAGTAGTAACTGTGATAGATGCTTTATATATACCGCACAGCTATATTACACTAACACTTCCCATTTGCCGTAGCGTTTGCCGTCAACTCTGCGGAGATATTGTTTCTCTTTCAGAGAGTCAATGATGCGCTTTATGCTTCTGACGGACTTTCCTGTTTGTTCTGCAAGCTCGGTTTGCTTTACAGACGGGTTCTTTTTTATTAAATCTAATACGGCAAGTTCTTCTAAAGTACACTTCAAAGTGTCAATTTGGCACTTTGGCGTTTCGCTTTTGGCACTTTGGGAAGTGTTCTCATCCACAAAATCAACATGCAAATAACGATTTTTTAATTCGTGGTTTGTGCCGAGCAGAAGGTTTGAGAAAAACAATTCCAAAAACTTTGTGGTGGAATGGACGCCTTTTTGCAAATTGTTATAGTTTGCTCGAACCAGTGCGTTGCGGAAATACCAAGAGTTTTCACGGAACGCATCGTTATTGACACGGAATCCAAAGGTTTTCATATATTTAATCATAAACACGGCGGTGGCTCTTGTGTTACCCTCGCCGAAGGGGTGAATCTGCCAAATGTCCGATGCAAATTTTGCAAGATGCTTTACCGACGCTTCAACCGACAGTCCTTCATAGGAAAACTGCTTTTCGGTGGCAAAATCATAATCCAAAGTATCTTTTATACTGTTAAAATCAGCATAGATAACCGTTTCGCCATTCAATATCCATTCCTTTTTGGAAATGTTATACTTACGGATTTGTCCGGCGTGGTCAAATACACCCTCAAACAATCTGCGGTGAATGGTAATCCACTCGGCAGGGGAAAACTGGAATGCTTTTTCGCCTAAAAGCTTTGCGATTCTTGCAGATACAATATCCGCCTCTTTGGTTTCGTTTTCGATTTCTGTACGGGTGGTTCTCTGCTCGTAATAGCTGTGAATGCGCTTTTGAGCTTCGTCGATGGTGATTTTGCCCTCGATGTGATCCTTTGCTGTGTCCAGCAAATATTCGGAGGTTTTTAGTCCGTCAACCGCCTGCAAGCCGATAGCAGTTTGCCAAGCTTCGCTTTTTTCGGCTCTGTCCGGCTCGCCCTGCCTTATATATTTTTCAAGTTCAAATTGCCAATTCTTATCGGGCATATTTGCACCTCATTTCCTATAATTCTTCCGTCTTAAAGGTCGTATAACCCTCATAGTAGTAGCTTTGGTCGATGCCTTTCATATAGACTTCACGGCTGTTTATTTCGTCTGTAAGCGCACCTTTTAGTAACACTTTGATTTCCACATCTTTGATAGGGCTACGCTCCATAGCGAGCAGATAATCTTCCTTATCCACCTTGCTCCAGTCTAACACTTTGCCGATTTCGTTTTTCAAGATATGGTCGAGCCAAATGCGGGTGCTGCGACCGTTACCCTCACGGAAAGGGTGGGCAATGTTCATCTCAACATACTTTTCGATTATATCATCAAAGTTTGACTGCGGCATTTTGTCAATGTCATCAAGAGCCACCTGCAAGTACATTAAAGGCGCTAAACGGAAATTGCCTTTTGCAATATTGACGGTTCTGAGCTCACCCGCAAAATCGTAAATGTCCTCAAAGAGATATTTATGGATTGCCTGCAATGTAGAAAACTTGCCGGCAGGAAGATTATCTAAAATACCCTTTTCAAAAAGTTCAACAGCCTTTTTCTTGCTAATTCGCTCTTCTTCACGGGCAAGGTCGGCAGAACTTGTCAGACCTAATTTATTTTCAAGTGCCATAGCGCACCTCCAAAATCAATTATAATATTTTTGATATTAAAACGATTGCAACGACAATACGATTGCAACGACAATAATTAAAATACCTACTAAAAATGTAATACAACCGGCAACCTTTGGGGATGATTTCTTATGATTAGCAGTCGGCTGAGAATATGTGTATGTAGGCGATTCCGGTTTATGTGCTTGTGCCGATTTTTGAGCCGGGCGAGGTTTGGTGGCTTTTGAATACAAAGCGAGAGGATCGGTTTGATTCATTATGCGTGAATAAAAATCATCAAGCCACTCAGTATCGCTTGGTTCGCACATATTTTGCTCGGTGCAATCAGGTTCATGTGCTATTTGGTTTCTAACCCAACGGTAGTGTTTCAGTTGTTTTAAGTCGTCGTCCCAACCTCTTACAAGATAAGAACCACGGGGAGTATTTATCATTTCATCAATATAAGCAGATATGCGTCTATCATCATTCAATACTTCGCCGCATAGTTTTTCAAGATGTTTATATGATTCAATAAATCCCATATTGCAAACTCCGAAACTTACTTGTCCGCCGCAACGCCGGATTTCATCCAAGCGTCTACTTCGCTGACCTTGAATTTCCAAAGGCGACCGATTTTTGCGGCGGGCATATTTCTTTTTTCTATCCAAGCGAGTACGGTGTCACGGCTGACGCCGAGGTATTCGCAAATTTCTTTCATTGAGTACCAGCGCTCGATGTTAGAATCCATAGTGAAATCCTCCGTTTAATAAAAGCAGTATTAGTTTTTTTGTAAGTAATCTAATAGCTTTTTTAGTTTATTTGCAGTTATCGTTTCATTATAATGCAATCCTTCATGTGTAGGATGCAAAACAGGATACATACCTTTGGTTTGCAGAATGAGATGATTATCAATAGCCCATTCAATGATAGCAACTAAAGATTCTCTGTCAATCTCTTTAAGCGAAGCATATTCAGTGATGCGGTTCAAACCTGCATCAATAATTTTTTTGCTTTGTGAACCTCTCAAAACATCAACTAAAACTGAAACACCATAGTATTTTTTATCACTAATATGCGATAAGCACTGTAATACTGTGTGAAGAACATCGTTTAAGTCTTTTTCGGCATAGAATACAGATTTAATATTTGCTTTTTTAATATTATTTGATTCTGCATACTCAGGTTTAGTTATTTTTGTTTGAGGTTTTGAGTGTTCCGTATTATTCGGCAATATATCCTTGGCTTTTGGAAATGTTTTTGCAGGAGCAGGATCAGGTGAGAGTTTGAACATTTCATAATAGTAAGATGGAGTAATATACCTACCGCAACCGGTCCCGTTTTTATTGTAATTTGTGCACCCTAAAAAATATTGATTTTCTTTGCCGGGTTTCACAATCAAATAACCGTCTCTGCATTGATCGCATTTCATAATAGAAAGTTTTCCGGCTTTGTATTCATTAGTCATAAAGCCGCAAATTTCAGGCTCGTTTGTGCAAATGTATAGTCTAAGACCATAAGCATTTTTGTATCGATATTGCAAAGGATAGCCGCAAATTGGGCAAGTTTTTTTCGCATAATTGTTTTCCGGCGCTTCTTCATTCCAATTTCCACGCAACACTACATTCTTGTAATCTTTTTTTATTTCGAGAAGAAACTCAGAGGGATTTTGTTCGGGAGCAATAAAGAATACACGATTTTTTGTTCTTGTCATTGCCACATAGAAAAGTCTTCGCTCTTCTGCATAATCTATGGAACGGTCACCTTTGATAACAAACGAAAGTACAGGATCATCTTCAATTTTCGAGGGAAAACCATAGGTTTCGTTTCTACCGTTTACAACAATAACATTGTCATATCCAAGACCTTTTGATGCGTGCGCTGTCATAAAGGTTATGTTGAGTTTGGGATATTTTACACTTTTGATTTTGTTGCCGCGATCGATATATTCGAACAATCCGGATTTCTCGAGCTTATCTCCGTCAAAGCCAAATCGCCCGAGCAAAAGAATTGATGAATCTTCGGGTTTTCCTTCTTCTTTGTTGTATTCTATTATTTGTTCGAGAGCCACTTCCACAGCATGAGCAATAGCATAATTTGCTCCGGATTTATTATTATCATTTGCTTTTTTTCTGGTGGCATCGTAGGTGTAAATTATGACCGGATCTGTAATATTTTTGGGAGATTTTAGCTCCTTGGAGATTTGAGCATCATTTTTTTGAATGAAATTACCGGCAATATCGATGACTTCTTGTGAGTTGCGGTATGTTTTTACGATTTTCAGTAATTTCGCATACCCCATTTTTTCTTCAAACTTTGTAAAAAGGGTAATATCTGAGCCGCTAAACGCATAGATTGATTGCCAATCATCGCCTACAGCTATAATTTTTGCATCTGTCACATCGGAAAGTGCCGTTACCAAATCAAAGCGCTGACGAGAAATATCTTGGTACTCATCAACTATGATGTACTTAAAATTAAGTTTTTGCTTCATTTCCTTTACTTCACGAAGCAAACGAGCAGATTCGTTAATCATATCCTCGAAATCTACGGCATTATTTTCTTTCAAATAGCGCTCATACTCGAGAAAACAATCTTGGCAAATATCCAAAAAGAGGCGTGTTCTAACATTTTGTGTGGAATGATACATACGGTTAAATTCATCCGCAGTATATCCGTTAGTCTTAAAGTTTCCGATGAATCTGCAAATAAGATTAACAAGTTTGCGTATATAACGATTTTCTTCAGATGAGACAAGCTTTTCCATAACTTCTTTATTTGAACGAGGAGTTAAAACAAATCCGTGATTTTCAAGTTCCTCTTGCAAATGTTCGGTTAAAGATCTTCTGTCTGAGTACTGAGAAAATGTATAGATAAGGGTGGTGCCATGTTTTTGATGAAGACGGATTTTATCTTGGATTGCTTTTTTATATGTCTCTAATTGATCATCACTGTATCGGTCGTTTTTACCATCTTGTGTGATACCAAAATGTTCAATATACGCTACTTTTTCTCCCTGACGAATTTCAAAATCCGGAGTATATGGCTTTCTGGCATACATTATATCATAGCGATAGATGGGTTCATATTCATATTCAATTGTGTTTAAATACAAAAAGTTTGCAATTTCGACCTCTTGATGCGAACGCATCACTTCGCTTTGTATGGTTACAGCCTTTTTTGTCCTTATGTCCATAACCCGGCGTTGAAATTCATTCAAGTCACTTCGTAATGTTGCAAAATTAGATTTTGCTATTTTATTAAAAAAGTTGTTCAAATCATTGCCTTCGTAAGGAGCATCAAAATAGGAGGCGAAGAACATGATAAGGTTATTGACTAAACTCTCATTTTTGAGAATTGAATTTTTAAAATAATCCTGAATTACAAAATAGAGCTTCGATGAATCAACAATGTTTAACTTTTCATCCGATTGCTTTCTTAATATTGCATTACCGGTAGAATGGAATGTTGCAATCGGACAATCAATTTTTAAATCCTTGTTAAGTTTATCTCTCAGTTCCTGCACTGCTTTATTAGTAAATGAAACTACAAGTATTTGAGAAGGATCGATATCTTTCTTCTCAACCAAATATTTAACTTTTGCTGCTACTGTCGTTGTTTTACCCGCACCTGCACCTGCGATAACAAGACAATAATCCTCATCAGTAAGAATAACACGGCGCTGATCATCGTCTAATTTGATTTTTGGGTCAACATTGTGCAAAATATTGTCCAAATATGTTTTTTCACTTTTCATCGCACGCTGAATGTATTCTTCGTTATGCGCATCGACTTTTGCTTCAAAATTTCTATAACGATTAAGTGTTGTTTCAACAGCGGATACATCTATTTTGTTGCTATCACAAAAAGATTTAAGCATACCGCTATTATCAAGCACAGCGAAATACTCTATCGTTTTCTTATCTTCAAGAAGTCTGTTTCTGTATCCGCTTTTAGGGATATATTGATTTTCGGATAATAGCATATCCATATATTTTTTTAATTCAAAAAGCTTAAGGCATTCGGGATTGCTTGTAGAAGAGTTCTCTGATGTTACTTCTACACTTGTATTCTTCTTAAAGAGTTTAGAAAATAGTCCCATAATTACCCTCTCTTTAAAATTGCTGTTTAGCATTTTATTTAAATTTTTGGATTAGTTATAATTTTACAAAATACATTATATCATTATGTGTACTTAAAATCAAGGATTATTGCGGATTTATAAAGGAAAGACAAGAAAATATTATAAAAGCGGAACTACTTTTGTTACAGTTCCGCTTGGAAAAATTTGTTTGTTCATTGAAAAAGGTCGCTTATTCTTTCTTCTTCCTATTCGGAAAGCTGGCTTCAAGCCATTCTTCAAACTCCGCAAGGGTGATTTTGCCGTCGGAGCATTCGTCACGCTTTGCCATCGCCTGATACTTCCACTTTTTGAAATCAGGCTCTTTAATCTGCCTTACACGCACACGGGCGGCATAGCGCTTGTAATACTTTTGATACAACCCAATGGCGGCATTGTCCGCCATCTTCTTTTTATAGTTCTCTTGTGCGGCTAAGTCCTGGCAGTTGCGGGTTTCACCCTCGGCAATGCGGTCGCAGTAATTGGTGTCGTAGTTGCCCTTCATAATGAAATACTTATCGCAGCGTTTGCATTTACGCATTCCGATATCAGACTTCAACAACTGTATCAGTTCAAACTCAATTTGCTGTTCAATACTTTCACAAATACAAGTTTCGTACTCGTCGGCTTGCATTGCAGACAAGGCAATCATTTCCGGCATAGTAAAACCGAGCTCATCCAAATTCTTTTGAACGCTCGGAGAAACTTCCGAAGCGGCCGCCATTTTTATATGCAAATCAAAATCACTCTCGACACAGCCCTCAAGTACATTTTCCACCTGATGTTCTGCATCAACAATGCTGATGCTATGCACAATCGTTCGCTTTTGCTCTGTCGGCAATCCTTGCTTACGGCAGTAGCCTGCAAATCTCGTTTTGTGGGTTAGATGATTGAAAAATCCGTCGCAAAAATTCTCGTCAAATGTCGCTTCAATTAAATGCAATAGATTATTTTGCATTTTTTTAAGGTGCTGGTAATAGTCCGTCAACTCCTGCTTTGAGCAATGAAGCAGAATAGGCGGAAATTCCGCTGTAAACAGCGAAGCTTCTATCAATGGCTTAAAGCGTTTTTGCGTTTCGGTTAAAGCCAAATAATAATACAATTTCTTTTCTTTTTCGGTCAGTAAAGAAATATCAAGACTTGTCTCATCAGGCAAGTCTTTTTTTGTGCGATTCAGGCATTCATTATACGCCGAATCAAAATCAGCATAGAGAAAATTCAAAATTCCTTCGCCCGGTGAAAAAAAGACAGAAGCGGTGTTCATCGGTGAGATATAAGCTCTGCTGTCGCCCATAGGAAGAAAGTCAAATACAGAATTTATTTTTTGCGTAACAGCTCGCAAACGAGCAAGCGTATCGGCAGTATCCTGCTTGATTTGATTAAGTTCACCGTCCGATAAAGCAAATTCTTTTTTGCCGGTAACAGCCAAAGCAATCGTTTCTCGTCTATCGACCTCGATAGCGTTATACAACTCAAGAAGTTTTGAATAGTTGTATTCGTCGTTTACGGAAAGTACACAAGATTTTTCGTCGTTCGTTACGTGCCATCTGTTTGGAGCAAATCCAAAGGACACGGCACTGTATTTATCTTCTGTTTGGAGTATATTTTCGCTCATTGCTAAGACCTCCGTTTTAGAAAATGAGAATTTTTAAATAATTAGCAAATCCATATCACTACAAATAACATTATACAAAAGTATTGCCTTTGTGTCAATACAAAGCTATAATAAATTTGCAAATCAAAATTGAAATTAATTTGATTTTCTAAAACTGAATGACCGTCCGAATGGGATATGACTTTGCGATGATACGAGCAGGGCGACGCCGCTGAGATGGGGGCAGGGATAACAAAAACGACATTCGGGCAGAACGGCGAAAAGGCAACAGAAAGAGTCCTCCTTTCGACTGTTGCCTCTTACATAGCTGTACAGACTGTGCAGCTTTTTTCTCACAAAGGAGGTTAAGAAGATGAGAAAAACAGAATTGAAAGAGCTTTACAAGATGATGTTCCCGGACTATCCGGACATTGTTACAGTAGCTCAGCTTCAACAAATGCTCGGTGTAAGCCGACACTTGGCATACGACCTGATTAACAACGGATATATCTCCGGCGTTAAAATCGGAAACGCTTTTAAGATTCCGAAGGTCAATGTCATCAATTATGTTATGGAAGAAGGTGTGAAGAATGCAAGTTGAAAAACTGAAAACAATCGATGCGGACACGCTGCTGTCAACGCCGATGAGAAAAACCTTATTTGTTGTTGACGGCTTGATACCGCAAGGACTCAGCGTGCTTTCGGGTTCAAGTAAAATCGGCAAGAGCTGGCTTATGCTTTGGCTCGGTATTCAAGTGGCGAGAGGACAACCTGTGTGGGAATTTGAAACCCACAAGAGCGACGTGCTTTATCTCTGCTTGGAAGATACTTACGCAAGAATACAAAGCCGCCTGTATCAAATTGCAGACGAAGCACCGCCCGAACTTCGTATTGCCACAACAAGCTTTCAAATCGGCAACGGCTTGGAACAGCAAATCGAACAGTATCTTTCCGACTTTCCGAAAACAAAACTTGTCATTATCGACACCTTTCAAAAGGTTCGAGATTCAAAAAGCACCGGTGGGAAAAGCGGAATGTATGCAGGAGACTACGACGATGTATCGGCGCTGAAAAATATTTCGGACAAGTACGACATTGCTGTTGTGGTTGTTCACCATGTTAGGAAGCTGAAAGATGTCAGCGACCCATTCAACGAGGTATCAGGCTCCACAGGTATCACAGGTGCGGCAGATACAAATTTTGTTTTGAAGCGCAGCCGTGCCAATGAAACCGGAACCCTGCTTGCCACCGGTCGAGATATTGCATATCAGGAGCTGACCTTGAAGTTTGACAACCGCAGTCACTTGTGGGAATTAGTCGAGCGAAAGGATATGGAGGATATTCATCGTGAAGAAATTCCAAAGTTTGTTTTCCGGCTGGTTGATTATATTTCGGATCATAAAGAGTGGCAAGGCACTGCAACAGAACTTTTAACGCAGATGAACGAAACCGAGGTTACACCGAATGTAGTGACCAAAATGCTTGCCCGATTTTCTTCGGAAGTTTTTCAGCCGCAAGGCATCGAATACAAAACAAAACGCACCGGCACAAGCCGACTGATTTACTTAAAAAAGAATGACGGCAATGACGGCGATGACAATAAATCCGCTATATAGGAAAAGCCGTCACAGCCGTCACTATCGTCACTTTTTGAGAAACCGGATATATGGCTATACAGGTAATGCCAATCCGTAAGGATAGCGAGCATAGGTTTTGTGTTGCCTTTGAAACCCACAAAACCGGCGGCAAATTGCCGAAAGGGACTTGCCGCCCCTGTAACCCCGATTTTTAGGAGAAAGGAATGAAAATATATGAGACAAAGAACAACTGCAATCAATATCCGAGTGACTGATGGAGAGAAGAGAAAAATGGAAACCGCCGCTAAAAAATGCGGACTTTCGCTCTCTGCTTACCTTAGAAAACTCGGATTGGGTAAGGAAGTTCAGGCAACTTTGCCGCATGAATTTTACGAAGCTTACCGAGGTTTGACTTCACTTCGTGACAACTTTAAGTCGCTGCCCGACGACAGAATCAGCGACGGATTTGATTATGTCGTAAGCAAATTATTGAAGGCTTACCACTCAATCGGTGAGCCGGAAAGCGCAAGTGATTCACCGTGGCAGTAACAAAAATATGGGCTATAACCGACAGCGTCAGCCGTGTTTTGAACTATGCTGCGAACCCGGACAAGACGATTTACAGCGATATTTGCAAGGCACTTCACTACGCAAGTGACGAAAGAAAAACCGTAATCGGTGAAGAAAAAGTCGTGTATGTGACAGGTATAAACTGTGCCGCAGAAACAGCTTTTGCCGAGATGAATGCGGTACAAGAACGCTTTGATAAGACGGTAGGCAATGTGGCGTATCACGCATATCAGAGTTTCAAAACAGGTGAAGTTACACCTCGGCTTGCACACAAACTCGGCGTTGAGCTTGCAAAAAGAATGTGGGGCGATCAGTATCAAGTGCTGGTCGCAACCCATTTTAACACCGGCACATATCACAATCATTTGGTCATCAATTCGGTGAATATGTGGAACGGTAAGAAGTTTAACTGCAACGAGGGTGCATACTGGAAACTGCGCAGTATTTCCGATGAGCTTTGCAAAGAAAACGGTTTGACGGTCATTAAAAATCCTAAAGGAAAGACACCACGCAAGCTGTACTTTGCGGAAAAGAACGGTGAGCCTACCCGATACAATTTAATGCGTGAGGCGATAGATAAAGCTCTTAAGATGAGTACAAATCCCAAAGCTTTCGCTTATGTTATGAAACAGCTCGGATATGTAGTCGATATAAATCCTTATCATAAATACGCCACAATTCGCTCTGTCAACAGTAAAAAAGTGACTCGTTTATACCGCTTGGGAGAAGCCTATGACCGAGATGCAATCTATGACCGAATGAGAGATACACTGAAAAACAACTCTCAGGAAGCTTACCGCTTATACTATGAGTTTACCGAAAAAAAGAGCTTCGGTGTAACAATTCAAAAGGCGCATTTTGTTAAAGGCAACTTAAAAAACGCCAAAAAGATTACGGGTCTTAAAGCGTTGTATTTCAGATATTTATATCTGCTCGGTGTGCTTCCGAAAAACAAAAAACACAATCCGTTATCGCCCGAAATGCGTGAAGCCTGCCGTTGGCTGGACCGCCAAACCGCACAGGTACAGCTCATTTGCGACAATCATCTGACCGATATTTCCTCTGTGAAATCGTTTATAAAAAACGCAGATTCGGAAATAAAACTCATATCGGATTACCGCAAAATGCTCTACCGAGATATTGATTCTTGCCACGATCCCGACGAAAAAGCAAAGCTTGTTGCCAAGCGAGATGACTGCACAAAGGCTCTGGCTCAACTACGAAAGGACAAGAAAACAGCGGCAAGAATTATAGAGGATAACCCCAAAATCAAAGAAAATATTCTCATTGAGGAGAATATGCGCAGCCGATATTTCGGACTAAATAAATCAAGAAAGAGAGGATACGAACGATGACAAAACGAAAATCAGATTTTACTTTACCGACACTGGACGACCTATTTACAACGCAGGCGGAGCGTGACGACGCAAAGCTTGAGCGTGTAAAGAATATACCGCTTGACGAGCTTCACCCTTTTAAGAATCACCCATTTAAGATATTGAATAACGAAGAAATGGAGCGAATGATTGATAGTATACGCAAGGTCGGAACGATAACTCCGGCGCTTGCCAGACCTCTGCCTGACGGCGGCTACGAGCTTATTTCGGGACACAGAAGGCTTGCGGCGTGTCAGGTGCTGGGGATTGAAACAATGCCTGTAATCGTCCGTGAGATGTCAGACGACGAAGCGGTAATCGCAATGGTGGACGCAAATCTGCAAAGAGAAACAATACTGCCAAGCGAAAAAGCCTTTGCGTATAAGATGAAGCTGGACGCCATAAAGCACCAAGGTAAAACTTCTGTGCAAGTTGCAGAGAAGTTGCTTAGTGTAGAAAAGGTTGCCGAAGAAGCCGGTGAAAGCAAAGACCAAGTGCGAAGATATATCCGCTTAACTTACTTAATTTCCGAACTGCTTTCAATGGTGGACGATAATAAAATCGCTTTCAACCCCGCGGTAGAAATCTCCTACCTTGACCGAGAAGAACAGCTCACTTTGCTTGACGCAATCAATATGAATGACTGCACACCGTCCCACGCACAGAGTATCAGGCTGAAGAAAATGTCACAGGACGGCTTGCTTACCGCCGATGCTATTTACGCTATTTTGTCGGAAGAAAAACCAAATCAAAAGGAACAAATCAAACTGCCTCGTGATGAGCTTCGCAAATACTTTCCGCAGAATTACAGCGATGAGCAAATCAAGCGAGATATTCTGAAAGGATTGGAGCTTTTGAAACGCCAACGAGAGCGCAACAGAGACGCCCGTTAATTCGAACTAAAGTGTACAGCGAGTGACTTTTGCAGAATGGAAAGAACTATGCCGGAAAGCTATAATAGGCTTGTCGGTGTAGGTCTTTCCTGTGATGTACAATGAAAGGAGTTAAAAATAATGGTATCAGGACACCTACAAGTTAAAAAAGGTTTTTATTATGTAGTGCTAAGCTACTATAACAACAACGGAAAACGCCGTGTGAAATACTTTTCCACGGGACTGCCCGAAAAGGGAAACAAACGAAAAGCCGAAGCCGAGCTTGCACGAATCAGAAGTGAATTTGTACCGCCGCAGGAAGTCGGCGAGCTTGCTTCCGATATGCCGTTTGCAGACTATCTGCTCGAATGGTTGGAAATCGTCAAGGTGCGTGTTAAGGCGACCACATTCAGCTCTTACGAACAAATGGTGAAATCGGTGATTGAGCCGCATTTTCGTAAGAAGGCGTTAACGCTTCAGGGATTGGAGGCAAGACACATTCAGCAATTCTATTCCGAAAAGCTGAAAACGGTCAAGCCAAACTCGGTTATTCACTATCACGCTGTTATTCATCAGGCGCTGAAATACGCAATGAAAACCGACCTCGTTACGCAGAATGTGGCAATGAAGGTAGACCGCCCGAAAAAGAACGATTATCAGCCTGTATTCCTTGATGCGGAAGAACTGCAACACTTATTTGAAGTAGTCAAAGGGACAAAGCTTGAGCTTCCTGTTTTAGTCGCCGCTTTCTACGGCTTGCGTCGTGGCGAGGTCTGCGGACTGAAATGGGACGCTATCGACTTTGAGCGTGGCACAATCACTATTAGGCACACGGTCACATCGCTGCAAGTGGACGGAAAAACAAAAATGTACGCACAGGACTCTGCAAAAACAAAATCCAGTATGCGTACGCTTCCGCTTGTCGGCAGCTTTGCGGAGTATTTCAAAGAAGTAAAAACGGCACAAGAAGTCAACAAGAAGGTCTGCGGCAACTGCTACAACTACGAATATGACGGTTATGTCTTTGTGGATGAACTGGGAAATCTGATGCGACCGGATTATCTGACGAGCTATTTCCCACAATATATACAAAAGCACGGCTGTAAAAGAATGCGTTTTCACGATTTAAGGCACAGTTGTGCAAGCCTGCTTCTTGCAAACGGCGTACCGCTGAAACAAATTCAGGAATGGCTGGGACACAGCGATTTTTCCACCACCGCTAACATCTATGCCCACCTTGACTACACTTCAAAACTGTCCTCGGCAAAGGCAATGGTCAGCGGAATGGCGCTTCCCGAATCGGTGAATTTCGGCAGTAAGTGGACCGAAATTTCAGATGATGGCGGAAAGAACTGATTTTTACGGTTCGAATACGCCAAAATGCCCGAAATCGCCTCGTTCTTTCCAAAAAACGGCATGTTCTTTCCATAGTTTTGAGCCGATTTTGAGCAAACGAGCAAAAAAGAAAAGTCCGGAAACCCCTTGATTTACCGGACTTTTTGGCGGAGAGTTAGGGATTCGAACCCTAGGTTCCTTTTGGGAACACAGCATTTCGAGTGCTGCACCTTCGACCACTCGGACAACTCTCCGTGTATGTGATTCCGCATTTCTTCCAAAAACTTTTGGAAAGAACTGACGGAAAGAACAACAAAATATTTAATTTTCGAACCGAAGAAAAGCCTGAAATTATGGGCTTTTTAAGCGGAGGAAACAGCCAACTCTTCAAAAAATTTCGAGTCAGCCCCGTTATGACCACTTCTATACCTCTTCATGTTTAGGTAATTAATAACCTGAAACGACATGTACCATTATATTAATTATTTTATTAAATGTCAAGCAAAAAGTGCAAAAAGCTTAAAAAGCATTTGTACAGTCGTCAATGATAGGTTACACTTTTCTCAAAAAAATATGATGAAAA
>OLSX01001157.1_pt1 | contig 25577 bp, 27 predicted proteins | sample 1673141 | NCBI WGS metagenome assembly OLSX01 (sample SAMEA3136759, study PRJEB25190) | human gut metagenome | biome: human gut; feature: human-associated habitat; material: faeces | place: Austria | collected 2013
TTATTCCAAAATTACGTTAAATCACGCTTGTGAATTTTCACTTGCGAAACTTTAGTATATTATAAAAAATTACTATTACATATGGTTTAAACATAGCCAAATCAAACATAATCAGACTACAACCATCAACTATCATAGTTACTATTTTTCTATCTTTCCAAAGACAGAAAATCATTTATCATCTTATCAGGAGACTTGCATTGAAAACCTGATATTATATTTTATGATTATCTACTACCTCATTCCTCATATTTTATTCCTGGATATATCACCAATACAGCATACCAAGCATATTGCTAGTAGTTACACTTATTTGTTATATTTTACATTGTTTTTTACTTACTTGATAAGTATCAAATCAAAGTACATTAGACGAGTCTTTAATGGCTTATCAGAAACAATACCTCTATATGATTTTTCCTGCTCTTCTGTGCTGAACATAAAATCAAAACCATTCTTCTTATAAAAAGCCACAGGCACATCTTCATTATAGGCATCAACTACCAAATAACGACATCCCGTTTTATTATATGGTTCAACAAACCAAGACTTAATAAAGTCCATTACTTCTGTTCCTATATGAAGATGCTGAAATTTTGTTGAAATTCCCAATCTTCCTATAAGTACAGCAGGATATATCAAATCCTGTTTTATATGAGGAATATGCTTTCCAACCTTTTTCTTTCTCGCATTAGGCAAGTACTTCGTGAAAATACTGGCATTTGAGACCGTAAAGGCACATACGATATCAGCCTTTGATTCCTCAAGATAATAGCAGTAAGATTTACCAAACAAGTTTTCGGCATAAGACACAGCATCATTATGGAAGAATCCATCCAAGTCTTCATTGCCACATGAAAATGAAATAGATTCTTCCAAAATTTCTTTTGTCAATGGTGAAAACACCGTTTTGTCTGCTAAAAATCCCATAATACTAACTTTAAAATTTTGCTTTTGCCAAAATAGCCTTCATCTCAGCACGTTGCTTTGAGAAATCTATGCTACCACGCTTCTTCAAAGTTTCTTCAGCTTTTTCTCTGAAAGCTAAAGCCTCATCACCTGTCAGCATTGGGATGCCACTAATTGCTAATGCCATAATCTTATCTCCTATTATTTAGTTTATATTTCTGCCGCCAAAGTTACGCTTTTTTATTGAAACCACCAAGAAAATAGCAAAAAATCTGCAAGCTATCAGCAAATTACGCAATGCGCCAGTCGACAAGCAATCGCAACTCTGTTGCGTAAGCACTTCCAGCCAGCCCTTTAGGGCACAGGCTCCGCTGGCTGACCAAAACTCTGACGGCGCTATAGCAGAGCCAGCTACATCCTCTCGTTCCTGAGGAAAGAGAGGCTTGGTGAGAAAGGTGGAGCCTTCCTTAACGGTAAGGAAGGTTTCTGTCCCCTAGAAGGGGAACCGAAGGGGTCGAAAAGACTATTGAAGGTAGGTTTTCGAAAACTTCGCTTGAATGAATTGCGGCACTTTCCATGCCATTTTCATTTGTTTCTAGAAAACATCACTATGAGAACCAGTATTAGTCATCACTAAAACCAGCTCATCATTATATTGTTTCCATATCAACAGCCAATCTGGCATAATACTACATTCCCAACTTTTCAAACATATCATCAGCACTTTCATACTCCGTCACTCTACCATGACGAATATCATCCATTGCTTCTTCTATTCCAGCCATAACACTATTATCTTCCACCTGTATAGTTAATGTTGCCATAACCTATAATTTTAAACGTTAAACTTTTCCGCAAAAATAAGTTTTTTTATTGAAACCACCAAGAAAAAAACCGAAAATCTGCAAGCTATCAGCAAATTACTCAATGTGCTAGCCGACAAACACTCGCAACTCTGTTGCGTCAAACAATCGCAATTTTATTGCGTAAGCACTACCAGCCAGCCCCTTGTGGGCACAGGCTCCGCTGGCTGACCAAACCCCTGGCGGCGCTATAGCAGAGCCAGCTACATCCTCTCGTCCCTGAGGTTTCTGTCCCCTAGAAGGGGAACCGAAGGGGTCGTAAAGACTATTGAAGAGAGGCTTGGTGAGAAAGGTGGAGCCTTCCTTAACGGTGAGGAAGGACGGGTAGGTTTTCGAATCTACTTTATGAACTTCGCTTGAATGAATTGCGGCACTTTCCATGCCATTTTCATCAGCTTTGTCAATGTCACGGGCTTGAAGCCATATCCGGAATATACCCTGATATCCTCATCCCACACTTTCTTTCGCTTGGCAGAATCAGTACTCATGCCACCCATGCGCATTCTCGTTACGAACTCAGGGAGATACGCCACCTTCAGATGGCAATTATACAGATAGTTCACCAGGAGATTGGTATCAGCAGCAATCTTGTAGCTCTCATCATAGAGACCACATTTCATCTTTACTTCAGCCCCTTCCTGTCATTATCCTCAAACCAGTCAGCGAGAGCTTCCTCAAAACTCCACTTAAACTGATAGCCGCAGTTCTTCAACTTCTCCCCACAGATATTAGTAGAAATCTGGAGCTTCTTTACTCTCGCAGGACAGATACCCATCGGCGAACCAAGAAGCATGGCAGCTCTTGCCATAGGCATGATTACCCAGTTAGGAATATCAGGAACAAACTGAGTCAATCCTGTTACCTTCTTCATAGCCTCAACAATATGCTGGATGGTATAAGCAGGTTCGAAGCAACAGTTATACAACTCAACACCATGTTCATGATGTTCCAAGCGATACAGCATGAAGCGAACCAACTCCTTTACATAGATACAAGCCTTGATGGTATCCTTTCTGCCTGGGTAAGCAAACTTATGACCACGGATAGCCCAATACAATCTGGTAAAATTACCATTCTCACCCTTTCCGAATACTACACCAGGGCGAACGATAGTGAGCTGGCGATGAGCAGCATCACCATTCTGCCACTTCTCATGAATCTTTTCTGCCACCAACTTAGAGATACCGTATGCAGTATTAGGAGTAGGCAAAGTTGTTTCCTTCTTCAACTCCTCAGCAGCTCCGTATGGTGCAATACTCGAAGTAAACACAATCTTCTTGATATTCCACTTCTCAGCAAAAGCCACCACATTCTCAGCACCACGGATATTCGTCTCAAAATACTCATAATCTTCATGCCCAGGAGTACGATGCACGGCAGCAAAGTTGAAGATGACATCATCCTCTGTTGGAGTAAATGGCAAGTTCTCGATAGGCTTGCGGATGTCATACTCGATGAAAGTTGACTGCAACTTCTGACCATCACGCAAAGCTGGCTTGTAATCCTTTACTACCGGATTAGGAGTACCAGGCTTAACAATGTCGAGGTTATATACCTGAGCGTTAGGATAACGCTCCTTAATCAAATTTGTAAGATGGGTACCGATGAAACCGGTACCGCCAGTGATAATATAATTCATTAATCAATATTTATTCCGTTCTTCTTAAATTCCTCGTATTTCTCTTCAACGAACTCCTTGATTTCTCTTTTGAATCTCTCTTCAGAGAAACCTTCAGCCCATTGACGACAATCAGCAGGAGCGAATGGTTGTGAACCCATAGTCTCAAACTTATTGACGGCTTCAACAATTGCTTCAGGAGTCTGCTCATTAAAGAACAAGCCAGTCTTGCCACCGTTAACTGTCTCTAGCGAACCACCATGTCCATATGCGATAACTGGTGTACCACAACTCTGAGCCTCGATAGGAATCATACCAAAATCTTCATCGGCAGCAAAGACAAAAGCCTTGGCATGCTGCATTTTGTCTTTCAATACATCAAATGGCTGATATCCCATTACTGTCACATTAGCATTAGCCAGTTTACGATAAGCCTCCAGATTTGGACCACCACCTATCACTACCAGTTTCTTATCAGGCATCTGATTAAAAGCTTCAATGATGGTATCAATCTTCTTGTAAGCCACTAATCTACTACTAGCTAGATAATATTCCTGTTTATCATTACATAATTCAAAATTGGAGATATCAATGTTAGGATGGATAGTAGTCGCTTTTCGTCTATATGCTTTTCTGATGCGTTGACCCACATAATCAGAATTACTGATATAATAATCCACACGACTTCCTGCAATGGCATCAAACTGACGGATAGGATGAAGCATGAGACGAACTAACCAACTCTTGAATCCCTTATCCAAATGCGACTCTTCCAGATACTCATTATACATATCCCAACAATATCTTATAGGACTATGACAATAACAGATATGCAACTGGTCAGCCTTGGTCAGCACACCTTTCGCCACACAATGAGAAGAAGAGATTACAACATCATATCCTCTCAGATCGAATTGCTCAATGGCAAAAGGAAACAAAGGAAGATAGGCACGATGCTTCTTTGTTCCCAAAGGCATCTTCTGAATAAAGGATGTATGAACCTTTTCCCATGGAATACCAAGTTCATCACATACCTCTTTTTTTGCTACCAATGTATATATATCAGCATCTGGAAATACGTCCAGAATTGCTTTAACAACCTTGTCAGAGCCACCGACTGTGACAAGCCATTCTTGTACGATTGCAACTTTCATAAAAATCTTATTAATTATCTACCTCCCATTAGCAAACTTGTCACCTTGGGAGATATACTTTTCAAAACATAAAAAAATCCGAGACATAACGCTATATCAACCACAATCAATGAAATATATGCAAAATCTCCAGTACCCAATATTTCAGAAAAGAATGGTTTTAAGAACTGCAACAACAAATCATGCAAGCAATAAATGAAGAAACTCGTTTCTGAAAGATTTCTTGTAAACTTACCATTTCCATAACCACATTTAATAAAATGCATTGTTAAGGAAAATATAGCACCTATTCCTAATATTATTCCAAACTGAAAATCCCAACAATTGGAATTCGATTGCATTAATAACGCATAAACAACATACACAGGATAAGCTATAATTAGATATTTGGTATATCGCTGTAGATTCTCAACGTGATAATCAGATATTCTTAAATAGCCACCTAATGAAAAAAAGTAAAATGCAATTCCTATACCTTTATTAAATGGTGGAATTTGAATAATCCACAATATGGTCATTATCAAAATAAGATAATACTTAGTATATTTAATCATATAAGCAATTATCGGCGAAATAACAACCATAATCATCAGATTTCTAACATACCAAAGAGGACCGTCAATAGGGCTACTGCCACCTCTTCCAGGAATATCTATTACCCAAAAGGAATGAAAGAAATCATCAAAACTAACCCCGGCTTGTAAAGCATATATAACATATCCTATAAAATTCCATAGAAGATAAGGAACCAAAAGTGATGAAATACGCTTTTTTAACTTGGTGGTCCACAGTTCCTTTGTTAGTACATAACTTCCTTCTCTAAAAAAAAGATAACCAGATATTAAGAGAAAAATAGGAACTGATAATTTACCACATATACCACCTAAGAGATATTGTAAAAACGCCCCCCCCCATATCCACAATGAATACATACGACACCTACTATCAAAGGGAAACGAAGGGCAGAAATTACAGAAGAATCTAATTTATTCATTACATGCATATTATTTTAAACGAAGGTTCATACGAAATCTATAATAATAGACGTATATTTTCATACTCAAAATTTAAGAATTAGCTTCAGACAAAAAGAGTTTTACAATTCTATCTTTATATCTCTTCAAATCATATTTTTCGACACTAGCAAATGAAGCATTAGCCATATCAAGATATTTATCTTTGTCACGATTTATTGTGTTAATTGCACTAGCTATAGCCTTTTCATCCTTAATAGGAACTAAAACACCATCCTTGCCATCCTCTACAAGTTCCGCCTGACCTCCAATGTTTGTAACAATAACAGGAAGACCAACACTTTTAGCTTCTAATACAGACAGAGGATTTGCCTCCTGGATGATTGTCACGACAGCGACTACATCAACATCAGCGTACAATTCACCAACTATATTATTGCAAAAACCCATAAAGCGGACCTTATTATTTGCCAAACTTTTTAATTCATTTTCAAGAGGTCCACTGCCATAAACTCGCAATTCGATGCCAGAATCTAAGTATTTAGCGGCTTTTACAAAATACTCAAAACCTTTGATAGTTATAAGACTTCCTGCAACGGCAACAACAAATGGATGTTTATTTTGAGAATACTTCTTTTGCCCATCATAATTAAAGTTCGGATTGTATAATAGCAGCGTGTTATCTGTTTTTACAGAATTAACCACAGTGCGAGAACAGCATATTACCTTTTGAGCCTTCTTTGCCATCATTATATAAAGCGGATAATACAATCCAGAAGGATTCTCTACAAGATGAGCATGTAGAATAAATGGAATACCATAAATAACTTTTAGCAAATATGCGTAAATTAAAGTTTTCTTGTCTGTTGCATAAGTTATTACGTCTTTCTTTCCAATTATCGATACGATGTTCCGCAAATTAGAAATAGAATATAATAAGGATAATGAAACCTCTATCATCCATGCAAACAATTTTATTCTATTTCTTGATGAATAGCCCTTCATTGTTATAAAGGGAGCACTAGGAAAAAGAGAATGAACTTTATCCCTATAAACACTATTCTTGGCAAAGTCAGCAAAAGCCAGAGTAAATTCTTCATTTAAGATTTTGGCGATATTAAGACTCATTTTCTGTCCACCTCCAAATCTACATTTGCCAGAATTTTCAAAGATTAAGATTTTTTTCATATTTCAAATATTTTTGAAGTATATGGATAAGTCTCTCCTGCATTACTATATATAAATACAAACCACCAATAAAAAACGACCAAGCTTAATATACTAAAAGCTAATATGTTATTTTCTATTCTCCCTTTTTCATTCAATATTGCATAAGAAATATATGGAATATATAATATATAGTTATAGTATCCTATACGACCAAAAAATGCACTTTTTAATTGAAAAAGATTAAGCATAAATTCTACAACAAAAGCTGTCATTATACTTGAATATGCAGAACCAAATTTGGTTCTTGACACAAATAATACATAAAGAAAACAGATTCGCAAAATAAACTCAGAAATAGAAAATGCAGCTTTATAATTACCATCTTCGGAATATGATTCCAGTTTCTCAAATCCCTGCAAAGAAGATATATGATCCAGAAGTGAAGTATACATAAAAAAGGCAACCACTACCCCAATAATACAAATCAAGTTTATTTTTATATTTCTATAATAGAAAATTGGTAACAATATTACAGATACAACTGCTGATTTATGAAAACAAAAAGCAATGAACACAAAAGAAAGATACTTTATTATATCTTGCTTTTTAGGTTTTTGATTACTAAACAATCCTAAATCAGGCAACAAAAAAGTAAATCCTAGAAAAACGACAGACATACCGAGCGATTGTCTCATCATATTTAACCCCATATTATAAAACAGAAAACAATAGAGCATAATTGACAACCATATCGGTACATATTGACGAATCCTATAAAAACCAATATAAAAACACAATGTAATTATTATTTGGGTTAGCAATAATAATGTGGATAGTTGTCCATCATACAAATTCACTAACCATGCTAAAAACAAATACCCAGGCTCTAATAAACCATCAAATAAAAATATTTCTGAAACAGGCATTCCTTTAGTATGAGACAAGCTCTGAAGAGGATAAGCAAGTACATCAACTCCGATTGTTTCATCACGAAAGCCTGCTAATGTGCAAAGTGGTATGATTGAACATAAGAGACCTAAAAAATGCACTATTTGAATCTTACTACGACAAGCCATTGCCGCAATAAATATTGACATAACAAATACTAATAAATATATCATTTTATAATTTGTAACTTTTTAATATCCCTATCATTCACTTTTCCCATGATTCTAGAAAAATATCGAGACCCAGAATCTAAGAAATCCATAATCAATCTTAAGATTGGCGTTTTTATTAAGTATTTCAAAAACTGAAATATAAACAAAGAAGTATCGATACTTCTTAAGTTAAATAAAGGACCCAATCTATTCATCCAATACTTCTTTTTAACTTTATTATTTGCATATAATTGATTGACGACCTCTACAACCTTAATCCTAGCCATAACATTATCTAAAGATAACCTTGTACAAATAGAGCCAGATCGCACAGTACAACAATAACCAATATAATCAACAAATTCTACCGTTTTGGCATATACGCCATAACATGCTGCAAAATATGCATCATTTGAAGCTTTAACTTCTTGAAATTCAAAGCCTTGTTTTAAACATAATTCTTTCTTAAATATTTTGCCCCAAACAGAGTGATGCATATATCTCAATATATTCTCATCCTTAGTTTTTTTATACCGAAATGCAACATCTTCTCTATTATTTACTTTTTTTAAAGTATCTGACATAACAGAATCCGTATCAAAAACATAGAAATCTGCATTTGATTTAATCATATCTAAAAACTTTAAAAAAGCATTTTTATGAAAAAAATCATCTGCATCTGCAAACATAATCCATTTTCCATTAGAATTTCTTAAGCCTATATTTCTTGCAGAACCTGCGCCTTTTCCACTTTTGTCAAATATAACAAGAGTGTTTTCTCTATTTAAACCAGGAAAATCTTTATCCTGGGTTATTTCCTCTTTACTGTTATCATCTACTATAATAACTTCCACATTACTTAAAATTGGAATTGAATCTAAACATCTCTTTAGTTCTTGAGGAATATTTTTATGTGGTATAATTACAGAAATATCAATCATAATATTACTTTTTATGTGTCATGAAATAGAGTTTCGGGAATATAGCATAAGCATATTGCAACAAGATAACTTTAAATGCATACATCTTTGATATATGTTCATAGTTAAAATGAAATGTACGTCTTACATCACACTTTATTGAATATAATAATTCTAACCTTTTAGTTAAAGGTTTAGACATATCAATAAAAGGGGCTAAATCAGCATCATGTCTATCTGTTATACCTACAAACTTGTCGGTTGTTAAAATTATCACCCCAGCCTCAAGCGCTCTGCACCCATAATCCCAATCACCTCCAGAATGAATATAATAATCATTAATGATACCAATTTTATCTACCACAGCTTTACTTATAAGGACTAGATTCCCATTTAGTAGGAAAGGTTTTGAATCGCAGTTTGGACCTATAAGATTAAAACACTTATCATAAGCACCATAACTCACAATTCCTCTTTTATCACAAAATAAGCCTGCAACAATTATCTTTTCACCTGCACCTTCTGTTTTGGCAAACATTTCTAACAAAGCATCATTATAAAGGTCAGCATCATCATTAAACCACAAATAGTAATCATACTCCTTATTTTTTGCTGCATTCACCCAAGCTTTTCGCATTCCACCACTCCAATACAACCCACCTTCTCCATCAATAACATTTACATGAGGGTACAATTGCTTTACTGACTCAGGTGTACCATCAGTACAACCATCATTGGTCATATAAACATCGAAAGAATATTTATCTGCAACAGGTTTCATGGCAGCATACAATGTCTCCAAGCCTTTAATTGTAATATCCTTTCTATTAAATACCGTCAGTAAAACAGCTACTGTCTTTTTCATATTAATCTCTTCTAAAAATATCTCTAGTATATACTTTATCCTTTACATCATCAAGACAAGCATCATAGCGATTGGCAATGATAGCATGGCTCTGTGCCTTGAATGCTTCAAGGTTGTTCTCTATTCTGCTACCGAAGAAGGTGCTTCCTTCTTCCAATGTTGGCTCATAGATGATAACCTCTGCACCCTTTGCCTTGATACGCTTCATTATGCCCTGAATGGCACTCTGGCGGAAGTTATCACTGTTTGACTTCATGGTCAAGCGATAAACACCAATCACACAGCTGTGCTCCTTGCTTGCATCATAGCTATTATCATCAGCATAGCTATAGTAGCCAGCCTTCTGAAGAACTGCATCTGCGATATAATCCTTGCGAGTGCGGTTGCTCTCTACGATTGCCTCTATCAGGTTCTCAGGAACATCGGCATAGTTTGCCAGGAGCTGCTTGGTATCCTTTGGCAAGCAATAACCCCCATAACCAAAACTTGGGTTGTTGTAATGGGTGCCGATTCGTGGGTCAAGACCAACGCCATCGATGATTGCCTTGGTATCAAGTCCCTTTACCTCTGCGTATGTATCCAACTCATTGAAATAGCTTACTCGGAGTGCCAGATAGGTATTGGCAAAAAGCTTCACAGCCTCAGCCTCCTTCATGCCCATAAAGAGAGTATCGATGTTCTCCTTGATAGCGCCTTCCTGAAGCAAAGCGGCAAATGTCTTGGCTGCTTCCTTCAACTTCTCGACATTGGTTACTGACTTGATTGCCTCATTCTCCTCAGCAAACTCAGGGCGCTCGATAATCTTTGGATAGCCTACGATGATGCGGCTTGGGTAAAGATTATCATAGAGTGCCTTGCTTTCACGAAGGAACTCTGGAGAGAAGAGGAGGTTGAACTTCTTTACGCCCTTCTTGGCATACTTCAAGTAGAGGTTGCGGGTGTAACCTACTGGGATGGTACTCTTAATGACCATCACTGCATCTGGGTTTACCTCCAGAACCAGGTCGATTACTTCTTCTACATGGGTTGTATCGAAGTAGTTTTTTACTGGATCATAGTTGGTTGGTGCTGCAATCACTACGAAATCTGCATCCTTATAGGCTGATTTGCCGTCAAGGGTTGCCACGAGGTTCAAAGGCTTTTCAGCCAAATACTTTTCGATGTAATCGTCCTGGATTGGAGAAATCTTATTGTTGAGTTTCTCCACCTTCTCTGGGATTACATCTACTGCTGTTACATGATGGTGCTGAGACAATAGCGTTGCTATACTCAGACCGACGTAGCCGGTACCGGCTACTGCTACTTTAATATCTTCAAATTCTTTCATTTGATCCCTATTTATATCTAATAATCATAATTTTTCCACTAGAAAGATTTACCTTCCGATTTCAATCTTTCAAATTTTTCTATATTTCTATATTTTAACACTTTTGCAGGATTACCAGCTGCTATTGCATATTTAGGAACATTTTTAGTCACAACACTACCAGCACCAACAACAGCACCTTCTCCTATTGTAACTCCTGGGAGGATTGTTACATTAGCGCCACACCAAACATAATCTTCTATGACTACAGGCTTTAATATGCTCCTACTTCCATATGGAATAGATTCAGTACTATCATAGTCATGATTACTTGAGAATATAGTTAACCCTCTACCAACATGAAAATACCGTCCAATGGTAACTCCACCTTGTGCTTCAATAAATGTTCCAGACTTTAAATGACTAGTTTTATCAATCTTAAAGTTACGTGCATTACCAATTTCTGCCCCCCCATATCCTTGACCGACAAAATTTATCGTACAGCCCGACTTTCTTTCAGCTTCTAATAACGAGGCTTTTTGGGACAACAATTCAATCTTACGACATATTTTACATATAACTTCTTTTATCATGATTTTCATTTTTAAATATCACTTTCAAAAAACAAGATTATCTTATTGACAACTTGGAAATTAGCTTTTTTCCAACTCTACCTACAATAGGATATAATTCTCTAGAAACTATGTTAACTTTTATAGCAATATATATCATCAATAGTAAAAATATGGTTTTATACAATAAGGCTACATAAACATTTTCTATTATATCATCCAATGTGAATAAAGCCATAATAATTACAACTGTATAAATTATAATTTTATTCCCAAAAGGAATATAATAATTTCTTTTAGCCAAACCTAATGACATACAAAACATACACAAACCAGTAATTAGATTAGAAAATCCAGCAGCCAAAGGACCGATACAAGGTATAAAAAAGTAATTAAGAGACAAGCTTAACACGGCGCAAAAAACAGTTATTAAGCATACCCCCAAAGTTTTCTTATTTTGATATATCATTAAATTGAGAAGCCCACTTTGCTGAGTAAAGACACAAGAAACGGACAATATATATATATATATAATACAAGAACTATATTCCTGAGTAAAAAACGCAGATATTATATTTTTTGATACCAAACAAACAAAAATTGTTATCGAACATACCATTAAGGTTATTGTTTCATTAACGGGCTTAAGTTTTACAGAAACGGTATCATAATCATAACTTGATGTAGTTTTATAAAAATACGGACCATATGCCTGATAGATGGCACCTGCAAATAATGTTATGGCTTGCATAAATTTACTAGCCAAAGAATAAATTCCTGCCTCTTTTAAATTAACTAATTTAGCAATATAAAGACGATCTGTCATTGATAAAACCCAAGCAAATATTACCATAAAAAACATCGGCAAGGAATACCTCATTACGTTTTTCAAAACATCAACAGAAAAAACAAATTGTATTTTCTTACGTATATTATAGTATGCAAAAGGAAAGACAATTATATTAGCTACAACATTACCCCATATCAGCGACTCTACCGTTTTTGCATACATAAAAAGGAAGAGTAAAGATGTTATATTATAAATAATCAATATCATCAAAGATATTTTTAAATATATTCCTCCTTTTTGCTCTATCTGCATCAATATCTGCGTATAGTTTATAAGAGCCATTAGAAAGGTATACAATATAACAGGCAGCAAAACTCTATATATATCTACATTACCTACAAAAGATGATATAAAAGAGCCAAAGCATAAACATAAAACTATAATAAATGAACTTATAATATTTATTGCCCAGAAAGTTGTACTCAAAAACTTTATGCGCCCATCTTCCGTTTTATAATCATACAACAATCTATAAAGAGATCGTTCCGTGGCAAAAGTCATCAATGTTCCTAATATAGAGGAGAAAGTCTGAAGCACATTAAATATACCATATTGCTCAGCTCCTAATATATTAGCAAACAACGGAAGTAACAAAAAAGAAGTTGCAGCTTTTATTACCGAACCAATTGCATAGTATGCAGAATTTTTAATAGCAGACGCCATAATTATTTAAATTTCTCTTCATTATATAATTTATCAAACGTTTCAACATTTCTTGAACCTATCACAACAGCAGGATTTCCACGTATTATAGCATAATCAGGAATAGTTCCAAAAACTACAGAACCGGACGAAACGACACATCCTTTGCCAATTTGAGTTCCGGGCGCTATTGTCACATTGCAGCCTATCCATACGCAATCTCCAATTATGACAGGTTTCAAAACAACCTCATCATCATAAGGTATAAAATTATCAGAGCGATAATTGTGATTATGACTGTAAATAGTCAATCCTTTTGCAATATGGCAATATTTTCCAATATTTACCCCCCCCATTGCATTTATGAAACAATCTCCACTAATTACAGTTTTTGTTCCAATTTTTAACTTTTGAGAATGTTTAATCACAAAATTCCAATTATACTCAGCTCCTAAAATTAAATTATCATAGGATGCTCCTTTAAATTTATGAAAATTCCAAATTTTCAAAATCTTATTAATAATATTGTTCATTATTTATATTATATATTTACCATAGTTAACTTTGTACTACCTCGAATAAATATTGATTACTTATTGCAAAACCTTATTATTGTATTTTGATAGCATATCAAATAATTCTCTTAAATTTTTGGGGAAATAAATAATTCCATTACCCTCTAGCTTATCTAACAAAACCTTTCTTTCGACCTCTATTCTACCTTTTTGCAACTGAGGCATTATATCTAATGTAGAAATAACCACTTTACCTTTCTTTGCAGCTTCTACTAAGCCTGTAGACCAGTATCCAATAAACACATCAAAACTATCCAAGATAAGACTAATTGGTATATATGAAGGTATAAACTTAATCGTTTTTTCTAAACCATACAAATCATCAAATCTTGGATGACATTTTGTATATATGTTTTCAGCCCCTACGAAGTTAATTATTTGATCTGTTATTGTTTCATACTCTTTTTCTTCTATTCCTGCAGCTCGTATTGCCCCATTTAATAAGACAAAGGAAGTATTATTCGAATTAGAGAAACCATATATATTTTTTACGTAATTTGATATTACATTTTCATTTATATGAGATTCTAAAACCTTAACTTTGTTTTTGGCATAGAATTTTGGAGCCATTGAAAAGTATTTTTTCTCTCCTACATTTAGCACATATACCTCAGTATTAAATAAAATATACTCTTTAACAATATGCAAGAGATCTCTCAAACTATAAGAATGTTTTAATTCCCAACTTCTGTATGGAGGTTGAAAATAAATATGCACATGTGAAGAATATTTTCCTATGAGCCAATTTGCCAATTCTCCATACTCTGTATGATAAAAAGTAATACTTTCTATAGTATATGGCTTTAATTGATTCAACATATCTCTCTTTATTTTAAATAACTTAATTTTAGAATAAAAGGAAGGAAACTTCAATACTAAAGTATTTGGTATCTTTAGCTCATTAAATAATCTAAACATACCATCTTGGTCTGTATAGATTATATAATTATTATTTACGTTTTCTAATACCGTTGACAACACTTGCGGTACAAACATATTAGAATTACAAATCAATATATTGTATTTCATTTTCTTATCAAACCATTATCTAACAATTTCTTTATTATGGGAAGAAGACGATCAATTGGAACATTTATTCTATTTGATATATCTACCAAATCATGCTTTCCATCTGCATAAGCAATAAAAGCAGTCATACTACGTGTCTCATTTATTGAACCACGACGACTCAAAGTCGGATATAAACCTCGTTTGCCTAATTGAGGTTCGCACGGCGTGGTAACAATATACATATAGTTGCTTTCCAACAAATCTATACATTTGCGATAAACTTCGAAAGCACCATATAACCCATTTGGTGATACCAAATTAAGATTATCTGCTGATGTGTGATATTCAGGATACTCCTCATATTTTGACCGACATATGGCACATAATGGTAAATGAACCAAAGGAGAACAATATTGTCGTTCGTCAGAACCTCTATGCAAAAAGGAATAACGTTTATATTCAGGATAATGAAAGTTGAGTACATTCTGTGCTACTCGATCGGCTAACGTATCAGCATAAGGTGACTCTACATAAGAATACGTTCTATCATCTCCTACACATGATATATTATAACCTGCAATTACATGCTTTTGCATATAATCTAAGTTCTTGCTGAGATATGTAATAGATCCAATTGTCTCTGGTATAAAAATTATACGATATGAATATCTTCTATCTTTATTTGCCAATATATATTTTGCCAATTCAACGGCAACAGCAGGACCGGATAACTCATTATTGGCCATTGAAGGATGACAGACATAAGTAGATAAAAATATCTCGTCTTTAGAATTACCTGGAATTAGGAGTTCGCCATAAGTTAATGAACCATTTTCCAATGTACTATCAATTACTACATGATAAGTATCTTCTGTAAGAGCTTGTTTCTGCTTTTCAGATAAACAAAATCCGCTACGTTCTTTATAATATGATGTTACATACGGAATATAGTCAGGCTGTTCAGGTATCGTATAACACATCTCAAGCAGTTCTTCTCTTGAAACAATTTTATCTATCGGAAGAGAATAGCCCATTACATGCAGATTGGTATCTGCAAAATCTATAACTTTTTTTCCTTCAAGAGTTTCAATATATCCACCTTTAATGTTCCATTCTTTTGGAACAATCCAATCAAAAACTTTCGTACCTGTAGGAACCTCAAAAATTTTGAGTTCAGGGATTTCTCGTTGTATTATACGCAAAGTTTTGCGCACTCCATCTCCTGTAATACTTCTACAAATAGGGAATAGTTCTTTAACTAAAGAATACATATTATTTGAAATATCCATATCTATCTTTTTTTATATTAGTGCCTTTAAAAAAAGAATAAAGAGTATAAAATACCTCTTGATTATACCTACATTAACTCCAACTACTGGTTAATAAGAATAATATCAGCCAAGATATCTGTAATCATATCCTTACCCAAGATTGATTCAACAAATTCTCGAAACACACCTTCTCCTCCCTTTTTTAACAAGGAGACATTAGCAAGTTCTTTTATATATTCAGGAGCAGAAGAAGGCACCCCCTTCCATCCAACCAGTTTAAGAAGCTTTATATCATTGATATCATCTCCGATGTAAGCAACATCTTCTAACTGGATATGCAGTTGAGAACATAAACCTTTTGCTATAAAAACTTTATCTTTTGCGCCAAGATAACAATAGTCAAGTTTTAACTTATTTGCTCTCCGCTTAACAATTTCCGTGTTTTCTCCTGTTATGATTCCTACAGGAATACCCAAATGGTGAGCAAACAATACGCCAGCACTATCGTAGGTATTGAATTTCTTCAACTCTACGTTAGTGCCATCGTAATACATTCCACCATCTGTCCAAACTCCATCAATGTCTGTCAAGATGAGCTTAGGAAGTTTCTTATCCATTAATCTATATATTTCGAATAGATGATTTCATTTGCAGGAATATCCTGCACTGCCTTATGCCCAACAACCATATCCTTCTGTGCCCATTTAAAGCCATCTCCAGGACTTAACATATGGATTTTGTCTTCGGTAATAACCTCGCCAGCCTTAATATCACACAAAGAAGCGATAGAACGTTCCAACTTCACTTTAGAACCAGCAACACTCTTATCTATGTAAAGATCTTCCTTACCTAACCAACGTTCCACCATTCGAATATCACGTACCATACGATTTACACCATCAGGACCTAAAGAACCAGGTTGATCAGTTCCCTTCATATGTCTATCGATGGTAATATGCTTTTCGATAATCTCAGCACCCATACCTACAGCGATTGCAGGCGCAGAAATACCAATGGTATGATCAGAGAATCCGATATGATACTGTCCATAATGCTTCTTCAAATAGGTTATAGTACGTAAATTCAAATTATCTGGATGAGTTGGATATTGAGATACACAATGCAATATAGAAATATCGCTGTGATAACGTGTAATTGTCTCCAAAGCATCATCAAGTTCCTTCTTACCAGCCATACCCGTAGAGAGGATGATAGGTATCTTGGTCTCAGCCATGGCTGAAAGAAGAGGAAGGTTAGTCAAATCACGGCTAGCCACCTTCAAATAATCAGGAGTAAAGAGTTTCAGCATTGAAAGACAGCCCTTTGCACAAAGTGTCTCAACAAAATCAAGTCCCTTTTCTTTCGCATACTTATACACCTCAAAGTGAGCTTGATCATCTAACTCCAAAAAAGCTCGATGCTCACCATAGGTGCGACCGAAAGAATTTGGAGTATCATAAATACGATTCATCTGAGTTGCAGTAAGCTCTTCATTCAAATCACGACGAGTCATTTTAACCGCATTCATTGGTTTGAGGTCTAAATTAAAATCGTCCTCATGAACAGGTCGTGCAATCAACTCAACGATCAACTTTGCAATGTCAACAGAACCATTATGGTTCTGTCCAATTTCACCTATAATATAGGTTTCTCCCTTTTTAATCATAATCGTATAAATTAAATATTACTTTTTATTTTGTGAGATGCTATTTAACATTGACTGCTTAATTTCAGCATGTGCATCTAAATATGAAACAACATCTTTAAGAGTAAAATTAGAATCTTTACCCTTTAAATCAGCAAATACTTTTTGAGCATTTACTAAATCTTCTGGGGTGTCTATAGTCAGTCTTATATCATCTCTACCCTGTAAGAACTCAGGACACATAATCCATTCACACTTGTACTCATCAGGATGATTGTATATATGCCATGTTACATGTTCATGAGCAGGGGAATCAACAGGAGTTGTTGAAGCAACTCGCTTAAGTGCAGAAAGGGTAACAAATTCACCCCAAAAGCCAAAATGGGTAAGAATTGAAGGTTTATCATTAATGCGGAAACCGATATAATCAGCATCACTCGTCTTTGCCTTCTCTACCAATTGCGAAACACCATGCCAATCCAAAAAAGGATTATCAGAACAGATTCTCACAATACCATCGACATGGTTTGTTTCAGCCGCTTGAATAAATCTATCAAGTACATCACTCTCCGAGCCACGATATACCAGCTCGCCCCTTTCCAAGAGGAAACTCTCCAACTGGTCATTGTTTGCATTTACAGAAGTAGCAACAATAACTTTAATTCCACTAACCTTATGAAGGTTTTCAAGAAGAGTCTCCAGAAGAGTTTTCTCTCCATCAAACTTCTTCAAAATTTTACCAGGTAAACGGGTTGAACCCATTCTTGCCTGAATTATAATTCCTATATTCATTTTCGTAAAAATATTTATTTCAACAACCTATATACAATTCAATAACCCTTAAGAATTATATACTTTAAACTATGTTTATAAAGTTCCATCAACCTTATTCATATTGCTATTTTTACTTCACACATATTCTCGACAGGACAGATTGGCTTCAATCTATCTACTGTCAATTGAATGAGGGAACGGCCGACTCCCATCACATCAATGAACTGCTTTGGGTAATCGGGGGTTGACATGGGCCAGAAGCGGCTGCCTATGCCACCGGCCATGATTATGATTTGAATATCGTGCATAAATCTTGTTCTTTCATATTAAAGTTTTCGAAAACCTACCTATCCTTCCTTACCGTTAAAGAAGGAGTTTTTTCGAATTCCTCCGTCTCCCTTTAGCCAAAGGGAGCTCCACCTCTAACCAAGCCTTCCTCCTCAGAAGGAAGGATGTAACCGCCCTCCGGTGCTCGGAACCGCTACGCTATAAGGTTGGCGGACCATCAAAGGTCTACGCCAGATTTTGCGGGATGGGACCGCCTGGGGTGGGCTGTTTACAACTCCCTATTCTTATATAAAACAACATTGATATAGAATGGAGTATTACTGTATTGTACCATTACAGCACCCAGTTGGCAGCCGTCATTCTCTCCGCAGGTATCGTCATCTTGGCATTCAGGAACCATACGCCCACCGACTCTATCATCACCACGATAATCAATGACAGCAAAAGTTGTATTGTCACCGAGGCTGAGAAAATCTTATTGAGTTTGCTTTGGTCTCCCTTTCCTAACTCGTATGTGATGAATCGGCTGATGGTTGCGGACAATGATCCTGATATGACTGAGAACATCGCCACGACTCCACCTACCACATTGTATATTCCGAAGTTTTCCACTCCCAACGCATTCAATATGACTCGGCTCGTGTACAGCGACACCACCATCATAAAGAGCATTCGGAAGTAAAGAAGTAACGTATTCTCCGCTTGTTGTTATTTGACTGACGTGACATTACTCTATGAAATATTTCTTGTTTAATTTACGTGCTCTCATAACTTTTGGCTTTACTATTTTTTTAGCCAAAATGGGAAATGCAGCAATCGCTATTTTCTTGAAGGTACTATTGCTTACAACCATTGGGCACTCTAATTTTATCCACTCTTTTGATACAGAATCTTGCCCCCAAATAAATATGTTGAAATGCCAAAAATTACACATTGTAGGACTATGCTCTATTTTGAAACGGATTTTGTCTGTAGGAGCGATTCCGTTTGCTTTATAGATAAACGAAATCTCAAAATCTTGGATTTGCGAAATTTTAAAGCCATAATATCGCTGAGCATTGTTATATTTGTAATCTCCAATTTGAGGAAGACAACCATCTGATTTCCATATAAAAGGAATATGAAATTGCGGATCTTGTTTATCTTCTATTGGAAAAAACTTCATGTCATTCTTCTTGTAAATAGATATAAGATTGACTGATATTCCGTTTTTTACAGTAGTGTCCTTCACTTCTCTTCCTTCAGCAAAAGACTCCTTAACTACATCTATAGAAAAAGAATCTGCACCAAGCGACGTTGTTCTCCCAATGAAGAAACCTCTGTGTTTCAAAAAACCTACGTTATCTATCTTCTTGAAATTGGACTTTCCTATTATATGTTTTGGATAATTTGGATAATTAAGCCTCATAGCTCTTCTATTATTGAAAAAATATTAGAAATTGAGTCACATGTGATATAATCTTTCCCTTTCTTTGAATATGAAAGAAATATTTCTTCTTCATTTGTATCTCTTTCTGACTCAAAATCCTCTTCATCTACAAACATGTTTATAGAAATGTTTTTATTTCCTGACAATGTAAGATATAGAGAATCTTCACGTAAAGCTTTTAAATTCAAATCGCTGAAATCATATTTGTTTGAATGGTACAACTTTTCTATGAAACAACACAACTTGCTCTTCAAAGCTTGAAATACATCAGTTGCTATTTGCTCGCCTTTACCCAATTCGTTCATTTGTAATACAGACTGGGCTTGTTGGCGTGCAATCATCATGCTTGCATATTCTTCAACAGGATTGGAATCTTCAGGATATACAGTATTGAGAAAACTTTCAGACATCTGCATCTGATGGCTTTTAACTTCAGAAAACAGAAAATTACATATACTATTCATAGTGAGGTTTTAATGTGTTGATGAATTTTTCGCTCAAAAGCAAGAAAAACAGATGTTTTTCAAATTTATGACATTCAGATAACAGTTGCAAACATTCTTCCAAATGATAATCCCCTATTTTTCCAGCAATAGCAACTTCTATAATAGAGACAGAACTATTCTGAATTTGCTTGTTATTGGTCAATTTGATAGTTGCTTCTGCTATCTGTTCATCTTCTTTATTGCAATTACAAGAAAAATTGAATACCGAACCATTGAAATTTGGAAGTTGGTTTAACTTGATTGTCCCATCCAATTCCTGAAAAATGTCTGTATTTTCAAAGCATGATATGTATTGCAAATAAACACCTCGTAAATTTACTTGACCTATAGAATTCAAAACTATTTTTATTAAGTTTGAATAACTATTCCAGCCAGGATATTTTTTGGTGAAATTAAAAGTTACTCTGTCTTCCGAAACCAATATTCTATAAATAGGGTTGGCCATCAATATTTTGTCATTTGAATCTTTGTATGACAATGATTCATTAGCAACACTTTTGTCTTTTGTAGGAATTTCCTCAAATGGATCATCATTGTCACTATTAATAGCCGCCAAAATATTTTGTGATATATATCTTACGTTATAATCAGACACATAATTTACACTAACAACCGCATCTTTCAAACCGTCATGCTCTAAAGATACTGGCATGTGTTCAATATTTACTTCCATAACTTTTCAGTTTTTCTATGTTATTAATTTTGCAGTTCATCGTATACTGAACGATAGAAACTTCCATCATAATACATCTATTTCATTTTTCCCAAACCAACCATTATGTATAGCGGTCTGTTTTGCTCTTTCGGTATTACTTGTATACATTAATATTGCTAAAGACTCTTTAGCACGTGTACAGGTCACGTAAAATAGGCGACTTGTACGATCTATTGAATTTTCCTTACCCATTTCTTTATTTTTTATATCTGTTTGAGACAAAGGAGTAACATTGAAAAGTTTCTCATAGCTGAACATGTTTCCTTTTGCAGCTTCCTCGTCAATGAGGACTAGAACTCTTGGAAATTCTAATCCTTTTACTCCCTGATGTGTAGCATAAGGTGTTCGTTCATGAACATAATCATCGTATGCTTTAAATTGCCTCAAAGGTAACTGTAAAGCTCTAACCCAAGCCAAAGACTCTTTATCATCCTTATCAACCTCTTCTTCCTTGGAATTTAAAGCCAATGTCAAATGATCAGGAATAACAAACAGCATATTTCTTTGCACAAATTCTATGATTTCAGAAACTTTCATCTCTTCAAGATTAGAACTACGCAACTCATCAAGCACGTTTCTAATTTTGGCTAACATCTCTGGATAATCCCTGTCAGGAACAGCTTCTAACAATGGAGATTTTTTTTCAATAAGTTAAGGACACCTATACCATCATTTTCTTTCAGCATGGTCATAAGAGGAAAGACCATATTGGCAAAGAAAGACATCTCTGCCATATCTCCTTGCAAAAAGGACATCTGATATTTTGGCAAACGAGCAAATAATTCATAGAAGTCTTTAAAATCAAGACGCACCGCAGCCATACTATGTTCCAAGGTTAGTACTTTTACATCAGAATTCCATTGTTCATCACCAGTAATAGCACTCATTTTGGCTCGCACATCCAACTCCTTCGCATTTTTATCCAAAACATTATGCGAATTGACCAAAAACAGATGTACATAACCTTCTGGAGCATCGTCTCTCGCTTGTTGTTCAGAGCCATCCAATACCGAAGAGATCTTATTAGCCAGTTGAATGATTCTCTTGCTACATCTGTAATTCATCACTTTCTCAGGCTTTTCCCAATCAGCAGGAATCAAATTCTTGATATCAGCCTTACCATCCATATAGATTCTTTGTTTGATATCACCAATTAGTCCAAGAGTAAAATCATTAGGAAAATTCTTTTGAATAGTAAAGAAAGCATCAACAAGCCCACTTCTTGTATCCTGACTTTCATCAATCAACATAAAAGGATATTGTTGTGTAATTATTTGCTGCAACAACAGATTCTCCTGCAACATTTGCGTTCCAATCTCTATCACATCAGAATGATTCAGCGAATTGGCTTTGAGATTATCTCCATTGGGATTATAGATGAACTTATCTATTTTTTCTTTAGCTTCCTTTCGTTCTATTAGATGATTTATTTTTTCTTGGTTGGCTTTATAAGTCTTTGTTTCCTTATTCTTTGTTGCATCTATTTTTGCCTGTAATTCATAAATATTAGCTTGTAATCTCTGAAGATAACGAGCTTTGATGTCTTTTTGATAAGTCTTTATGGAATCCCAAACAAAACTATGAATCGTAGATACATGAAACAATGGATTATAGTCTATTCGTCGCATAATTTCATCCGTAGCAGCATTCGTATAAGTAATAACAGCCACTTGACGATGTTCACGCATCAACTTATTTCCCCATACATTTTGTATGTTCTCCAAAAGTTTTACCAAAGAATATGTTTTGCCAGAGCCTGCTCCAGCAAACAAAAAGAAAGATTTTCTTTTCTCATTGGAGACACATTCTTTCAATTGCAAATCTATATTGTTATCAGCATTAGCCATACTCTAGTGTTTTGCGTTCAACTTAGACTTTAACCATACCAATCCTTCTTGGATATAAGCAGGAGTTTTAAGTTCTTTAAATTGTTCGAGATAGAGAAGATTGACGGCAAAAGGAGCTTTTTTATTCGAAGTCAAAGTATCATACATGTCCTTGCAACAATCTTCAATTGTTTTTGAAGTCTCAATAATTTTCTTAAAGTTGGTTACCAAAGCCAAGCCTTTCAAATTTTCTTTTTTGAACAGGTCAACATTTGATAATGCTAACGCATCCTCAAAAGTATAAGGATACGCTATGGCTTCAACGCCTTCTTTTAGCTTAACATTAATTCCTGTCTGATAAGCAACCCTTACATTATTGTGAATTTTCTTATCAGAAGGTAAATCTAACAAGTCATCAATGTTTACTTTCATTGGCAACCATTCCTTCAATGTACTATTTTTCGAAATTTGCTCTTTACCTTTCATTGTTGGTACACTCCCTATAGCATTCGAGTATGCATCAATATCCGTAATAATAAGACATGGTATATCAATTTTTTCTACCAAATTACGAAATCTATGTGCATGACTGCCATTTATCTCTATTATTGAGACATAATTGGTTGTCATCTTTTCATTCTCCAAGAACTTTGGCATCAAGATTCTTTCTCCAGAGCCTTCTACAAGAATTACAGCATCAGCAAAGAAAAAATCGTATTGAGACAAACGAATATATCTTGTTACAAACCGTTCCGTTGCTTCATCCTCACCAAAGACATTTGTTAAATTTACAATTTTGGAGATTGGAATATTTATATCTTCAGAAACTTCCCGATGAAAATATCTCATATCATTCAAGCTAATATCATGAACAATGTGATTTGAATGAGTACTTAGTACTAATTGTGTTTTATACGGACTATCTCCTTTAAACCTTGAAGATGGATACAATGCCTCATAAGCTTTTCGTACAAAAACTTGTTGGGCTTGTGCGTGAAGATGAGCCTCTGGCTCTTCAATAAAAACAAGATGAATTGGTTCAATATAGTCATCATCATCCTCTGTTCTTACCATTCGCCCTTCATGCAACCATTCGTCCCTAAACTGAATCAGCTTGAAATACATGGATATAAGATTTTGAAAACCTAATCCATTATAATTTTCCGGTAAAGTCAAGCCTTCGCCTTCATCATTAAGAGCAAATTGAACAGCAGACTCATGACTAATAGAATTCTTGATGTCAACAAAACTATGAATTTCTATACTTGGATCATGAAAACCTGGATAATTGATATCTTTCAGTTCCTTAATTCGTCCTTTGAAAGCTTCACCAATATTACCATCTAAAGTCTGATTAGCTTCTTGTAATGCAGAGAGGATTCTTATATCTTCTTTTTCTAATTGAGAATCTTTTGGTTTAATATGTTTCTCATAATAATCCTGAAGTTGTTTGGACAAAGTGTTCTTACTAACATGGTTATTTGAATCTGGATCAGAAAAGTCTCTTTCTGCATCTACCGAATCAACCTTTATTATAGTTTTAAGCGGATTACCTTCTTCAAATTCAACATTTGGCAAAGGTTGTGCCTCAATACAATCTTCAGGTTCTTTCTTTATATCCAAAATGTAATATCTCAATATAAACTCCGAATTGAGTTTTCCCCTATTAAGATAATCCCATAAATCCTTAGGGTAGATTTCCAAATTAGCATTTTCATTTTTCAATGTTTCGGCATTTGTATATGCCGCCTTGAAATTTGCATATAATGCCTCAACATCTTTTGGCGCAAAAACAATTCTTACACCAACTGTCTTACCTTCCCACTCTAAAGACGGAATCAAGTCTTTTACCAAATAGGCTTCTTTATTTTCAACCTCAATCCAAATATCCATCTGTGGAAGATAATCTATAATATCATTCATAGATGGATGGGAATCTTCATCGTTTATCCAACTTTCAGCTATCTCGTTGATAGATTTCCAATTAGACAAAGTAAAATCCCTTGTCGAAAAGTTCTTGCTTTCCTTCAAAAAGCGAACGATAGCTTGAATGCAAGATGTTTTACCGCTATTGTTAGCTCCTACCAGAATTGTTTGCTTTTCTCCAAAGTCAAGGGTACAATTCTTCAACTTACGAAAATTCTGTATATGTATTTTTGATATCCTCATTATATTTTATTTACAATAGTTTTAAGTATATCACCATTACAGCGTCCCCACTATTTTACAAGTAGTTACACGTATAAGTTTTTTGCAAAAAGTTATTCTTGTATCGTTTTACAGAAGATAAGCTGCCCTCGGCAATTTGAAAGTCAACTTTCATTGCGTTCGTTTGCATTATCTTTTAGGGTAAAGGATTGCTAAGCACACACCTTCACCTCATTTGTTTTTTTCAACATAGCAACATGGAAACATAGACTTATAGTCCTTATCCCCATCTTTCATGCGGGTAAGAAAGTCTGCCCTATTTGCTAAAACCATCAAGCACGTCTTGCTTGATTCTCTTAGCAACATCCAATTGTTCTTCGCGAACCATTATCACTGCTGTCCCGTTTAGAAATCATCGGGGCTGAAAAGGCTAGGATATAGCCAAT
>OLSX01001162.1_pt1 | contig 25466 bp, 25 predicted proteins | sample 1673141 | NCBI WGS metagenome assembly OLSX01 (sample SAMEA3136759, study PRJEB25190) | human gut metagenome | biome: human gut; feature: human-associated habitat; material: faeces | place: Austria | collected 2013
GCAACAATGGCTACTGATGCCAGATTCATTTGTAAGGCAACACGAGATATATCTTCTTTTGTCACCTTCATAATTCTCTCTATTCTTTGTTCAGTCGTAAGCTCACGATGCAACAAATCATCTAAAAAAGCTTGTGCAATCAAAGATAAAGGTCTATCTAAGCCACTAATAATCCGATCTTTAAAATCCATTTTCGCTATTTCCAAATAAGAGTCATCATAATCCATATTCAATAATCGATCAATTTGTGTTTCAATCAAATTTAGTACTTTATTAACATCCTTACGATTCACACCCGTATGAATCAATAAAGCGCCGTCAAAGCGAATTACAGAAGAGTTAATCGAATAACATAAGCTATTCTTTTCACGAATTTCATCAAACATCAAGTTTTTTTGGCTTTGTCCTAATATACTATTTAAAATCAATTCTGCCTCATAATCAAGACTAGAAATATCTACCCCAGTAGAATACACTTGCGATATGCATGTCTGCGAAATATCTTTTTCAAACATTTTATAACTAGACTCTACTTTAGGTAATAATGTTCTTTCAGAAATAAAAGCACAATGAGAATCTAATGAATCAATATAATCATACAAATCTTGCGTTATGTATCCACAAATATAGAAGTGTTTCGCCATATCCATATATAATGTATAAACTTGTTTCACATCTTCCAATGTTAGCTTATTTAAATCTTTTAAACTTCCCTGTACAGGAATTGAAATAGAGTGTTTTTCATGTGCCATTTCAAATGCATACATGCACGACAAATTAGCTGGATCATCCATCTGTGCTAACAATCTATTTTGCAAAAGATATACTGATTCTTTAAAGTTTTCTTCATCCAACACAGAATGGTAAAGAACTTGATCCATTGTATCTTTGATTTTATTGACATAACTATCATCTTCAATCCAGTCTGGACGAACAAATTGAAAACGAACATCTACCTGAATTAAATCTCCATAAGAAGTTAATCCATAGGATACTTTCGTACCATAAGCTAGATTCAATGTTGATGCAAGTTTTTGTTTGGAATTCATCTTTTGTGTTTTCGCCTTCATCATATACACAAGAATATTTAATGCAGTAATTGTGTTTCGATTAAAGGGCATCATTGTTTTACAAGAAACATAAACATCGCTAAATTTTTGCGTTTGAATATAGTTCATACAAGACCTCCTTGAAAATATATTATTGATTTTACCACAAAAGTTAAAAAAAAGGCTAGAATTGTATTCTAACCTATATGAACATAACCAAGTAGTGTATTACCACAATTAACAGAATATTTTACTGTTTGGCTTCCATAGAATCCACCATGAACTGCCATTCCATTTCCAATATAAATTGCAACATGTCCTGAGTATACAATAATGTCGCCTGGAACTGGATTTGATGTGATTGTTCCTAAACTCAAATAATCTTCTGGCCATCCGTGGAAATTAATTCCAACAGCCTTTAAAGAATTGGTTACTAACATTGTACAATCTTGTGTAACCCCAATCTGTGCTAATGCTGCAGAAGCAATTGCTGAAGCATTCACATTTGAAGTTGACGGTACATAATTATTGTTTGTTGAACTACCAGTATTGTTTTGCACTGGAGCTTGAGTAGTATTTGTATTCGTTGTACTACTTTGAGCTGGAGTACTTGTAGTTGTATTTTGTGATGGAGTACTTGTAGTTGTATTTTGTGTTGGAGTCTGAGTTTGTTCAGGAGTTATTTCAGTCGCAACACCATTTTCATCAATTTTATATCCATCTTTTTCTGCATTTTTAATCAAGTTACCATTTTCATCGAAAGCATATTTAGTACCTTCAATTTCAACAATTTGATTTTTAGTAACTTCACCATTATCTGCATAATACAATTTTTGACCGTTGATCTCTTGCCATCCTGTACGGAACACACCATCTGAGTCTGTGAAATATGTCGTTCCGTCTACATCGAATTGACCTGTAGCCATCTTACCATCTGAACCAAAATAATATTTCTGACCTTCAATTTCTTGCCATCCTGTTACACAATTTCCATCTTCATCAAAATAATATTTAACACCATTGTCTTCAACCCAATTTGTTGAAGTCTTTTTACCCTTTTCATCATAGAACGATTTACCATCTTCACTCCACCCATGAAGTAGGATACCTTCTTTTTGGAAATTATATTCACTACCCTGAATTGTAACAGTACCAGTAGCAGCAGTTCCATCTTTTTTGAAATAATAAGTTTGATCAGAAACTGTTTGCCATCCAAACTGCATCTCTCCTTTACTATTGAAATAATAAAGTTGAGTATCGATTTTTGTTAAACCAGTTGCTGTCTGACGATTTGATTCTAAAATATAATAACGATCTGCGCCTTCACCATGCCATCCAGGTTGAACTTCTTTAGCATACATTGTCGAAACAATTGGTCCTGAAGTTAATAGACATAGACTTACGGCTAAAATTTTACTATGTTTTTCGATAAAATTCATCATATCACCTCTTCGTTACAACATCTGAAGTTTAACAAGGTTTTTTTTTTGATGCAAATTTCCGATAAAAATTCGTTTGCACTTTTTAGTAATTTATTTCTTATTTTTTTACTAATGTCCTTTATTTAAAGTGTTTGAATATGAATTATGGTATATTATGTGATTTTATAAAAAATTGCACATAATTTATGAAATGTATAATAATGTCTATAAATCGTGAACAGTTTTATTAAAATCAACAATAAGTTCTGCAAGCGTATACAACCATATACATGCACTTATTAAAACACATATAAAAAGGCCTAAAGAAAGCCATTTTAAGCAATTAATTACCAAATATACACTTTTTGAATGTAATGCTTTTATGATCCAAAACAAGCCCCAAACATATTTAATTCCATTAAAAACAACCACAATTCGACACTTTTTTATTAATAAAACAATGCCTGCAATAGCCAATATGTCTATTATTTTTATACATCGAATTAAACTTAACAAATTCAATGTTGGGTTTGAAATCACATAATATATGATACGAATAAAAACACTAGATTCATACGAACTAAGTTTTGCCTGTATGTTAAATAAACTTTCATAATCATACACAAAAAATAATTTGCCAAACAGAATCAGCTGCCATAGATTCTGCCACAACCAATATAGACACAGAAAAAATATAAAAAGAAAGATTCGCTTTTCAAACGAATCCATACATTTATCAATCGACCTTAAGATTTTCAAGCCAATCCTCTCCCTTAAGCTCTTCATGTGTACTAAGTCCAGGATAATCAAGTTGACGTAACACTTCATACACAATAATGGCAGCACAATTGGATAAGTTCAAGCTTCTTGCGTTTGCGACCATAGGAAGACGCATACAAGTGTCTAAATGTCCTTGAAGGATCTTTTTATCTACACCTGTACTTTCTTTTCCAAGTACTAAATAAACATCGCCCTCTTCTTTTGTGAAGTCAAATTTGCTTGGAGCTTTTTTTCCATAGCGTGTCATAAAATAATAATGTTTACTTGGATTTTCAGCTACAAACGCATCCCAATTTTTATGAATATGAATATCAGCATCTTTAATATAATCCATTCCTGAACGACGCAAATGTTTTTCATCCAAAGAAAAACCTAATGGTTCAATCAAATGTAGACGAGAACCTGTCGCCATACAAGTTCGAATAATATTTCCTGTATTTTGTGGAATTTCCGGTTCATACAATACAACATGCAACATACTTATTTACTCCAATCTTTCAAAAATTTTGCTAAAGCGATTCCTCTATGAGATACACTATTTTTCTTTTCTTCACTCACACTGGCAAGTGTTGTCTTAAATTCAGGATAATAGAAGATAGGATCATATCCAAATCCATTTTCCCCTTCCAATTTATCATGAATCAAGCCTTCACACTCACCACGATACACATGTTCTTTTCCTTCTTCATCAATATACGCAATCACACATACATAACGAGCTGTACGTGTCTTTCCTTGCACTTGATCTATAATATATTGATTCTTAATATCATAGCTTGTGTCTTCACCTAAAAAACGAGCCGAATAAACACCAGGCTTTTTATCCATCGCATCCACTTCTAAACCTGAATCATCACTAATGACAGGTTCATGTAGTTCGTTAAATAATGTACGAGCTTTGATCAATGCATTTTCTTCAAAAGTTGTTCCATCTTCAATAATATTGATTTTATGATCTAAATCCTTTAAACATTTCACATCACAATCCTTCAACATTGTCTGAAATTCTTCAACCTTATGAGCATTGCTCGTTGCTATCCAAATTGTTTTCTTCATAAATTATCACCGATATATATTATAGAAAGAAAAAATGGGGTTTTCAATAAAACTTATGGTAAAATAAAAATCGTTTTTGAAAGGATGATTTATTTTGCATAAGAAACAATGGATGCCACTTTTAGGAATGACAATTGCCGCATTTATTTTTAACACTTCTGAATTTATGCCCATTGGCCTACTTACAAATATTGCCCAAACTTTTTCCATCACCCAAACACAAGCCGGTGCAATGATTACTATCTATTCTTGGGCTGTGATGCTACTTTCTTTACCATTAATGATTTTAGCTTCTAAATACAACTTAAAGAAAGTCTTACTTACTACACTCTTCTTATTTGGACTAGGGCAAGCCATTAGTGCTATTTCTATGAATTTCGCTATATTAATACTAGGAAGACTTATCGTAGCATGTGCTCACGCCGTATTCTGGTCTATCGCAAGCGTCATAGCCGTAAGACTTGTTAATAAAGATAAACGTGAATTTGCGATGAGCATGATTGTTACGGGTACAAGCGTTGCCATGATTGTCGGTTTACCACTCGGAAGAATGATTGGTTTATGGATGGGATGGAGAATCACATTTTTGATTGTAGGGATCATCAGTATCCTTCTACTACTTTTTCAAACACACTACTTACCTAGTCTTGAAACAACTTCTGCCTTTACTTTATATCAATTACCTACACTATTAAGAAATAAACAGCTAATTACCATTTACGGTATTTCCTTATTATTTGCGAGTGCCTACTATACAGCCTATAGCTATATCGAACCCTTCTTATCACAAGTCGCAATTTTATCCAATACAACAATTACACTCGTACTCTCTTTATTTGGTGTTGCCGGAATCGGTGGAAGTATCTTATTCTCTAATTTCTACAACAAGAATAGAAAAAGATTCATCTTAGCTTCACTATTCTCTCTTACACTTGTTTTATTCTTATTAAAACCAAGTGCAGTATCCATCATCACACTCTTGTTGATGTGTATTGTATGGGGAACTAGCTCTACTGCATTTAATGTGGCTTGCCAATCAGAAACAATGTTGGCAACAAATGAAAATACAAGTTCTGTTGCGATGTCGATTTTCTCAGGCATCTTTAATCTAGGTATTGGATTAGGATCTTTTATTGGAGGACAAACCATTAATTTGATGAATATTCAATCCATCGGATATGTTGCAGGTATAATCAGTATACTTGGCATAATCTTTTATATAAGCCGACGCTAATATGTGATAAAATAAATGGGTTGGAGGCATTTATGGAATATAAAAATGACAATAAATTTTATTTTGAAATTGAAAAAAGAATTCCTGGCCATTTAGGAAGAGCCGGAATTATACATACACCTCATGGAGACATTAAAACGCCGGCATTTATGTGTGTGGGAACACATGGTGAAGTTCGTTTTGTTTCTATGGAAGAATTAAAGAGCATCAATGCTCAAGCTATGTTAAGTAATGGATATCATTTACGAAACATTTCCCCTGAGATTGCCGCTAATGGAGGCTTATCTGCATGGTCAAAATGGGATGGCCCAACCTTAACGGATTCCGGTGGATTTCAAGTCATGTCTTTAGGTTCAGGTTGTGGAAAAGTTGTCAGCATGAAACGTGAAGACAACATGAAAAATACCGAAGAAGAAAAACGTTTGGCTCATGTCACAGAAGATGGAGTACACTTTCATGATCCATTTACAGGACAGGAAGATTTTATTGGTCCTGAAGAAAGTATGCAGATTCAATGTCGTATTGGAGCTGATATCCATATGGCTTATGATGAATTAACTTCTTTAGCGGATACATATGAATATAATGTTGAATCCTTGGCAAGAACCGAACGTTGGGCAAAAAGAAGTCTAGACGAACATAAGAAACATTGTGATGATCTAGGCTATCACCAATCTTTGTATGGAGTTATCCAAGGTGGTCGTTGGGAAGACTTGAGAAGATCTACTTGTAAAAAATACGCACAAATGGATTTTGATGGCTATGGCTTAGGCGGAGCTTTCTTGAAAGAAACATTAGGCGATATTTTAACTTGGTGCAATGAAGAACTACCAGAAAATAAACCAAGACACTTATTAGGTTTATCCCATCCAGATGATATTTTAATTGGAACTGAAAATGGAGCGGATACATTTGATTGTGTTGCCCCCACAAGAGAGGCAAGACATGGAAGATTATATACAATGCATGGACCTATCAATTTATCTAAATATAGAGATAGTGATTTGCTAATTGATGAAGATTGTGATTGCCCTACATGTCAAAGTAAAGTTACGCTTGATGAATTAAGAAGACTATGGAAATCGCAAGATCGTACTGAATCTGCTAAATATTTTGAACTAGCTTCTATACATAATCTTCGCTTCATCATCCGTCTTACAGAACAGGCTAGACAAGCTATTTTAGATGGTACATTTAAAGAATTCAAAGAATCTTTCTTAAATTCATACTACGGGAACAAGTAATTGTTCCTTTTTTTGTGAAAAAAAGAGAAATCGAACGATTTCCCTTAAATGAAGTCTTGGCAAGATACCAATAAATCAATTTTCTTCCACTGTGTTTCTTCATCAATACAGTTTCCTTCTTCTACAGAGGCAAATCCACATTGTGGAGAAAGAGCAATGTTATCTCCTACAACTGCTTTAGCTTGTTCATAACGAGCTTTAATTGCATCATGTTCTTCTAATTCTGGACGTTTTGTAGAAATCAATCCAGCCACAAATGTACGATCTGTGCCTTTTAAAATAGCCCATGGATCAAAGGTTCCACTGCGAGCATCATCATATTCTACAAAATAGCCATCATATGGAATACTTGCGACAGATTTTGCAATCGTATCATAGAATCCATGGAATAAAGGATTTCCTTTAAAGTTCCCTTTACAGAAATGCGTCGCAATCTGCATATCTTCAGGACGATTTTCTAATGCCTTTGTACTTACACGTACAAACCAATCTAATACTTGAGCTTTTGTATAACCCAAACCTTCTACTTTGGATACAAACGCATCATCAATCATATATGTCCATGAAGTATCATCAATTTGAATATAGCGACATCCATGATTATAAAAATCACGAATGGCTGCTTGATATGCCAAACCAATATCTTCAATCACAGCTTCAATATCCGTACCATAATATGGTGTATCTTTAATGCCTAATTGTAAGAAATGATCAATCAAAATCATATTTGGTCCAGAAATACATTTCTTGGCCTCTACTCCATATTTACTAGCCTCATTCTTCAAAAAATCCCATGCGTACATTTCTTTATGTGCTTTATTTGGATCATAGAAGATCTTTCCTTCAATCATACCCAATTCAATATGATTGTTTCTTCCATTAATAAACTTATCTAAGTGTTTTGTGGTAAAACCATCAAATTCTTTTAACCAATCCAAATGCCACCAGCGACGACGGAATTCTCCATCTGTCACAAACTTCAAGCCGTGCTGTACTTCTTTGGCAACCAATTTTGTGATTTGTTCATCTTCAATATCACGCAATTGTTCATATGTGATTTCATTATTATTAAATTTAGCACGAGCCTCTTTAATTTCTTGTGGTCTTAAAAAAGATCCTACAATATCATATTTTATATTCAACATAAGTAAATTTCCTCCAATGACATTATTCTATCATTTCTAAATAATTATTGATAATATTTAATAATATGCACCCGTTATAGTTTTTATCTATAATCAAAAAGAGAAGAATATGATAAAATATCTTTTATGAACACCAAAGAATATATCCTCAATCAATTTAAAATCTATCCTAAATTAGAACTACAAGACCTTATGAAATTCTTGTATCAAAGTTGTTTTGGTTGTGAACACCTTGTTTCTGATTTTTCTAAAGTCAAATCAAATATTGAACATGAACTACAAGACAATAAAGATTCTTTTAATTCTATAGAAGAATTAGATGGAGACTATGTTCGTATTCATTTAAATTATGGTTTAAGTGTAGACACGTTGAGCACTTTATTTATATTATCGAGTCAACAAGAAAAAAAAGGAATAAAACAACTCGAAGAAAAAAATCAATCTCTTATGGATTTAATTTCAAATAACGAACTTCCATTTTCAGTAGAAGAATCAAAATGTATTCTTTCTAAATGGAAAGAAGATAATTATCCGGCCATTCATCATTCCAATACATTCAATCAATTGTATCATCCTGCATATCGTTTGATTCACAAAAAATATGTTCCATTTTTAGAACTATTCAAATATATAGACAACAACCATCCTTCTATGATTTCAATTGATGGACGTTGTGCTTCGGGTAAGACAACACTTTCAAATCTTTTAAAACTAGTATATGACTGCAACGTATTTAAAATGGACGACTTTTTCTTGCAACCCCATCAAAGGACAACAGAAAGACTTACAAGTCCAGGAGAAAACGTGGATCATGAGCGTTTTGAACAAGAGATATTGATTCCATTATCAAAACATGAAGATGTGAAGTTGTGTAAATTTAATTGCTCAACTATGTCTATAGAACATGCTATCTTGATTCCATATAAACCATTCAATATTATAGAAGGCTCTTATTCTATGCATTCTAGTCTTCAAAAATATTATGATTTTTCCGTTTTCTTAACAGTCAATAAAGATGAACAAATAGAAAGACTAAGAAAAAGAAATCCAAAGATGTTGAATAATTTCATTCAACGCTGGATTCCTTTAGAAGAAGCCTATTTTAATACTTTTTCAATCCAAGACAAATGTGACATTCAAATTAATACATCAAAGGCCTGATTTCTCAGGCCCTTTTTTAATTTCTATTCAACTTGATCGTCTTCCATACTTACAATACGACCTTCTCTTTGTCCAAGATCATATTTTTCGCGATATTCAGCCAACGTCGTTTTATAATCATCACCCTCAATCGCATATACCTTTGAATCGTGAATGTGAATATCTGTATCTTTTTCACGAATCTTAACCAAGGCCACCATACTACTTGCACAGTGTGTGGCAATACGGTTTAAACTATTCAATAAATCATTGAATACTGTACCTTCTTCAAGTCCACAGTTTCCTTGAGATAAACGTTCAACGTGACGTAATTTCATTTCATCACATAGTCCACGAATGACAATTCCAAGTGGAGATACACGTCGAGCCAAATCGAAATCATCTTCTAGATATGCATGGTATGTCATATTCATCGATTCACGAACTGCTTCCATGACAAGGTTTAACTCATCCATGGCAGCTTCTGACATTTCCATACGATTTTCATTAATACTCTTTGACATCTCGGCAATATCTGCCGCGTGATCCCCGATTCTTTCAAAGTCACTAATAGTATGAAGATATAATGAGGCTTGTCTTGTTTGTTCAGTATTTAATGCTTGTTTTGTAAGTTGCATCAAATAAGAACCTAAACGTGCTTCATATTTATCAATCAATATTTCTTTACGATGTACCTTATCATATTTTTCAGGTCTAAATTCATTGATCAAGTTCATTGAACGATTCACATTATTGCGAACCTTTTTAGCCATACCATTCATAACACGATGACATTGAGCAATAGCTAAGGCAGGATAAGGAATCAAACGTTCTTCTAATAAATCAAAGTCAGCCTGTTCTGCTAGATCTTCTGGACTGTCTTTGACAATACGCATCAATAATTTTTCAATTTGAGGAATGAACCAGAATAAAACTAATACATTTCCACAACGAATCGCTGTATTCATTAATGCAATATTTATTGGAGACATAACTTTATTCACAAAATCATAGTGCATAAATAGATTTGAACCATAGAATAAGATAGACCAAATAATCATACCAAATAAGTCATTGATCAAATATTCTAATGCGGTACGTTTACCATTCTTGTTTGCACTTAAAGCAGAAATCAACACTGGACATGCAGCTCCAATACCAATACCCAAGTTAATTGGGAATGCTGCCGCAAATGTCAATGAGCCTGTCATAGATAGTGCCTGCAAAATACCAATTGCAGCACTTGCACTTTGTAGAACCGCTGTAAACAAAATACCAACAAGAATACCCATGACTGGATTTGAGAACATTGTAAGCATACTAATGAATGTTTCATTTGTTCTTAAAGGTGAAACAGCTCCACTCATTTGTTGCATACCCGTCATTAAAATCGCAAATCCTAGCATGATATTACCAACATTTTTATGTGTTGTACGTTTTCCAAATGTTTTTAAACAAATACCAATAAACGCAAACAACGTTGTAATCGTAGCTGTCGAAAATAAGCTTGCGATACCACTAGATCCACCAACATAAGATAAACACAATATCCAACCAGTAATACTTGTACCAATATTAGCACCCATAATAATACCGATTGCTTGTCTTAGTTTCATCATACCTGAGTTAACAAAACCAATGACCATTACTGTCGTAGCACTACTAGATTGAATAACGGAAGTAACTCCTGCACCTAGGGCAACACCTTTTAAACTTGTGTTTGTCATTTTGTACAAGAATGCTTCTAATTTATTACCGGCTACGCTTTTTAGTCCATCGCCCATTAAAGACATACCAAACAAAAATAACGCAATGCCACCTAATAGGGATAAGACCATTGTAACTATTTCCATCTCGAACTCCTTTTATAAAATGAATTATTTTATTTTCAATTTTTACGCATATCGCGACGCCTTTATTATGCAATAAAAATAATGTCAAAACAATATTAAATTTATGTTAATTTTTAGTTAAATGGTATTTTTTTCTGAAAGCGTTTAAAAAAAGATGACTTTAGAAACCTAAAATCATCTTTGCAATCATCTCAAAAAATTGAATCATATTCGAGCGTAACATGCCTAATGGATAATCTAAGATACCTGTAAAAATCATAAAGATAAACAATAAATTCATCCATGGTGCTCCATTGATAAACTTATAATATTTATCGTCAGGCAAGAATGAAAATAGCACCTTAGAACCATCTAATGGAGGTACTGGAATTAAATTAAATATTCCAAAACCTGTTGAAATAAGTCCTGTATAAGTTAATGCATTTGATACAAAATAACCTACCTTTGACATCATAAAATAAGGAGCAAATTTATATAATGCATAAAACAGAAACACACAAATAAAGCTTAAAAGAAAATTAGCAACTGGACCCGCAAAGCTTGTCCATATAATTCCTGTTTTTGCGTCTTTATAATATCTCGAATCGATCGGTACTGGTTTTGCCCATCCAAATCCACATATCAACAAACAAACTAGACCAACCCAGTCTACATGCTTAAATGGATTTAAGCTCAATCTTCCTTCGATTTTAGCTGTAGGATCTCCCATCCAATAAGAAACTAAACCATGTGCCATTTCATGAATGGACATAGATAATACTACGGCAATAATCAAATAAATTATATTTTGAAAATTAAACATTAAATCTAAAATGCATTACATCGCCATCTTGAACGACATAATCTTTTCCTTCTAAGCGCAAGCGCCCTGCTTCTTTAATAGCTAATTCACTACCTAATTCATCAATATCGTCAAAACGATATACTTCTGCACGAATAAAGCCTTTTTTAAAGTCTGTATGAATAATACCGGCACAATCAGGTGCTTTCATACCCTTTTTAAATGTCCATGCACGACACTCATCTTCCCCAGCAGTCAAGAATGTGCATAAATCCAATACTGAATATGCCTTTTGAATCAGTTGATCCAATCCTGATGTTTCTACACCTAATTCTTCTAAGAATGCATCTTTTTCTTCTTTATCCAAGCCAGACAATTCTTCTTCCATCTGCGCACATAAGGCAACAACCTGATTATTTTGGCTTTGCGCATATTCTTTTACTTGATTATAGTAAGCGCATGAATCTGGATCCATAATACCTTCATCATCTAAGTTAGCAACATAGATCATTGGCTTTGCGGTTAATAAGTTATAGCCCTTCATCAAAATTTGTTCTTCTTCATTCAATTCTAGAGAACGAGCTGGTTTTCCTTCTTCTAAAACAGGTTGAAGACGATCTAATAAAGCCAATGCATCTAAAGATTCCTTGTCTTTGTTTGTCTTAGCTTTACGTTCAATCTTACTTCTACGATTTTCAATAGTTTGCAAATCTGCTAAAGTTAGTTCTAAGTTAATGATTTCAATATCACGAATTGGATCTACACTATTTTCAACATGTGTAATATCAGGGTTATCAAAACAACGAACCACGTGACAAATCGCATCTGTTAAACGAATGTTTGATAAAAATTGGTTCCCTAAACCTTCACCTTGACTAGCACCTTTAACCAATCCAGCAATATCTGTAAATTCAAATGTCGTATAGATTGTCTTTTTTGGATTGAAGATTTCAACTAAACGATCAATACGATAGTCTGGTACTTCTACAACTCCTACATTAGGTTGAATTGTCGCAAATGGATAGTTTGCAGCTTCTACCTGAGATTTAGTAATAGCGTTAAATAACGTTGACTTTCCAACGTTTGGAAGACCAACGATTCCTGCAGTTAATGGCATAAATTTATACATCCTCTCTATTCTTCTTCATGTCGAATTACTTTTTTTAATTTTTTTTCAAATTTTTGTCTAGGCATCAAAACACTGGCACCACAACCTAAACATTTAATTCGAATATCAGCACCCATACGAATAATTTTCCATTCTTTGGACTTATGACAAGGATGCTCTTTTTTCATTTCTACAATATCATTTAATCCATAATCCATAATTATTCTCCTTGTATATGCATTTTATATGCATCTAACGTATTCGATAATAACATACAAACCGTCATTGGACCAACACCTTTTGGCACTGGACTTACATAACTAGCTTTTTTTGACACAGATTCAAAGTCGCAGTCACCAACAAGTTTTCCATTCACACGATTAATTCCTACATCGATTACAACAGCACCTTCTTTTACCCAATTTTCATTGACCATTTGACTAACACCCATCGCAACAATCAAAATATCTGCTTGTGAAGCAATTGTTTCGATATCAGGTGTTTTTGAGTGTACAACCGTGACTGTCGCATTGCGATTTTGAAGGAGTAACGCAACTGGTTTACCCACTAAATTACTTCTCCCACAAACAACCGCACGCTTTCCAGATAAATCTTTATAGCCAATTGAATCTAACATTGCCATGACACCTTGTGGTGTACAAGGAATAAATCCAGGTCGATTTGTTAATAAACACCCTGCATTCATAGGGTGTAAGCCATCCACATCTTTTTGTGGATCAATCAGTTCTAATACAGCTGTTTCATCTAAATGTTCAGGAAGTGGCATTTGTACTAAAATACCATCAACTTCAGGATCTAGATTTAAATTTACAATTACATCACTTAATTCTTTTTGCGATACATTTTCATCTAAACGAATCGTTTGTTGAAGCATACCAATTGAGGCACATGCCTTTTCTTTACCCCGAACATAAGAATTACTTGCCGCATTATTACCAACAAGAACCACACTTAATAATGGTAGTCTTTTTCCTTGGGCACGAATATCATCAATTTTTTGCTTCATTGAAGACTTGATGTTATCCGCAATTATATTTCCATAAATAATTTCCATTAAAACAACTCCTTTGAATCTAACACAATCGTTACAGGACCATCGTTCAACAATTCAATCTTCATATCTGCTCCAAAGATACCTGTTTCAACATGCATGCCTTGCTCTTGAAGTTTTAGATTAAATTGATCATATAATGCCGTAGCCAAATCTGGCTTACCAGCATTTGTAAAACTTGGACGATTTCCCTTTTTGCAATCCGCATATAAAGTAAATTGTGAAATAGATAGAATGCTTCCATCGACATCCTGTATTGATTTATTCATCTTGCCATTTTCGTCTTCAAAAATACGTAAAAATAAAATTTTATGAATCATTTTATCAATAATTTCATCTGTATCCTCATTATTAAAACCAACAAAAATACAATATCCATGATCAATTTGACCTGTAATTTGACCCTCTACTGTACATTTTGCGTTTTTTGCTCTTTGAATTACAACTCTCATGCTTTTCTCTCCAATATACAAATACTTAAACTAACAATACCCTCTTCATTCCCTACAAAGCCTAGTTTTTCTCCACGAGTTGCCTTAATAGAGACATCTTCTATATCACAATGTAAAACATGTGCGATATTTGTTCGCATTTGAATAATATGAGGTGCCATTTTAGGCCTTTCAGCTAAAATGGTCGCATCCACATTACCAATTTGATAACCCATATCATCCATCATGTCATAAATATGACCTAATAATACCAAACTATTGGCTCCTTTAAATTTTGGATCCGTATCCGGAAAGTGTTTTCCTAGATCTCCTAAAGAAAGTGCTCCTAAAATACTTTCACCAATCGCATGAGTTAAAACATCTGCATCTGAATGTCCTAATAAACCTTTTGAATGCTCTATTTCAACACCGCCCAGAATTAGTTTTCTGTTCTCTACAAGCTGATGAATATCTACAGCTTGTCCAATACGTATACTATGCATAAATCACCTTAGAAGTTCTTTGAGCACGTTCTGGTAGCTCTTGCGCACGATATCCTAATATACAATGTCCAATTCCTTCATATGATTCAGGAATTTGCCACTCCCTCTTTAATTTTTTACCAAATTCAGTTTCAAATACCTCTTTAGCACGATGAATCCAACATGAATCTACACCAAGTGCATTCGCCGCGTTCATTAGATTGCCCATAGCTAAAGCGCCATCATATAAATAGGTTGGTGCATTAGAATCGGCAAAAACAATAATCATGCTTTTAGCACCATAGAAAGGATCTGATGTTGAATTCATTATTTCAGCATTCATTTTTGACAATTTTTCAATCAACTCTTCATTTTCTACAACCACAAAGGCAAAAATTTGACGATTCATTCCACTTGGTGCACACTGACCAGCATACACGATTTTTTCAATTACATCATGACTTACTTTTATATCATTAAAATTTCTAACACTTCTTCTATCGATTATATTTTTATATGCTTCATTCATAAGATTTAGCCTCCAAAACTACCTCATATTATACAATACAAAACATTAAAAAAAAAGCTTGGTCAAAGCCAAGCTTATAAATTCAAATTATCTAACAACACGAATGAATTGTGGGTTAGCTGCTCCAGGTACATATGCACTAGCAATTACAGTCTTACCATTATAGTTTCCATGTACTGCCATTCCATTACCGATATAGATCGCAATGTGATCAATTCCACGTCCACCATTGTTGTAATACAATAAGTCACCTGCTTGAGGAGAATCCGTATAATATCCGTATACACCAACATATTGATCTGGCCATAATTGATATGCATCACTTACACCTGCATTAGCTAATGCTTGTTGAACAACTTGTGTACACCATAATCCATCTGTAACACCAACTAATTCTTGAGCTGCAGCTGAAATTCTATCACCTAATGTTGAATCAGCTGGTGCTTCTGGTGTAGCTGGAGTTTCAGGAACTGCTGGAGCTTCTGGTGTAACAGGAGCTGCAGGAGCTTCTGGAGTTACTTGATCAGTTGAAGTGTCTGGAGTAACTGTTGTGTTTGTGTCTACACTTGGTGTTTCTACTGGAGCTGCAGGAGCTTCTGGAGTTTCAGTAGTGTCAGTTGTGTCAGTAGTATCAGTTGTGTCTGTTGTTTCTTCAGGTGTAACTTCTGGAGTTTCAACAGGTGCTTCTTCAACAGCTGCTTTTTCTTCTGTTTCTTGTTTCACAGCTTCTTGACTTGCTGTAGCCACTGTTTCTTTAACTTCCCCTGTAATGTTACTAGAAACACTAGCTGTAGTAGCGTTTTCAGTTTTAGAAGAATTTACTGTACCATCTTCTGAGAAGTAGTAAGATTTTCCTTCGATTTCTTGCCATCCTTTAGCTACAGTTTTATCTTCATTTACGTAACGATCGCCATGCCATCCTGGTTCTTCCTTGGCTGCAACTACTGTTGCTACAACAGGGAAAGCAGATGCCACGCAAAGAATTGCTGCGACTTTTTTACCATTATTTTCTACAAAGTTCATTTTATTCTACCCCCTATTTAAAATAGTTCATGAGTATTTTACCATGAAACCGCCTCACAAACAACCCTTTATTTTATTTTTGGTTAGAAGCCACTAAAATTAAAGGCCTCTTTCGAGGCCTAAATCATCATTAATTATTTTGTTTTTTCAATGATTTCTGTGAAGCTATCTTCTTTTAAACTAGCACCACCAATTAATGCACCATCGATATCTGGTTGAGCCATATATTCAACGATATTGTTAGGTTTAACACTTCCACCATATTGGATACGTACTTTTTCAGCAGCTTCTTCACCATACATAACCTTAACTTGGTCACGTACAATCTTACAGCAGTTTTCAGCAATTTCAACTGAAGCAGATTTTCCAGTTCCAATAGCCCAGATTGGTTCGTAGGCAATTACCATTTCACCAACACATTTTGGACATAAGTCAGCTAATGAACCAGCTAATTCTTCACGAATTACTTTTTCTGAGTTTCCAGCATCGTAATCAGCTTCTGTTTCACCAACACATAAGATTGGAGTGATTCCAGCTTTGATTAAACGTTTTGCTTTTTTGTTTACTGTTTCATCAGTATCACCAAACATTTCACGACGTTCTGAGTGACCGATAATGCAGTATTTAACACCCATTTCTTCTAACATAGGAACACTAACTTCACCAGTGAAAGCCCCACTATCTTCAAAGTGGCAGTTTTCAGCAGCTACAACTAAGTTTTTAGCGTGATCCAATGCAGTTCTTAAATCAGTAAATGGACATCCAATTCCATAAGTAGCATTTTCGCTAGCAGCAACACCGTCAACAGCTTCGAAGAAAGCTTTTGTTTCAGCGTTGTTTTTGTTCATTTTCCAGTTTCCAACGATAATAGGTTTTCTCATCTTAAGTACATCTCCTTATTACTTTTCGCTGATAATAGCGATACCAGGTAATGTTTTACCTTCCATGTATTCCAAACTAGCTCCACCACCAGTTGAAACGTGAGAGAATTTATCTGCATATCCCAATTGTTTTGCAGCAGCAGCAGAATCTCCACCACCGATTACTGTAATAGCATCTGGTAATTCAGAGATTGCTTTACATACTTCTTCAGTACCTTTAGCGAATTTAGGCATTTCGAATACACCCATAGGTCCATTCCATACTACAGTTTTAGCACCAGCTAAAGTTTTTCTGAACAATTCAACAGATTTAGGACCAATATCTAATCCCATCCATCCATCAGGAATTTGTCCAGCATCAGCAACAGAAGTGTTAGCATCTTCACTGAATGCATCAGCGATTACGTTATCTACAGGAAGAACTAATTTGTCTCCAGCTTTTTCTAAATATTCTTTTGCTAAATCCAATTTGTCATCTTCAACTAATGAAGTACCGATTGAACCACCAACAGCTTTAGAGAATGTATAAGCCATTCCACCACCGATGATAACTTTGTCAGCTTTTTTCAATAAGTTGTCAACAACATCGATCTTACTAGATACTTTAGATCCACCAATGATAGCTACGAATGGGTGAGCTGGTTCATCAACAGCTTTTCCTAACATTGTAACTTCTTTTTCAACTAAGAATCCTAATCCATTTTCTTTAATATTTGTAGGGATACCTACAGTAGAAGCGTGAGCACGGTGAACAGATCCGAATGCATCTTCAACGAATACTTCACCTAAGCTAGCCCAATATGCACCTAATTCAGGATCGTTTTTGCTTTCGCCTTTTTCATAACGAGTATTTTGCATTAATACGATTTCTCCATCAGCTAATGCATTTACAGCGTTTTCTAATTCTTCACCACGAGTTACTGGGCAGAAAGTTACTTTTACATCTGGTAACAATTCTTGTAAACGTACAGCTACGCATTCCAAGTTGTTTTTAGCTTTGTCTTCTTCAGTCTTAACTTTTCCTAAGTGAGACATCAAAATAACTTTAGCTTTGTTTTCTACTAAATATTTAATTGTAGGTAAAGCCATTACGATACGGTTATCATCTGTGATAACACCATCTTTTCTTGGCACGTTAAAATCACAACGTACGATGACCTTTTTTCCAGCAACATCAAGGTCTTTAACAGTTCTCTTTGTCATGTATATTCCTCCTACTGTCATTTTTTTGCACATCCATTATATCACTACATAAATTGATTGACTAGTTTTTCACAAGTAAAATATTTCACAAAAAGCGCTTACATCACTTACTTGTGGTAATTACGACCATTATTGATCATAAAACCCCGATAAATCTGCTCCAACATCAAAACACGCGTCATTAAATGTGTAAAAGTTAGATCCGATAATTTCCAACGATAATTCGCTCTAGAAACTAATTTTTCACTTGGTCCAAGACTTCCCGCAATCACAAAAACAATATTTGAATGCTTCATTTGCCACATATCCAAATTTTTCGCAAATGTTTCGGAATCAATCATCTTTCCATGAAGATCAAGTAATACCACAAAATCTTGATCCGATAATTTTTCTAGAACACGATTTCCCTCTTTTTCCTTCACCAATAAAACCTCGGCTTCTCTAGAAACATGTTCATTAGCCTCATCCTTGACTTCGATTTCACTAAACTTACAAAAAGCTGACAATCGCTTCATATATTCTTTTTCTAAAGACTGTAAAGCCTTATCTTTATTCTTTCCAATCGCAATTAATTTAATCACAATATGCCTCCTTCATTATTCTCTTGAATATCTTTCACAAAATAATCATACCGATCCAAAAATAATCTCATCGTTTGATAGCTAGAAGTCGATTTATAATCCACTTCTTCTACCTTACCATCATCAAACGATAAGATTTGTGCATCAGGAAAGCCCAATAACATAGGTGAATGTGTCGCAATGATAAATTGACAATTCTGTTTCACACACGATTGAATTAAATAAAGTAATGCCAATTGATTCTGACAAGATAAAGCTGCTTCTGGTTCATCTAGAAAGTATAATCCATTTTTATTTGTTTGTTTCATCAATACAGAAAAGAAACTCTGACCATGCGATTGATCATGGTATCTTTCAGAAAAAATTCCTCCATATTCCATTTCCTTTGTCGCAACATTATAGAAGCTTTCTGCACGCAAAAAATACATCCAATCCGGTTTTCTAGAACGCCATAAACGCATATGTTTATGTAAGTTAGAATACGAATCATACGTAGAAAAATTATAGTTTTTTGTTCCACCTTCTGGATTCAATCCATTTTTAATCGCAAGAGCTTCTAATAAGGTGGATTTACCACTTCCATTTTCGCCACAAAAGAAAGTGACCGGCTTATTAAACATGAATTGATCGATACTTCGAATACTTTTAATATTGGCCACATAATCATCAATTTCATCCCACAAGATGTCAAATCCATTTATAAACATAAATATCACCTAAAAAAATAGTACTCTATTCGAGTACTAATTTCCATGATGATTCACATAATATATATAGATACATAATCCAATCAAAAGAAACCCCAATATCCAATTAAGCATTTCTCTTTACAATTCCGTAATAGACTTTTGAAGTCAATACATAAATCACAATATAGACTAGCGCAAAAGCCACAAAACACATCATTGTCGTACGAATATAAAGCCATGAATCGTTCACAAATAACAAATGAAGTAACTTTTCAATCATTGGATACGCAAAACTTATATGAATACCCGCAACAAGTAAAGGCATAAAGAATACGGTCAATACTTGCGAATGAATAGCCTTCTTTACATCACTTTGTTCAAGGCCCACTTTTTGCATAATTTCAAAACGATCCTTATCTTCATAGCCTTCTGTAATCTGTTTGTAGTACATAATTAAAATGGTTGCCATGATAAATAAGAAGCTTAAGAAGATTCCAATAAATAAGATTCCTGCATATAATTCAATCAAGCCTTGTTTCTGATCCGATTTATTTGTCCAAATAAAATCATTTATATTCTCATTCTGACCTAACTTTTTAATAACTTCGCGCTCATTCGCATCACAATCAAATGAATAACTCGCATATATTGTACTCGCGTTGTCGCCATACACATTTGTCTGATCTTCTTGCATCTTCTCTAAAGTCTTTTCTGAATCTACAATAATATAATAATGCTCTGTCACATTTGGATTATTTTCATCCATCTTTAAATGATCCAATTGTTTCTTTACAACATATTCTTTTCCAAATAAAGATAAAGTCTTCTCCTTAACCTTTTCTACATTAGAATACACATAAATTTCATTTGGCTTTAAAGACCTCTTAATATTTTCATAATCTTGAATATCTTTTAATGGAAGACAATAAAATTCTTGAATCTCATTTACGGCATTCATCCCCTCATTCTGGTAATCTGTAATCAAAGTTCCATTCTTTAAATATCCAGCATAATCCAATCTCTTATACGCAAGAAGATTCTTTGGAACAATGCCCATACGAATCAATTCTTCACTCATTTCATCAAAATCAATATTTGAAGCATCCCCATATCCATTTCCCATTACACTTCTAGGATATTGTGAATCCACAGCACGATCAATACTTGACCACATACTTAGTGTTGTCGACAACATGACTAAGACCATCGTTGAAAGAATACAAATATTGGCTAGTCCTACCGCATTTTGTTTCATACGATACATCATGCCAGAAATACTAATAAAGTGATTCGTCTTATAATAGTAATTCTTGTTTTTCTTCATTAATTTTAAGAAAGTGACCGAAATTGATGTAAATAATAAATAAGTTCCAATAATGACAAGTACTACAGCCACAAAGAAGACGTAGAGTGCACTTAAAGGATTTTTTGTGCTAATTGACAAATAGTATCCAATACCTAGACAAAGAATACCAACAACGGAAAGAACCCATTTGGCCTTAGGCTCTTTTTCACCCATATGATCAGAATGAAGCAATTCAATTGGACTTGAAATATGAATACGAATCATAGAATAGAAATAGATCAGTACATAAATCAATCCAATCACAAGAGCGCATTGTCTCATGCCAAAAAAAGAAAAGTAGAAGCCAAGTACAATATCTGCACCAATCATTTTTGCGATTATTAAAAACATCGCTTTATCCAATAAAACACCTAATCCAATTCCTAAAATCAATGAAACAAGTAGAGTTATTAATGTCTCATAAAACAAGACGCGAGCTAAGTGTTTCTTTTCCATTCCTAATATAGAAAATAACGCGAATTCTTTTTGTCTTCTTTTAATCAAGAAACTATGTGTATAGAACAAGAAAATAAACGCAAAGATTTCAATAATCACAGTACCAAAACCTAATAACTGCTTTATAGATGTTCCTCCTACAATTTCATTTAAATGCGGATTATTTGCCAAAGAAACAACCATATACAACATCATTGTCGTTAAGACACTCGTTAATATATAAGGAATGATGGTACGCGCATTCTTCTTCAAATTATCTACAGCTAAATTTAAATAGAAAGCTCTACTCATGATGAACACCACCTGTAGCTAGTAATGTCAACGTATCACTAATACATTGATACATCTGATCTAAGTTTTTAGTTCCTTTATAAATTTCATGGAAGATCTTTCCATCCTTAATAAATAGAACGCGAGAAGCGTGACTTGCTGCCTTTGTCGAATGGGTTACCATCACGATTGTTTGTTGATTCGCATTGATTGTTCCAAATAAATGTAAAAGTTCTTCTGTACTCTTTGAATCCAATGCTCCCGTTGGCTCATCCGCCAAAATTAAATCTGGATTTGTGATGATGGCACGAGCAACAGCTACACGCTGTTTTTGTCCACCACTGATTTCATATGGAAACTTATCTAAAATGCCCTCAATCCCTAATTGTTTGGCGATTGGAGTCAATCTTTCTTTCATTTCCGGATATTTTTTCTTACTTAAAACCAAAGGCAAGAAAATATTATCGCGATTATTAAAATTATCTAATAAATTAAAATCTTGAAATACAAAGCCTAAGTGTTCTCTTCGAAAGTTCGCAATTTCCTTTTCTGAAATATGCGTAATATCCTTACCATGTAATAAGACTTGTCCACTTGTTGGTTTATCCAAAGCGGCCAAGATATTTAATAAGGTTGTCTTACCTGATCCAGACTCACCCATGATAGCTACATATTCGCCTTTATTCACGCTAAAGTTTACGTTGGTCAATGCCTGTACTTGATTCTGTGTAAATCTTGTTGTATATACTTTTTTCAAATTTTTTACTTCTAATAATGCCATATTCATTACCTCCATGTACACCAAAATTCTACAAAGAATTCAAAAATGCAGCCATCGATTCAGCTAACACTCATCTTACAAGATTGTAAGATTACTCAATTCTTCCTTCAAAATGCGTAAGATCTAGTAATACACGAGTGCCCTTACCTACACTAGATTCAATTGTTATTTTATGATTTAACATATTCAAAATATTCTTACACAAATATAGACCTAAGCCACTTGCCGTTTTATCACTACGACCATTCATGCCTGTATATCCTTTTTCAAACACACGATTTAAATCACTTGCACTAATGCCAATACCCGTATCTTCAATCACTAAAATATGTTTAGATTTCATATATATAGATATCAAACCATTTTCTTTTGTATATTTAAGACTATTTGAAAGGATTTGTTCCAACACAAACACAAGCCACTTTTCATCACTCAAAATCACATCTCCAGTTTCTTTAAAATGTAATTGAATGTGTTTTCGAATAAATTCTGTAGAAAAGCGACGAATCGATTGTCGAATCAAATCATCCAACTCTAATTCTTTAAATAAGAAATCTGTGTGCGTACTATTTAAGCGTAAATAGGCTAAAACCATATCTGTATATTGATCCATACGTAAGAGTTGCAGCTTAATTTCACTACGGCTCAACTTGTCATCTTCCAATAATAATTTCATAGCAGCAATAGGAAGTTTAGCCTGATGTACCCACATCGTAAAGTAATCTTCTAGATCATGCATTTTACTTTCTGAAGATTCAACATATTCATCATGATATTTTCTCATAGCCACTAAGATTTCATGATAGTCTTCTCCTATTAATGAAGAATCTTGAAGATCACAAGACAAAGAAACATTACTGTTGGATCGAAGAGTTAGTAGTGTTTGGTGTTTCTTATAATATTTGTAGTAATCAAATAAGAAACAAACCACCAACAAAACACATAAAATCATAAAGGCATATGTAAAAGCTTCAAGTTCTAGATTATATAATTTAAATACACATAAACAGATCAAAACACTTACAACATAAATCATTATAAAAAACAATCGATCTTTTAAATAATGGCCAAACAACTTCATATCTTATATCCCAACCCTTTTTTTGTTTGAATAAAATCCACAATGCCAATACTCTCTAACTTTTTACGCAAACGATTCACATTCACACTTAGTGCATTTTCGTCCACATAAAAATCTGTCTTCCACAAATATTCCATTAAACTATCTCGAGATACAATCGTTCCCTTCTTTTCCATGAGCAGTCGAAGTATCTTAGCCTCATTCTTACTCATTTCAATTTGAGAAGATTGAAAACTTACTGTATTATCATCTAAATTAAAGCGTACACCTTGATATTCAAGAATATTATGATTGGATACAAAGTCATAGCTACGTCTTAATATTGCGGTGATTTTAGCGGCAAGAACATTCAAATCAAATGGTTTACACACAAAATCATCTGCACCCTTAGAGATCGCCATCACAATACTCATATTGTCGGTAGCACTTGAAATAAAGATAATTGGAACTTTGGATTCTTCACGAATCTTTTCCGTCCATAAATATCCATTTAAATAAGGCAGTGTTATATCCATTAATACTAAGTCTGGATTAAAGGATTGAAATGCATCCATCACATTATAAAAATCAACCACTCGATTAACATCATAGTTCCAAGATTTAAGAAAAGATTCTAACTTTTTTGAGATGAGTTCATCATCTTCTACAATTATTATTTTATACATAGTCTTAGTCTCACCCACTTTATTATACTGCAAAGCACAAAAATTCATTCTAACAATAGTGTAAGAAAAAGAAAAAGGAAGTGATAATATAATCTATCTTCAAATGGGAATTCTAATTCTAGAAATCGGATTATGTTATTTAATTAACAACGTATTAAAGGATACATTAAACAAAAAATACGATACGCCATTTGTATCGCATTACTATTAAATTGTTTGAAATATGCGTACGTATCGTACATACATTATTCTGTTTACTTGTATTACTAGCATTATTCAAAAAAAGAAAACCAATCATATGCATACTTCTTTCAGCTATCATATCCACATCCATCGTTACTTTTGGTTCTGTGAATATGTATACCATCCATAAGACGACCGACAACATCAAAACAACAAAAGAAATCACAAACACCTAATTTCTATCTACTTGGCAAAGACTTCGTAGATGAATCCACATCCAAAGATGATATGGAAATCCTATTTAAACAACTTGGAAGACTTACTAAAGTAGCCTCTGTTTATTTTGTATCTTGTTGGTTGGGGTTTTCCAATAAGAACAGAGGGTATTGTTGTAGTTAATGTCATACAAGAGAAATAAACAATATTCTAGCAAAAATATACAGTAACAAAACGATATACATCCATCAGATACAGATTGCCAAGTTCTGTTCTAGCAAAAATTCATATGGTAACAAAACTTCGGCTTTGATGCCTTTCTGGGCAATCAAGTTCTGTTCTAGCAAAAATTCATATGGTAACAAAACCGGAGAAGGGGGTTCGGGGCTGTGCCCTGAGTTCTGTTCTAGCAAAAATTAATATGGTAACAAAACATGTGTATAAGTTAGGTAGTAAAAGTTTGAGTTCTGTTCTAGCAAAAATTCATATGGTAACAAAACGAAGCGACTTGTCGCGATTCCTTCCCAGTGGTTCTGTTCTAGCAAAAATTCATATGGTAACAAAACGGTAGCCAATGAGCATATACTGAGAGAACTGTTCTGTTCTAGCAAAAATTCATATGGTAACAAAACCTCCGGCCTCTCCACTTCCTGGGTTATCTGGTTCTGTTCTAGCAAAAATTCATATGGTAACAAAACTGTAGCAGTAAATGGATACAATAACACTACGTTCTGTTCTAGCAAAAATTCATATGGTAACAAAACACA